>Ga0265297_10002003_pt1 | contig 43735 bp, 32 predicted proteins | sample Munlanlwell13791_FD_192502 | JGI IMG/M metagenome (GOLD analysis project Ga0265297, IMG submission 192502) | Leachate microbial communities from a municipal landfill in Southern Ontario, Canada - Leachate well 137-91 | ecosystem: Engineered > Solid waste > Landfill > Unclassified | place... | reverse complement strand
ATCGCGGCGTACCTACGGCACGCCATCGTTTCATTTTTCGGAACAGGGGCTGAAGCCCCTGCCTATTGTCATTCAGTCCCTACGGGACGAAGTCGGCCTTAAGCCCCGTACTTTTGCCAAACTCCAGACACGGGCGACACGCCCGTGCCTACAGGAATGCCATTCGCTGTGCGGAAGACGCGATTATTCTGCCGGCCTAGCACAGTAAGCTGTGCCAAATTGACACCACCCCCTTTTTTACGCCTTGCGACAGATTGATTTTATTAACTAATTGACAATTGGTTACGCACGCGCCTACCGGATTGGCAGGAGGTGTGCTAGATTCAACCGACAAGCAACATTCAATGATTATCCGGCGGGCTTGATCCGCCCAGGAAAGGGAAAACGGTCATGAACCTCGACAAATTCACCCAGAAATCACAGGAAGCGTTGGGCGCCGCCCAGGCGCTGGCCGTGGAGCACGGCAATCCGGAGATCATGCCCCTGCACCTGTTGGCGGCGCTGCTGGCTCAGGACGACGGCCTGGTGCCGGCGGTGCTGCAAAAAGCCGGTGCGGACTCCGCACGGCTGCGCCCGGCGCTGGAGGAACGGCTGGGCCGCCTGCCGCAGATGAGCGGACCGGGCGCGGGCCAGCCGGGCGCCTCCCGGGCCTTCTCCAAGGTGCTGGTGGCGGCGGAAAAGGAGATGCGGCAGCTCAAGGACGAGTTTGTCAGCGTCGAGCATCTGCTGCTGGCCATCGTGGAGGTGGATGCCGACGCCGCGGCGTTGCTGGCCGGCGCCGGCGTCAAGCGGGACGCCCTGCTGACGGCGTTGCGCGAGGTCCGCGGCAACCAGCGGGTGACCTCGCAAAATCCGGAAACCACCTTTGCCTCGCTGGAAAAATACGGGCGCGACCTGACCCTGCTGGCCCGCCAGGACAAGCTGGATCCGGTGATCGGGCGCGACGAGGAAATCCGCCGCGTCATCCAGATCCTGTCGCGCCGGACCAAGAACAATCCGGTGCTGATCGGCGAGCCGGGCGTGGGCAAGACCGCCATCGTCGAGGGGTTGGCGGTGCGGATCATCCATGGCGACGTGCCCGAGGGACTGAAAAACCGGCGCATCGTGGCGCTGGACATGGGCGCGCTGATCGCCGGCGCCAAGTACCGCGGCGAGTTTGAGGAACGGCTCAAGGCCGTGCTCAAGGAAGTGACCGCGGCCAACGGCGAGGTCATCCTGTTCATTGACGAACTGCACACGGTGGTCGGCGCGGGCGCCGCTGAGGGCGCCATGGACGCCGGCAACATCCTCAAGCCGATGCTGGCCCGGGGCGAACTGCACTGCATCGGCGCCACCACGCTGGACGAATACCGCAAGCACATCGAGAAGGACAAGGCGCTGGAGCGCCGCTTCCAGACCGTGCTGGTGGAACAGCCGAGCGTGGAGGACACCATTTCCATCCTGCGCGGCCTGCGGGAGCGCTACGAGATCCACCACGGGGTCAAGCTCCGCGACGCCGCGCTGGTCACCGCCGCCGTGCTCGCCGACCGCTACATTTCCGACCGTTTCCTGCCCGACAAGGCAATCGACCTGATCGACGAGGCGGCGGCCAAACTGCGCACCGAGATCGACAGCCGCCCGGTGGAGCTGGACGAGGCCACGCGCCGGCAGATGCAGGTCGAGATCGAGCTGACCGGCCTGCGCAAGGAGAAGGACGACGCCTCGGTCGAACGCACCCGCAAACTGGAAGCCGAGCTGGCCGAGGTCAAGGAGAAGGCCCAAACGCTCCAGGCCCGCTGGGACGCGGAAAAGAACAGCATCGGCAAGCTGCGCGAACTCCGCGAGGCCATTGAACTGGCCAGGGCGAGCCTGGCCAAGGCGGAGCGCGACTATGACCTGGGCAAGGCCGCCGAACTGCGCAACGGCACCCTGCCCAAGCTCCAGGCCCGGCTCAAGGACGCCGAGACCGCGCTCAAAGATGGCGAAGGCAAACGGTTGCTGAAAGAAGAAGTCGACGAAGACGACATCGCGGCCATCATCAGCCGCTGGACGCACATCCCGGTCAGCCGCCTGGTCCAAGGCGAACGGCAGAAACTGCTGCACCTGGGCGACACCCTGCACCGGCGGGTGATCGGCCAGGAGGAGGCGGTGACGGCGGTCGCCGACGCCGTCCTGCGCGCCCGGGCCGGCCTTAAGGACCCGCAACGCCCCATCGGCAGCTTCATGTTCCTCGGCCCCACCGGGGTCGGCAAGACCGAGCTGGCGCGCACCCTGGCGTTCGCCCTGTTCGACGACGAGCGGGCGATGATCCGCATCGACATGTCCGAGTACATGGAGAAGCACACCGTGGCCCGCCTGATCGGCGCGCCACCGGGCTACGTCGGCTACGATGAGGGCGGCCAGCTCACCGAGGCGGTCCGCCGCCGGCCCTACGCGGTCATTCTCTTTGACGAGATTGAGAAGGCGCATCCCGACGTCTTCAACATCCTGCTGCAAATCCTCGACGACGGCCGGCTGACCGACTCCCACGGCCGCACCGTGGACTTCAAGAACACGGTGGTCATCATGACCTCCAACATTGGCAGCCGCCACATCACCGAGCATCCCGGCGCCAATTTCGAGACCATGCGCGAACAGGTCATGGGCGACCTGCGCGGGCATTTCCGGCCGGAATTCCTCAACCGGGTGGACGACATCGTGGTGTTCCACGCCCTCAAGCAGGCGGAACTGGTGCAGATCGTGGACTTGCAGGTGGCGCGCTTCGCCGCGCGCCTGGAGCAGCAGCGGATCACCCTGGTACTGAGCAAGAGCGCCCGCGAGGCGCTGGCCGAGGAAGGCTACGACCCGGTCTACGGCGCCCGCCCGCTCAAGCGCGCCATCACCCGCGAGCTGGAGACACCGGTGTCGCGCCTGCTGCTTGCCGGCACGCTGCAGGAGGGGCAGACGCTCGAAGTGGACCACGATGGCGACCACTTCAGCTTCATTCCGCGCCTCGCGCCCGCCAGCACGCCCGCCGCAGAACCGGCGGCCGAGGCCAAGCCGAAGGGCGAACGCCGCAAGGGCAAAGCCTGACCCTGGCGCGAACGCCGCAAGGAAGCCAGTCCCCGGACCCGATCCGCGCCTGTGGGAATTGATGATTCATGGGACCTATGGGATGAATGGGAGCGATGGGATTTATGGGGTCATTAGAGGTGGGTGCGGGCGGGTTTTGCCCGCCGCCCCAAGATCTCCATCGTCCCATCGCCCCCCCATAAGTCGCATCCGGCCCATAAATCCCATAAGTCCCATAAATCCCATAGCTCCCCCATAGTCCCGGCTCTCGCCGGACAGCCAGCAGCGGCCCACCCCCTCACCCGCCGGCGAGGATTCGGCAGCGCTGGCCGGCGCGCAACTGGACACACAGCCGGTGCCCCTCGCGCCGGACGGGCAGGGGCTGGCCGGCGACATCGGTGACGCGCCACGCCTCCCCGGCCTGCAGCAGGATGCAGGGACCGGCGCGGCCGGCCAGCAGGTCGGCGTGGACCAGGGCGCCATCACGCCAGGCCAGGTCCACGGTGAAGCCGCCGCGGGCCCGCAGGCCGCGGCATTCGCCGGTGGGCCAGGCGGCCGGCAGGGCCGGCAGCAGCTGCAGTTCGCCATGATAACTTTGCAGCAGCATCTCCAGGATGGCCGCCGTGCCGCCGAAATTGCCGTCGATCTGGAAGATGCGGGGCGGATGCAGGTCGAGCAGCGAGTCGGTGGCGAAGTCGCCGATCAGGTGGCAGAGATGTTCCCAGGCCGGCGCCGCCTCGCCGAAGCGGGCGAAGAGGCAGGCCACCCAGGAGCGGCTCCAGCCGGTGTGGCCGCCGCCATGGGCCAGGCGCTGTTCCAGGGAGAGGCGCGCCGCCCGCCACAGTTCGGGCGTCTGTTCCGGGTCCAGCAGATCGCCAGGATAGACACCGATCAGGTGGGAGAGGTGCCGGTGCCCCGGTTCGGGCTCGGCAAACTCCCGGTTCCATTCGAGCAGCTGTCCCTGGCGTCCGACCGGCAACTGCGGCAGGCTGGCCGCCATGAGGTCCCAGCGTTCCGCCAGTTCCGCGTCCACCCCCAGCAGGCAGGCACTGTGGCGGGCGTAATCCAGCGCCATGCGCGCCAGCAGCACATCCATGGTCGACGAAACGCACAGCGTCACCGGCAGGTCGCCGCCGCCCGTGAAGCGGTTTTCCGGCGACTGCGACGGCACGATCTGCAACACCCCGGCGGCATCCGGCTGCAGATAGCTCTCGTAGAAGGCCGCCACCTCCTTGAAGAAGGGATAGGCGCGGTCGCGCAGGAAGCGCTTGTCCAGGCTGAACTCGTAATGCCACCACAGGTGCTGGGCCAGCCAGGCCGCGGCGCCGATCCACACCGCCCAGCCGTAGGACTCGGGGGTGCTGCGCGACCACGGATCGGTCTGGATCGGCAGCCAGATGCCATTGCAGCCGTAGAGATCCCTGGCCGCCTTGCGGGCATGGGGCACAAAGCGTTCCAGGTAGCAGACCAGCGCCTCGACGGCGCCGGCCTGGTGCCCCGCCTCGGCCGGCCAAAAGTTCATCTGCAGGTTGATGTCGTGGTGAAAATCCGCGCACCAGGGCGGCCGCAACTCCTCGTTCCACTTGCCCTGCAGGTTGGGCGGCAGTTCGCCGCGGGCCGTGCTGGCCAGCAGCAGGTACCGCCCGTAATTGAAATAGAGGACCGCCAGGCCGGGGTCGTCCTGGCCGGCGCGCAGGCAGCGCAGCCGCTCGTCGGTCGGCAGGGCCGGTTCCGGCACCGCCACCTGCAGCGACAGCGTGCCATATTCCTTGGCGTACAACGCACAGTGCCTGGCCAGCAGCCGGCTCCAGTCCGGCCGGACCGGCCAGGCGGCGGCGGCGCACTCGGCGGCGGGGGCGCCGTTCTTGGCACTGGTACCGATGGTGATGCCGAACAGGGCCCGGGTGAAGCCGGTGAGGCGCAGGCCGCCGGCGGCATCCGCCGCGGCACCGCCGTCATGGGCCAGCAGGCGCGCCTCGATGCGGAAGCCGGTGCCATGGTCGAACTGCCCGTCCATGACCAGGCCGGCCGCCGTGTCGTCGTGGCGCAGGAAGCAGTCCGGGTCGGCAATGCGGTCCAGCCAGAAACGGCCGGCCGCCGGCCCGTCAACAGTGAGGTGGACCAGGATCAGGTCCGCGTCCAAGCTGGCCAGGCACTGCCGGACGACCTGCTGCGAACCGGCGGTGTAGCGCACGGTGACCAGGCCGTCGGCCAGGTTCAGTTCCCGGTGATAGTCCCGGATCTTTGCGCCGCCATGGTCCAGGGCAAAACGGAAATCGCCGGCCGGCTGGTAGTTGTCCACCCGGCACGGCTGTTCCTGGTCACGCAGGCCGCCGGGGCCGCCGAACAGTTCGTTGCCCAGCCGGGTGCCCTCCTCGTAGCGGCCGTCCAGCAGCAGGTTGCGGACTTCGCCCAGGCGCGCCGCGTTCTTTGCCGGCTCGCGGTCGCGGTTGCGGCCGCGCCACAGCCATTCATGATTGAGGGCGATCCGTTCCTCGGCGGGACCGCCCAGCACCATGGCCGCCAGGCGGCCCGTGCCCACCGGCAGGCCGGCCATATATTCGGAAGCGGGCTGCTGATACCACAGGCGATCATGCATTGTCTGACTTCTCCTTGCACCGCGATAAACCGGCATTATGGTATGAAGCTGTTTCGCATCCTCTTACGACCCCATCGTCTAGAGGCCTAGGACACCGGGTTTTCATCCCGGTAACAGGGGTTCGAAACCCCTTGGGGTCGCCATTCCCTACTTATAAGATCCCGCGCGCCGGTTTGCCGGTGCAAAGTCACGCCCCTGCCGGGCCTTCCTGGCAGGGGCGTTTTTGTTGTCCGTAAAGATGCGGGCCGCCTGCGCCGGCCAGCGGCGGCGGGCGGCCGGAGAACACGGCTTACAGCTCGTCGCCGGTGGCGGCGTTGAAGATCTTGAACTCCTCGGTGTGCAGCCCCGGATCCGGGCGGAACGACAGCTCGCCGCGGAATTCCTGCTCCAGCTTTTGGATCAGGTCGGCGTCCTCGTTCTTGAGCCGCTCCAGCACGTCGGGATGCACATTGACCCGGATCTGGGTGCCCGAGCCGCGGCGGCGCAACAGTTCGCGCAACCGGTTCTGGATCTCGACGCTCATGCTGGTGGCCGACTTGACCAGCCCCTTGCCCTCGCAATAGGGGCACGGCGCGTACACCGTGTCCTGGAGGCTTTCCTGCTCGCGCTGCCGGGTCATTTCCAGCAGGCCCAGCGGCGAGATCGGCAACACCTTGGTCTTGGCGCGGTCGGCCAGCAACCCCTCCTTGAACACCCGCAGCACGGTCTGCTGGTCCTTGCGGCTGCGCATGTCGATCAAGTCCACCACGACCAAGCCGCCGATGTTGCGCAGCCGGAGCTGGCGCGCCACCTCCGCCGCCGCCTCCATGTTGGTCTTGAGGATGGTTTCCGGATGGTCCTTGCCGCCGCGATTTTTGCCGGAATTAACGTCGATGGCGATCAGCGCCTCGGTCTCGTCGACACAGATGTAACCGCCGGACGGCAGGGGCACGCGCCGGCTGAAGATGCTGTCGATCTGGTCGCTCAGGTTGTACTTGAAGAACAGCGGCTTGGGATGGTTGTAGAAGCGGATGTCCACCCGTTCCTCATGGGTGAGGTCGCGGGTCAGCACCTGGACCCGCTCGGTGAGCTCCTTGTTGTCGCAGACGATCTCGTCCATGTCCTCGGTGAGGTAATCGCGGAGCGTCCGCTCGACCAGGTCGGGCTCCTGGTAGACGCAGCAGGGGGAGCGTTTCTCCTTGATCAGCTGCTCGGCCCGCTGCCAGTAGGCCAGCAGGGTGTCGAGGTCGCGGCGGAACGCCTTCTCGCTCTTGCCGGCGCCGACCGTGCGGCAGATGACGCCCATGTTGCGGGGAATCTCCAGGCCGCGGAGGATGCGGCGGAGCCGGTCGCGCTCTTCCCGGTCCTCAATGCGCTTGGAAATGCCGACATGGCTGGAATTGGGCAGCAACACCAGATAACGGCCGGGAATGCTCAGGTTGGTGGTGACCCGCGGCCCCTTGGTGCCAATCGGCCCCTTGGTCACCTGCACCAGCACGTCGGTGTTGGTCTTGAACAGATTGGGAATGTCTTCCACGCTGACCGACGGACGCTGGCGGCGGCGTTGCTGCTGCTGTTGCTGATGGTGCGGCTGGTGATGTTGCTGCTGCGAACGCGGGTTCCGGCCGCCCCCTTGGGGCTGGCGGCGATGCCCGCCCTGGCGGCCGCCGCCCTGCCCGCCCTCCGCCGGCGGCGGCTGGGGCGCCGCGGCGGCGGCCGGCTGGCCCCCGTTGCGGGCAAACAAGGTGCGCTTGAGCCGTTCGAGCAACGAGGGACGGCCATTGGTGCTGCCACTGCCGGCCGCCGGGGCGACGGGGGCCGTGGGGGCGGGCGGCGGGGCCGGCTCGTCGTCCTCCACCGGGGCGGGGGCGCCGTTTTCCTCTTCCTCACGTTCGTCATTGTCCTCCTCCAGCATGTCTTGGCTGGCGGGGATCATGTCCCAGTAATGGAGAAAGGCGTTCTTTTCCTGGCCGATGTCCACGAAAGCGGCCTGGAGCGAGGCCTCCAGATTGCAGATGCGCCCCTTGTAAATGGAGCCCACCAAATGTTCCTGGTTGCGGCGCTCGATGAAGTAGTCTTGCAGTTTGCCGTTGTCGGTGACCGCGACGCGCGTTTCCAAGCCGCCGCAGTTGATGAGAATTTGTTTCATGTTGCCAGTGGGGTTGCGTTCTGTAAAGGGTTGTTTCCGTTCAATAACTGGCCCGCTTGCAGCGGATGTCCGCGCAAAAATTCGGCGGCGCCCATTTCGCCGCGCCCCTCGGGAATGACCCGTTCGAGGCGGAGGCAGCCCGCGCCACAGGCAATGGTCCAGGCCTGACGGTCGGCCTGGAGCACGGTCCCGGGGGGCGCCACGGCGTCCGCGGCCGTCCCGGCCGCGGCGGCGGTGACAATCAGCCGCCGCACCCCTCCCTGGCTGGTGCGGATTCCGCACCAGGCGCCGGGCCAGGGATTGAAGGCGCGGACGCGGCGGGCCAGCAAGGCCGCGTCGAGCTTCCAATCCAGTTGCCCGTCGTCTTTCTTGATTTTCCGCGCCACGGTGGCGCCGGCTTCCGCCTGCGGCACCGGCTGCCATCCCTCATGGCAGACCCGGCACAGGCAGGGCACAATGCCCGCGGCCGCCAAGGCGCCCAGGCGCTCCTGCAGGAGCCCGGCGGTTTCATCTCCGGCCAGCGGCAGGCGCAGCTGCTCGAAAACCGGGCCGGTGTCCAATCCCTTGTCCATGCGCATGAACGCCACGCCGGCTTCGGCGTCACCGGCCAGGATCGCCGCCTGGATGGGCGACGCACCGCGGTGGCGCGGCAGCAGCGAGGCATGGACGTTCAGACAGCCATGCCGGGGCAGCCGCAGCACCGGCTCGCGCAGCAGTTGGCCGAAAGAAACCACCACCACCACATCCGGTGCCAGGGCGGTCAGCCGTTCCAGGCACGCGGCATCGTTGATCGCGGCCACCCGGTCCGCCGGCCGGCCAAGGCGCTCCGCCGCCGCTCCCACCGGGGTCGGCGTCAACTGGCGCCGGCGGCCGGCCGGCCGGTCGGGCTGGGTGCCCACGCCGACCAGCAAAATTTCCGGCGCGGCGGCCAGGCGTTCCAAAACCGGTACGCCCAATTCACCCGAACCCAGATAATAAACCCGAATCGGCTCCACCATCACCAGGGATCACAACTCCACAACGGTCAAATACTCGAAACCAAGGCCAATAAACAAAGAAACCGGCCAAACCGGGCCGGCTTCCCAAAACCGCGACATGACACTGCATTGAGAAATCCGCTTGAATTAGTAGAATATAACCGCTCCGGTGTTCCATTGCCACTTCTTTCCATCAGCGTTTGATATTGGCCCCGGCATGGCTACTCTACCCCCCATGAGCGAACATCCCGACACCAGCCAATGGAGCGAGTTCGACTGGGAGCGCTATCTGCGCGACAGCGACGAATACGCCGCCCGTTTCTTCAGCCTGCTCAAACGCTTCTGCGACCTGCCCGGCTCCCAGGACCTCATTTCCAAGCGCATCAGCCGCGATTTCCGCGGCCAGATGCTGGAATGCGAGTTCAACTGCGAAAGCTGCAAAAGCCGCTACGAATGTGAGTTCAGCCAGGCCGAACTGCCCGAGGAGGAGGAGGATTACCCCGAAGACGGCGATGCGGACGAACTTCCCTCCGAGGCGAACCGGCCGCTGCAGCCCGGCGACGACATTTACTACGAGGCCGAGCCGGTGTTCATCAACCTGCGCCAGACCGCCATCGGCTGGTGCAACGTCTACGCCGCCATCCTGCCCACCGACGCCCGTCCCCGCGGCCTGCGCGTGCTGTTCCATCTGGGCCGGGCGCTGGCCACCCTGGCCTACAGCATCGGCGACGGCACCTACCAGCAGCCGGCCGCCAGCATTGCGTTGGCCAAGCGCAGCCTGGCCCAGGTCAACACCGCCCTCGGCCAGGTGGCCCAGCTGATCCAGGAAAAACCGCACCTGCGCCGCATCCTGGAAACCATGAAAAGCCACATCATGAAATGCCGCGACAACCTGGTCGACTACCTGCACCACTGCCGCGGCCGGCTGAACCAGCCTCCCCGCCCCCCCGCCACCGGCACCCGCGACGACGAGGACTGAGTTTCGCCTCATCACGACGGTTTCAGCCGCCCGTCAACGGTCTATAGTACCCCCCGGCCCACGGGCGGTTAGCTCAGTTGGTTAGAGCGGCTCGCTTACACCGAGCAGGTCACAGGTTCGAGCCCTGTACCGCCCACCATGCCTCAAGCCCATTGGGCGCAAGCGCCCCCTGACGGGTCGGCGTGTCTTCTGGACACTTCCCGGGGACGCCGCTTCTTCCTCATGGTGTCATCATTGGGAACGGCGGCAAATCGGCAGCAAGAACGGCATGGGGCGATGAGACGGGGAAAGGTTGGGAAGTCACCGGATGACGGCCATCATCGTGTTTTGGGCAGGCGTCGGGTTGTGCCTGGCGCCGTTCGTGTCACCCCCGATGGCGCTGGCCGGGGGGTTGCTGTTTGCGGCGTTGTTTGCGCATCCCTGCAAACAGTCATGCGGCCGCTGGATCAAGATCCTGCTGCAGTTCTCGGTGGTGGGGCTCGGCTTCGGCCTCAACTTCGGCGAAGTCGTGCGGGCGGGAAGCACCGGCGTCGTTTTCACAGCCGTCTCGATCACCCTGACGCTGGGCGGCGGCCTGCTGCTCGGCCGGTGGCTCGCGGTGGGGAAAAAGACGGCGTTCCTGGTCTCCGCCGGAACGGCGATCTGCGGCGGCAGTGCCATCGCCGCCGTGGCGCCGGTGGTCGAGGCCGACGAACACGAAATCGCCGTGGCGCTGGGAACGGTGTTCCTGCTCAATGCGGCCGCCTTGTTCATTTTCCCGCCGGTCGGCCACCTGCTGGGGCTCTCGCCGCACCAGTTCGGACTGTGGTCGGCAATCGCCATCCATGACACCAGTTCGGTGGTGGGGGCGGCGGCGCGCTACGGGGACGAGGCACTGAAGATTGCGACGACGGTCAAGCTGACCCGGACGCTGTGGATCATTCCCCTGGCGCTGGGGACCGCGGCGGTGCTGCACCACCGCAAGGCCAAAATTGTCTTTCCGTATTTCATTATCGGCTTTGTGGCGGCGTCCCTGGTCGTTTCGCTGGTGCCCGCACTGGACGCCGAATATCGCGGCGTGGTGGCCGCGGCGAAGAAGGGGCTCACCATCACGCTGTTTCTGATCGGTACGGGACTGTCCCGCGACACCTTGCGCACGGTGGGGGTGCGGCCGGTCGTGCAGGGCGTGCTGCTGTGGGGCGGGGTGGCGCTCGCGTCACTCTATGCGGTGCTGCACGCCGCCTGAACCGGCGTTTGCCGGCTGGCACGTCAGGCGGGAGAGCCGGTTTCCAGCCCCCAGCGCACCACCGGCCAGCCATGGGCGGCGGCCGCGGCGGCCAGTTTCTCGCCCGGATTGACCACGGTGGGGAACCCCACGGCCGCCAGCATCGGCACGTCGGAGATGGAATCCCCGTAATAGGCCGCCTGCTCCAGGGTCAGGCCGAAAGTCGCCGCAAACTCGCGGGCCGGGGCCAGCTTGCCGGGGCCGCCGCAATACTCGCCCGCCATGGCGCCGGTGAACAGGGTGTCGCGCCGTTCCAGGCGGGTCGCCAGCAGGTGCGGAATGCCCAGTTCGGCGGCCAGCGGAGCGGCAATCACCTCGTTGGTCGCCGTCAGCAGCGCCACCGGCGCGCCCGAAGCCAGCGCCGCCGCCACCGCCCGGCAGGCGGCCGGATAGAGGACGGGCCGCACCATCTCGGTGAAATGCCAGCGGGCCAGGGCCGCCATCTCCGCCGGGGTGCGGCTCCGGAACTCGGCGAGCTGGAAGCGGAGGAAGGCGTCATAGTCGAGACGCCCCGCCAGGTAGTCGGCGAAAAAACGGTCCGCCGCCGCCTGGGCGTCAGCCGGAGCCAGCCCGTGGCGGACCAGGAACTTCTTCCAGGAAACGTCGCAGTCGTTGTCGATCAGCGTGTGGTCCATGTCGAAAAACCACAGCGCCGGCGATGATTGTTCTTTCGGGTCGTGCATGGCCGCCGAATATATTTCACTTCCGCGCTTGTGAAACCCGGCCGGGTTGCCGGGCGTGCGGTTGTGTATTGCGATTCCACCGTTATCTTTCGGGGCTGACGTGCAGAACGTCCCCCGTGCGGAGAGGTGCCGGAGTGGTCGATCGGGGTGGTCTCGAAAACCATTGTGCACGCAAGTGCACCCAGGGTTCGAATCCCTGCCTCTCCGCCATCTTAAAAAACGCCCGCGTTTTTTGAGACCCGCCGAAGGTTGCTGCCGTTCAGCCCCCCCGGCAACCCCCCGTTGGCGCGAGGCCGGTTGATGGCGGCAGTGCGAGCCCCCGTGTCGCGAAGCCGTATTTCCCCCGGCACCCGAGCCGCGTTTCACGGGTCACAAGTCACGCTTCATGCCGCTTTCTGCCGGCCCCAACCGGAGTTATAGTTCGCCCCATGAACAAAGAATTGCCCCCCCACCCCACCGGCCAGGACGTTTCCGGGCTGATCCGCGAACTGCTGGCCCGGCTGGGCGAAAACCCGGACCGGGAGGGGTTGCGCGACACGCCGGCGCGGGTGGACCGCAGTTGGCGCTTCCTGCTTTCGGGGTATCAGCAGAATCCCGAGGAGATCGTGCGCAAGGCGATCTTCAACGAAGACTGCAACCACATGGTGATCGTGCGCGACATCGAGATCTACAGCCTCTGCGAACACCACCTGCTGCCGTTCTTCGGCCGCTGCCACATCGGCTACATCCCGCGCGGCCGGGTGTTCGGGGTCAGCAAACTGGCGCGCCTGGCAGACTGCTTCGCCCGCCGGCTGCAGCTGCAGGAACGGCTGACCCAGCAGATCGCCGGCACCATCAAGACCGCCATTGATGCGGAAGGCGTGGGGGTGGTGATCGAGGCCCAGCACCTGTGCATGATGATGCGCGGCGTGGAGAAGCAGAACTCGCGCATGGTCACCTCGGCCATGCTGGGCAGCTTCCACAACTCCCCGGCCACCCGCGACGAGTTCCTGCAACTCATCGGCCACCCGAGCACTTGACATTGAACGTGGGGCAGGCCTTCATGAAAAATGCAGGCTAATGCCTTAATAAATACCGGGAAACACCACCATGACCGCCCCCAAACTTCATCCCGACACCCTGGCCGTGCATGCCGGCCAGGTGGCCGATCCGGCCACCCTGTCCTGCGCGGTGCCGATCTACCAGACGGCCAGCTACCTGTTCCGGTCGGCCGAGCATGCCGCGAATCTGTTCAGCCTGAAGGAGCCGGGCAACATCTACACGCGCCTGGGCAATCCGACCACGGACGTGCTGGAAAAACGGCTGGCCGCCCTCGAGGGCGGCACCGCGGCCCTGGCGGCCGCCAGCGGCATGGCGGCCATCTTCACCGCCATCGTGACGGCGGCGCGGGCCGGCGACCATATCGTTGCCGCCGCCTCGCTCTATGGCGGCACGGAAACGTTGTTCCGCCACTCGCTGCCCCGCTTCGGCATCTCCGTCACGTTTCTGCCGGACTTCACCGCGGCCGCCGTCCAGGCGGCGATCCGCCCCGAAACCAAGGTGGTTTATTGCGAAACCATCGGCAACCCCAAGGGCGACGTGCCCGACTTCACGGCGGTGGCCGAGGTCGCCCATGCCGCCGGCGTGCCGTTTTTCGTGGACAACACCTTTGCCCCGCTGATCTGCCGGCCGCTGGAGCATGGCGCCGACATCACCGTGCTGTCCACCACCAAGTGGATCGGCGGCCACGGCACCTCCATCGGCGGCGTGCTGGTGGACGGCGGCCGTTTCGACTGGGCGGCCTCGGGCCGTTTCCCCGAGTTCACCGAACCGGACGCCAGCTATCACGGCATCCGCTACGCGGCCGACTTCGGCAACACGGCCTTTGCGGTCAAGGCGCGGCTGCAGGCGATGCGCAACCTCGGCGCCTGCCCGAGCCCGTTCAATTCGTTCCTGCACCTGCAGGGGGTCGAGACGCTGCCGCTGCGCATGCCGCGCCACTGCTCCAACACCCTGCAGCTGGCCGAATGGCTGAAGCGGCATCCGCGCGTGGACTGGGTCAGCTACTGCGGCCTGCCCGACCATCCCTGGCATGCCACGGCCAAGCGCTATTTCACGGGTGGCTTCGGCGCCGTGCTCGGTTTCGGCATCAAGGGCGGCCGCGCCGCCGGCGAGCGCTTCATCAACGCCGTCAAGCTGGCCAGCCACCTGGCCAATGTGGGCGACGCCCGGACGCTGGTCATCCATCCCGCCTCGACCACCCACCAGCAGCTGGATGAGGCGGCGCTGCAGGCCGCCGGGGTGACCCCGGAGTTCATCCGGGTCGCGGTCGGGCTGGAAAACCTCGCGGACATCCAGGCCGATTTCGACCAAGCCATGAACGCCTGAGTTTCAAGGCAAAACAGGAGGCGCCGCCGGGATGCCATGGCACCAGAGGCCAAGGGCATCCCGCCCCCTCTTGCCGCCCCCCTCACGCGTCACCCGTCGCGTTTCACGTTTCACGGGTCACGTTTCACGGGTCACGTTTCACGGGTCACGCGTCACGTTTCACGCCCCCCTCACCCCATGTGCTCGTGGGGCACCCAGCGCGGGTTTTTGGAGGACATGTCGAGGGCGTAGGGCGGGCCGTCGTGGCAGGGGCCAAGGCCAAGCCAGTTCTTGCGCAGGAAGCCGGCGATCCATTTTTCGATTTTCAGCACCAGCATCTTCTTGCGCAGCCGCCCCTGCATGTCGCGGTTGAGGATGGCGGGAATGGTGTTGGTGGTGACGATGGCGTCCACGGCGGGATGGTTGAGGTTTTCCTTGACCTCGTCCGAGGAATGGAAATGGGTGACCACGAACAGGACGCGGCGGGCGCCGTATTGCTTGAGCACCTGGCAGCACTCGGCAATGGTGTGGCCGGTGCGCACCATGTCGTCGAACACGATGACGTCGCGGCCGGCCAAGTCGCCGGCCTGGGTCGGTGAATCGGGGGCGGGGGTGATGGCGACCTTGCGCTCGCCGCTGCGCACCTTGGTCATGAACAGCAAGCCCACCGGCGGCCGCAGCAGCAACCGGCTCAGCGACGCCTCGATCAGCCCGTGCACCTCACGGGCAAACGGCGCCGCGCCGGCGTCAGGCCCGCAGATCACCAGGCCGGGGCCGGCCGGATCGGCCTGGCTCACCTCATGGCGGATCAGGTAATCGGCAAACAGGGCGGCGGGGGAAAGATTGAAGAAGCAGCCGCCGAATTCGCGGGCGAACAGCTTCTGCACCGACGCGGAATGGTTGTGGACGGTCACCACCTCGTTGACCCCGGCCAGGCGCAACAGCTGGGCGTAGAGCAGCGACGAGAAGGGCTGGCCGTCGAACTTGTCCAGGTCCCGTTCGTCGCGGGCGAAAACGGTTTCCCCATGTTCGGGCCGGGGGCCGCGGTCCTGGGCACTGTAATAGAGGTCGGGCTCGACCAGGATGACGCTGGAAGCGCCGTTGTCCTTGGCGGCACGGGCGATCAGCAGGTTGCACATGGCCAGGCCGTTGCGCGTCCAGTTGCCGGTGAAGGTGGACACCAGCACCACCGTGCGCCCGTCCAGGCTGTGCCCGGTCGCGTACCGCTCCCCCTCGTCCTGGATGAAGCGCGGACAAAATTCGCTGTTGGCAAAACGCTTGAGATTGATCAGGTCGGAGATTTCGCGCGCCTGTCCGAAATGGTGCGCCACATCAATGGCGAACGGGTCGTCCGCCACGGTATTGACAATCAACATGGCTTCAGTCTGCTGTTTCGCGGCATCCGTATTCATCCATGCACCATCCATAAGATCACGGCCACCACCACTGTTGCCGCCACAATAAGCCCCGCCGTCACCAGCCCCCGCATCCGGCGTCCCTCGCGTTCATGACGCAGCACGATGCCGTTCTGGCCGGTGCGCTGCACATGGTCGTCGCGGCACCGGGTGGAGCAGAACACCTCGCGCCCGCGCCGGATCACGCAGCCGGCGCACATCGGCTTGAAGCAGCTCACGCAGTGTGTCGTGGCCGTCCGCTCTGGATGTCGCAAGCACACCGCCATGAATGCCGCCCTTTCGTTGTCCGGTGATTGCCGCCGGCGCCCTTTCAGGGATCATCTGAAACATGAGCCGTTGGAGGGGCGCCGTCAAGCCGCCGCGGAACATTATCCGCCGCCGGCCACCTCCAAGATCAGCCGGGCCGCTTCGGCACTGGCGTTGCCGCCGCCCCCCAAGGCGGTTACGGCTTCCGCCATGCCCGCCTCCACCTCGCCGCGGCGGCCGCCGCCGGGCAACAGCTCCAGCAGCGCCGGGCCCAGCCGTTCCGCCCGCACTTCCTGTTGCAGGAACTCCGCAAACACCCGTTTCCCGGCCACCAGGTTGACCATGGTGAAGTAGGGGATTTTAACCAACCACCGCCCGAGCCAGTAGGTGAGCGGATTGAGCCGGTAAATCACCACCAGCGGCAGGCCGAGGATGGCCGCCTCCACCGTCACCGTGCCGCTGGCCGCCAGGCCCGTGCCGGCCCGTTGCATCCAATGCTGGGTGCGTCCGACCTCCACCCGCACCGCCGTTTCGCCCGCCGCCGCCAGCCGGGCGTGGCAGCGCGCCGCGATCTCCGCATTCGGCGCCGCCAGCACGAACCGCAGTTCCGGACGGCGCGCCCGCAGCCAGCGCACCGTTTCCAGCATGGGGGAAAACAGTCGGGCAATCTCACCGTGCCGGCTGCCGGGCAACAACAGCACCGTGTCCGGCTCGCGTGCCAGCCCCGGCTCGCGCCGGGCGTCCATGATCTCGATCAGGGGATGGCCGACAAAGCGCACGTCGAGCCCCGTCCCCCGGTAAACCTCAACCTCAAAGGGAAACAGCACCAGCATGCGCCGCACCACCCGGGCAATCTCGGGAATCCGTCCCCGGCCCCAGGCCCAGACCTGCGGGCTGACATAATAGACCACCGGGATGCCCAGCGCCTTCATCCGGCGGGCGAAACGCAGATTGAAGCCGGGATAGTCAATCAGCACCACGGCCGCCGGCCGTTCCGCCGCGGCGCGCGCCACCAGATCCTTGAAAATGCGCAGGAAAGTGCGCAGGTGCCGCAGCACCTCCACCAGTCCGATGACGCCCAGCCGCGACGAGTCCACCAGCAACTCGACCCCGGCCGCCCCCATAGCCGCGCCGCCCATGCCGCGCAACCGCACGGCGGGAGCCTGCCGCTGCAGTTCACCGGCCAGCCGGGCGCCGTAGGCGTCGCCGGAGGTCTCTCCGGCCAAAATCCAAATGCTCCCGTTCATGTTCACCTGTGCTTTGCCGCCGCCGGACGTCAACCGTGGCCCCTGCGCCGGGACTTGTCCGCAGTCAAAAAACAACGCGGCACCGCCCCGTGGGGAAATGCCGCGCTGTTGACAACCTGCCGTCCCTTGCCCAACGGCGCTCAATAGGGAACGCCAATGACCGAATTCTCCCAAGTGGCCGGGGTATTCCACGGCAACTGGTCAACCGGGGCGCCCGGGGCGCTGGTCTGCGGGGTGCTCTCGCAGCCCGCCGCCAACAACAGGAAGCCGCCGGCCACCAGCACCCACCATCCGACCCCCGGCATCCGTTTCAGCCCCATGTCCGGCGCCCCCTCAGATCCCGCCGAGAACAACGAAATCGATCACTTGCAAGGCCAGCATCACGGCCACGCAGACGAGAGTCACCACGCCTGCAATCGTCGGCAAATTTCGCATCGTTCAAACCCTCCGCCTCAAGGTCACCGTTTCGGCAGGATCACCTTGTCGTTGCTCTGGATGTCCTTGAGCCGCGCTTCCGGCAGGACCTCGGCGATGCTGAAGCGGGGATAGACTTTGCTGACCATGACCTTGGCCACAAACTCACCGTTCCGCGAGACCAGCATCTCCATCTTTTCCCGGACCTTGCCCGTCCCCAGGTCGAGGATGACAAAACTCCAGTCGGTGTCGATCCGCACCACGTGCCCTTCGAGGTTCGGATCCACCACAAAGTTGCCCGTGTCGCCGGAAACCCCGGCGCTTTCCGCCAGCTTCTTGAGCTGGGTTTCGATCTCGGTCAGGCGGCCCTTGGTCTTGTCCAGCTCATCCCGCGTCCGGTCCAGGTCGTCGGTGGCGGCCTTGAGTTCCTTGATCTTGGTCTCCAGCTGGGCCTTGGTCTCCTCCAGCTGGACGAGCTTCTGGTTGATGTCGTCAAAGTCGTTAAGGAAGGTGGTCATCGCCCCCGTGTATTCCTTCTCGTCCTTGATCAGGTTCTTGTCGGTGGTCCACTGCAGCTTGGCGACGCGCTCAATCTCCTGGGTCAGGGTGTTGGCATAGTCGGTGGCGCGGGTGTTGAGGTTGGTGACGTTCTTGTCATGCTCGGCCAGCACCGGGGCGCACGGATAGGCGCCCTTGGTCACGTTGCCCTTGTCGTCGGTGGTCTGGGCGCGTTCACGCAGCGTCTTTTCATCCAGCGGGTGCCCGATCGTCTTGGAGCTGGTCACCAGGACATTGATCATGGCATCATCACGCGCCCGGACGGCCGCCGCATGGCCGGCCACGCGGCCGGCGACATCGGCGCCCTTCTTGATCAGCTTGAGATCGGTGGCGCTCGCCTCGCCCTCGCTCATGCCGAGGGTGACCCCGGCCTCCGCCAGCTTGGCGGCCAGCTGATTGCGCTGCTGGTTGAGATCCTTGGCCAACGCCTTGGCCTGGTCAAGCTTGGCCTGGAAGGCGGCATACTGCCCGTCTTCCCCCTTGGCCTCCCGGAAGGCCTTGGCCGCCAGGGTGCCGTCTTCCTTGATGCCATTGGCCTTGTCGGCCGGCGTAAACGTGAAGTCTTTGGTCAGATTGCTGCCACTGTCCTGATCCATGGACTTGACCATCTCCGCCACGGTGGCCGCCAGCTTGTCAGCCCGCTGGCGGAACTCCGCCCGGCGCTGGTACAGCAGGAAGCTCAAGACCACGGCCAGCAGTGCCAGCACCATCGCCACAATCGCCAAGATACGGTTCACGCCGCCCATGTGCGCCTCTCCAGCTTGATTGCCCGTTGTCCGGGCCTCTTGTTAGGATACCTGAGAGTGGAAAAATGTCCCGTTTCGCATCATCCCCGGATCAGGGGACAGCTCATTATAACACGGGCCTAAGAGAATGCAACCATCCGACCGCCAGCATCATCAAGCGCAACACATGGTCGCCGGCAACCCACCACGCCATCCCGCCCGCCGCCAAGAACGCCCCGAAAGGCAATCCCGGCGCCACCTCGGGCCGAAAACGGCGGCCACACCAGATCAGCAGGCCGGCCAGCAAAGCCGGAAGGGTCGCCAGGATCAGGGCAAACAGCAGCCCGCCGCCGCCCAGGAACGCCCCCAGCATGGCCGCCATTTTGACGTCCCCCAGCCCCAGGGTTTCGCGGCGCACCGCCGCGGCAACCGCCAGGCCGGACACCGGTTTCAGGTCGGCCCAAGACACCCGGCGGGAGCCCAGGCAAACCCCGGCCGGCGTCAGTTCCAGCGTCACCGCCTCCCCAAGCACCGCCGGCCAGCCGTTCTCGGCCAGGCCGGACGCTCCGGGCTGAAGCTGAAGGTGCACCTCGTCCAGGCCGGACGGCCACAGCTCCTCCGGCCGCGCCTCCAGCCAGTCCGCCACCTGCACCGTCTGCGTTTCCAGACGGCAGACGCGGCCGGCGTCAAAGGGCCAGCGGCGCGTCCCCCACAGGACGCCGCCGCACCACCGGATGCCGCCCAGCAAAACGCCGCCCACCAAGGCGCCGGCCAGCACCTCCGCCAGCGCCAGCCAGCGGCTTCCGAACGGCCCCGCGCCGGAATTGACGCCCAGCAGTTCCCACAGCCCGGTCGTCAACAGGTCGCCGCCGTCCCAGCCGCCCATGCCAAGCCAGCACCAGGGCGCGCCCGGCCGCCATCCGGTGGCGGCGGCCAGCGCCAGCGCGGCCGCCAGGCCGGTCCAGCTCAGCCCGTCCGGAATCAGCCGGTGCTCCACATCCGTCAGGGCGGCCGCCAACAGCACGGAAACCAGCACCAGCCCCGGCGCCGCCAGCCCCCACGGCAGGGCGGCGGAACGTCCCACCGGCACCCAGACCGCCAGGAACAGCAGCAGGGTCGCCAGCTCCACCAGCGGATAGCGCACCGAAATCGGCAGGCCGCATCCCGAACAGCGGCCGCGCAGGCACAGCCAACTCAGCAGCGGAATATTCTCCCACGGGGGAATGGTTTTGTTGCAGCGGGGACAGTGGCTGCCCGGGCGCACCAGCGACTCGCCGCGCGGCAGGCGCCACACCACCACGTTCAGGAAGCTGCCCACACAGGCGCCCAGCACGGCCATCCAGGCCGTCACCATCCAGAACAGGTCGAGCCGCAAGTCGTCAGGCATGGATCACCACGTCATTCCTTGTAGTAACCGTCGGCGTCGCGGCCCCATTGGCCGTGCGGTGTCTCGACCACCAGATAGATGCCCGGCTGCGGCGGATCCAGCCGGCGCAGGAAGGCCCGCGAGGCCGCCTCGCCAGGCCCCTTGAACAGCACGTAATGCCGGTAATCGTCGCCCTCGCCGTCGTAATCACGGTCGAAATACACCTGCGCCGCCGGACCGCTGAGGTGGTTCGGATCCGGCAGCTCCAGGTTCATCCCGGGCGCCTCGCTGACCTGGTCGCTGACCGCACCGTTGCCGCGGCCGAACACCGCCACACACTCGCGCCACAGGGAAAAATTCATTCCCGGGCCGCCGACAAACGCCACGCAATGATGATCCCGTTCATAGATGCCGAAATGCACGTTTTCCAGCGACAGCATTTCCCCCGTCTGGAGGGTGTCGATGAAACTGAGCCGCTCCATGGCCCGGTGGGCGCTGTCATGATCGGGAAAAACATAGGCCACATAGGGCCAGCCATGGCGCCGGACCGGCTCCCAAAACCCTTTTTCCGCCGCGTCCCGGTTGCCATGCCAGAAGCCGCGCCGGCGCAGGCCATGCACTTGGGCGACGGCCAGCCATCCCCCCACGACCAGCACCACGGGGATCAATAACAACACCCAGTACCGGGGGGTGGCCTTGGCCGCGGAAACGGCCGCCGGCACCGGCGGCGCACTGGCCGGCGGCTGGGGCGGCGGCGGCACGCCGGCCGTGGGTGTTGGCTTGGGTGCCGGGGCCGGAGCCGGAGCCGCGGCGGCCTCCCGGCGGCCGGCCGGAGTCCCTGCCCTCTCCGGTGCCGCGGCCGCCACCGGCGCGGGTACGGCGGCGGGCGGCGCCGCCGGCGGAACCGGATGCGCCTGAAGCCACAAATCGCGCCACCGGGCGGTGCCCGCCGGAATCATTTCCGCCACCAGCGCGCGCAGCCGTTTCCACTCCTCGCCCTGCCACAGATAGCCGTCTTTTTCATTCGCCGCCGCCGCCGCCTGCCGGGCAGCCTCCAGCCGCCGGGGAAATTCGCGCGAAACATAGGCGGCCTGCGCCTCCGTCCGCGCCGCCAGACGCGACGTCACGTAGGCCCCCCGGCGCGCCTTGGTCTGGGCCGGGTCGAAACGGGTGCTGCACGACTCGCCGGGCGGCGGCGGCCGCAAATCCCGCAAGAGAATGCGCTGGGCGCCCACCAGCACCGCGTCCCCGCGCAGGCCGTGAAAAGTGCCGGACAGGGTCACCCGGCGCGCCGGATTGTACTGGTAGGTGATGGTGACGGTGTCACCGGGAAAAACCTGGGGAAAGGCGGCATCGGCGGCCCGCACCAGGGCCGCCTTGTCCAGGTCGGGATGAAGCCGCCGCGCCTCTGCCATGAGATCCTGCCGAAGCTTGGCGTCGGCCGCCGCCAGTGACCGCGCCGCGCCGGCCGGATCGGCCCGGCACCCGTCCCGCTCACCAAAGAGGCGCACCGCCTCCTGCTGAAATTTTGCCGGCTGGTCGACCACCGAAACCCGTACCGCCACCTCGTCCAGCACCTTCTGCAGCAAGGCCAGGCGTTCCGGGGCGCGCCCCGGCCCCTCCTCGCCTCCCTGAAGCCGTGGCACCGTCACCGTTCCGGCCAGCGCCAGGACCGCCATTGTCAGCCGCCAATTCCAGCCCATGCGTCCAAACCTCCCAGCCCAGCATCACTACGTTGTCCACGGTTTTACCGCCGGTACCATAGCGCCACGCCCCCGTCATGTCCTGACGGCCAGGGTCAGCCGCCCCGGACCGGCGGTTCCATGGGGTCGCCAAAGACCCAGCGCCCGGCCACCACGGTGCCCGCCACCCGGCCGCGGCAGCGCCAGCCGGCGAACGGGCAGTTCCGGGCCTTGGATTGAAACGTTTCGGGCCGAATCTCGACCACGGCGTCCGGATCGAACAGGGTCAGGTCGGCCGGTGCCCCCAGGGCCAGGGTGCCATAGGGCAGCCCGAACACCGCCGCGGGGCCGGTGGTGAAGGCGGCCACCAACTGCATCAGGCTGAGCACGCCGCCATGCACCAGTCGTTCCAGGCAGACCGGCACGGCGCTCTCCAGGCCGATGATGCCAAACGGCGCCGCCGCCAGGCCGCGCCCCTTTTCCTCGGCCGTGTGCGGCGCATGGTCGGTGGCGATGACGGTGACCAGCCCCCCGGCCAGCGCGGCCAGCAGCGCCCGGCGGTCCGCCTCGGTGCCCAGCGGCGGATTCATCTTGGCCTGGCTCCCCAGCTCCCGGCAGGCGTCAACGGTCAGCGCCAGATGATGCGGCGTGATCTCGGCGGTCAACGGCACCCCCAGGGCGCGGGCCCGCTCCAGGATCGCCACGGTCCCGGCCGAACTGATGTGCTGAAGATGCACGGACTGGCCGGTTTCCCGGGCCAGCAGCAGGTTGCGGGCGGCAATGACCTCCTCGGCCTGGGCGGGGATGCCGCGCACCCCGAGGGCGTCCGCCACCGGCCCGGCCCGGATGGCGCCGCCCCGGGCCAGCGCCGCATCCTCGCAGTGGTCCGTCACCGGCAGGCCGGCGGCGCGGGCGGCCAGCAGGCAGCGGCGCATGACCGCGGCATCCTGCACGCACGCTCCGTCGTCGGTCAGGGCCACGGCGCCGGCGGCCTTGAGACCGGCCGCATCCGCCGGTTCCCGCCCGTCGCGCCCCAGCGTCAGGGTGGCGCTGGGCAACACCCGCACCACGGCGCGCTTCCGGCAGTCGCCCACAAACGCCGCCACCCGCGCCGGCGTGTCCAGCGGCGGCACGGTGTTGGGCATGGCAATGACGGTGGCAAAGCCGCCCGCCGCCGCGGCCCGCGTGCCGGTCACCAAATCTTCCTTGGCGGTTTGGCCGGGATCGCGCAGATGCACGTGGGCATCGATGAAGCCCGGCGCCACCACCAGCCCGGACACGTCCACCACCCGCGCCCCCGGCACGCTGGCCGGCGACACAAACACGCCGCCGGCCAGCGCCACCTCGCGCACCCGGTCCTCACCGGACGCCGGATCAATCACCCGGCCGCCACGCAGAATCACCGCCCCGTCAGCGGCTTGTCCCGAAGCCGTTGTCGTCGATGACCTGTTGAACGTTGGACATTCCATAATGTTGAATGTTCTTCTGAAATTCCTGGCCGCCGCCCGTGTTCCGGCACTATAAGACCGCCCGCACCCGCCGCCAAACCTGTCACAGCAGCGGCGGCGGAACGCCGGCCTCGCGGAACTGGCGCGGCGTCATGCCGGTGACCCGGCGGAAAACACGCACAAAATGGGGCGGCGCGGGAAAGCCGAGACGGTAGGCGATCTCCTTGACCGTCCAGGCGGTGTCGCGCAGCCAGTCCCCGGCCAGCCGCATGCGCTGGCGCGCCAGATAGCGGGCCGGGGTCACCCCCAGTTCGCGCTGAAAAACTCGGGTCAGGTGTTCCCGCGACACCCCCGCCATCGCCGCCACATCGCCCACCCGCAGGTTGTTGTCGGCGAAGTGGCCCACGCTCTCGCGCACCCGCCGCACCAAGGCGGACTCGGGGGCCGGCCGCGCCGCCGCGCCGGCCGCATCGGCCAGGGTCGCGAACAGCTCCGCCGCCAGCCGCAGCCCCTCGGCCGCCGGCAGCAGCTTCTCATGCGTCCCCCGGTCACCGGCCAGGCCGGCCAGCCGGCGGATCAGCGGCGCGTCCACCGGCAGCTGATAGATGGCGCCATAGCGCCGGACCAGCGACCGGGTCAGCAGATGGGCCGCCTCCCCCGTCAGCACCAGATAGACAAACCGCCACGCCCCCCGGCCGGCCGCGGGATACTCGTACGCCGTTTGCGGATCGTTGGACTCGCAGAGAAACCCCGTGCCCGCCGGCAGCGGATGGCTGCCGGCACCGTCCCGGAAACACCCGCCCCCCGCCAGGGTGAACTGGAAGATGCAGTGCGGCCGGTCCGGCCGCGTCCGCCCGGCATAGCGGTAGGACGGGTCGCGGCGCGTCTCCATTCCAACCATGGCGGGGGCCGCCCAGCCGTCGAGCGGCCCCTGGATCTGAAACACACTGTGGGCAAATGCCATCCGCCCGCCTCACGCTTCACGCTTCACGCTTCACGCTTCACGAGTCACGAGTCACGTTTTCACGTTTCACCCCTTAATATCACAAATTGATAACGAATATCAAATAAATGTAGCTTTCAAGCACAATTCTACCGGCTACAGTAGCTGGAATGCGGATCAAAAAAGAATACCGCAGCAACCCCGAAACCCCGGCTTAATCAAGGAATTTCCACCGCATATGGCCAAGATCACCTTCATGGGTGCCGGCAGCACCGTGTTCGCCAAGAACGTCCTCGGCGACTGCATGCTCACCCCCTGCCTCCAGAACGCCCACATCGCCCTCTACGACATTGACGGCAAGCGCCTGCAAGAGTCCAAGATGATGCTGGACAACCTGAACGCCTGCTGCAACAAGAAACGCGCCAAGATCACCGCCCACCTCGGCGACAAGAACCGCCGCGCCGCCCTCCGTGACGCCGACTTCGTGGTCAACGCCATCCAGGTCGGCGGCTACGAGCCCAGCACCGTCATCGACTTCGAGATCCCCAAGAAGTACGGCCTGCGCCAGACCATCGCCGACACCCTGGGCATCGGCGGCATCATGCGCGGACTCCGCACCATTCCGGTGATGAAGGCGTTCGCCGACGACATCGAGGCGGTCTGCCCCAACGCCTGGTTCCTCAACTACACCAATCCGATGAGCCTGCTCAGCGGCTACATGCAGCGCCACACCGCCGTCAAGACCGTCGGCCTCTGCCACTCCGTCCAGGTCTGCGCCAAGGGGCTGCTCGAAAACCTCGGCCTCGGCGACCTGCAGCCCGTGCAGTGGAAGATCGCCGGCATCAACCACATGGCCTGGCTGCTGGAAATCGCCAAGGACGGCAAGGACCTCTACCCCGAGATCAAGAAGCGCGCCTTCGCCATGAACGACGCCGCCCGCAAGAAAAACGGCAAGAAGCACTGGGACATGGTCCGCTACGAGATCATGCGCGCCTTCGGCTACTACAACACCGAGTCCTCCGAGCACACCGCTGAATACCACCCCTACTTCATCAAGAGCACCCACCCCGAGCTGATCGCCGAACTCAACATCCCGCTGGACGAGTATCCCCGCCGCTGCATCGACCAGATCGCGGCCTGGGAAAAACAGCGCAACGAGCTGGTGCACAACAAGAAGCTCAAGCACGAGCGCACCCACGAGTACGGCTCCTACATCATGGAGGCGATCACCACCGACCGCCCCATTGAGATCGGCGGCAACGTGCTCAACCGCGGCATCATTCCGAACCTGCCGGCCAACGCCTGCGTCGAAGTGCCCTGCCTGGTCAACCGCAACGGCGTCCAGGGCTGCTATGTCGGGGAACTGCCCGAACAGCTCGCCGCCCTCAACCGCACCCACATCAACGTGCACCTGCTGACCATCGAGGCCGCCGCGACCCTCAAGAAGGAGACGGTCTACCACGCCGCCATGATGGATCCGCACACCCGCGCCGAGCTCACCCTCGACCAGATCCGCCATCTCGTGGACGACCTGATCGCCGCCCACGGCAAGATGCTGCCCAAGTTCCGCTAACCCAACCACACGCATCCCATCACTCCCGGCGGCACGCGGTTTCCCAACCCCGTGCCGCCGGTGCGTTTTGGGGCGGCCAGGCACACGGACGGACACGGACCCACACGGACGGCAGGCGCCGGTCCGTTCTGTCCGTTCTGTCCGTTCTGTCCGTTCTGTCCGTTCTGTCCGCCCCCTGCTTCCCCGGCTTATATTACCCCACCACCTTTTTTACCTCCGCCTCCCACCCGCCACCATCAGGACCCGCCTTGCCGTCTTTCCTCCAGTTCCAAAACGTCTCCTTCACCTACCCGACCATGACCAAGCCGCTCCTGGTCGACGTTGACGTGCATTTCCCGCCCGGCTGGACCGGCATTGTCGGCGCCAACGGGGTGGGCAAGAGCACCCTGCTCAAGCTGGCGGTTGGCGAACTGGAGGCGCAGTCCGGCAAGGTCTGCCGCCCCGCCTCCACCCGCTATTGCGCCCAGCGCACCGACGACCCGCCCGAGGCCCTGGTGGAGCTGGTCTATGCCGGCGACCGCGAGGCGCTGGCGATCAAGCGCCAACTGGCGGTGGCGGAAGACTGGCCCGACCGCTGGGCCACCCTCAGCCACGGGGAGCGCAAACGCGCCCAGATCGCCACCGCCCTGTGGGCCGCGCCGGACATTCTCGCCCTCGACGAGCCGACCAACCACATCGACGCGGACGCCCGGCGCATGCTGGTCGCCGCCCTCCACGACTACCACGGGGTCGGCCTGCTGGTCAGCCATGACCGCGAACTGCTGGACGAACTCTGCGGCCAGTGCCTGTTCCTCGACCCGCCGGACGCCGTCCTGCGCCCCGGCGGCGTCACCGAAGGCGCCGAGCAGGACCGCATCGACCAGGAAACCAGCCGCCGCCAGGACGACCGGGCCCGGGATGCGATCACCCGCAGCCGCCAGGAAACCCAGCGCCGGCGCGAAGCCGCCGACCAGTTCGCCGCCAAAACCAAGGTCAACAAGCAGAAAAAACCGCCGGCCCAGGACCACGACGGCCGCGCCATGCGGAACCTGGCCAAGCTCACCGGCAAGGACGGCTTTGCCGGCAAGCTCATCGCCCAAATGGGCAGCAAGGTGCGCCGGGCGGAGGAAAAACGGGCGGAAACCAAGGTCAAAAAAGTCTACGAGATGGGCATCTGGCTCGCGGCGGACGCCTGCTCGCCCCGGTCGCACCTGTGCCGGGTGCCGGCCGGCGGGCTGCCCCTGGGCGGCACCCGGCGCCTGCAGTTCCCCGACCTGGTCATCCGCCCCGCCGACCGCATCGCCCTTACCGGCGGCAACGGCCTGGGCAAGACCACGCTGCTGACCCACCTCATGGGCCGGCTGAACCTGGAACCGGAGCGGGTCGTCTACGTGCCCCAGGAGATTTCCGCCGAAGCCTCGCGGCAGATCCTCAAGGAGGTCGCCGCCCTGCCCAAGGAGAAACTGGGGCAGATCATGACCATTGTCAGCCGCCTCGGCTCACGGCCGCAGCGGCTGCTGGAAAGCGATGAGCCCAGTCCCGGCGAAATCCGCAAGATCCTGCTGGCCAAGGGCATCGCCGCCGGCCCCCACCTGATCGCCATGGACGAGCCGACCAACCACATGGACCTGCCCAGCATCGAGTGCCTGGAAGACGCCCTCGCCGACTGCCCCTGCGGCCTGCTCCTGATCAGCCACGACCAGCGCTTCCTCCACGCCCTGGCCACCCTCCAATGGCATCTCGCCGCCGACGCCGCCGGCGACTCACAACTGACCGTCTCCCACTGCTGACCCTTTCCGGGAGCCCCGGGGCCAGGACGGAAGGACCGCAAAGACTGGATTATCCCCGAGGCGGAAGCCTCCTTGGAGTGTCGGCGGCTTCGACGCCGCCCTGGTATTTGCCCCCACGGGGAAGGGGCCGTCAAAACCGGCCGGTAGGAGGGCGACGTGAGGCCCCGCCGCACTACCAGGGCGCCGTCCCGGTGCGGGAGCCAAGACCATGCAGGCAACCGCCAGTCCGTTTTGTCCGTTCTGTCCGTTTTAAGCAACACCAAGGGAACCGTCCCACCCGCCCCCAAGTACACCCAACACATTTGCCGCCGGGGGCGACGCGGCGCCGGTGCCGGACCAAGCGCAACACGCCCTCCCCCGACGGAACTGGGCGGCGCCCGTTCTGGTCCTACATAACGTTGCTTTTCGCGTTCCGGGAATTACGTTTCACTTTTGCCGAAAAATGAGCCCGTGTTTACCGCACACGCCACCCGGTGAGGAGATGATCTGACCATGCCCGCGATTTCCCCGTTGCAGCAAGCCCGCGCCGCCTATCAGCCCAAGCTGCCCGCCGTGTTTGCCAAGAACGGCATGGCCGTCGCCGCCAAAACCGGCGACGCCACCCAGTCGGTGGCCGACCAGCACGCGGTCAACGCCCTGTTCCCCAACACTTACGGCCTGCCCGCCATCACCTTTGGCGCGGGCAAAGGGCTGACGGCCGCCGCGCCCGTCAAGGCCGGCGTCATCCTGTCCGGCGGCCAGGCTCCCGGCGGCCACAACGTCATCGCGGGGCTGTACGACGGCCTGAAGGCGATCCACGCCGGCAGCCAGCTCTTCGGCTTCCTCGGCGGCCCCAGCGGTTTGGTGGACAACAAGTTCAAGATTTTCGACGACGCCTTCATCAACGCCTACCGCAACACCGGCGGCTTTGACATCATCGGTTCCGGCCGCACCAAGCTGGAGACGCCCGAGCAGTTCGAGAAGGTGGTGGCCAACTGCCAGCAGCACGGCATCACCGCGCTGGTGATCATCGGCGGCGACGACTCCAACACCAACGCCTGCCTGCTCGCCGAGTACATGCTGGCCCAGAAAACCGGCATCCAGGTCATCGGCTGCCCCAAGACCATTGACGGCGACCTCAAGAACGAGTGGATCGAGACCTCCTTCGGCTTCGACACCGCCACCAAAGTCTACAGTGAGCTGATCGGCAACATCGGCCGCGACGCCAACTCCGCCAAGAAGTACTGGCATTTCATCAAGCTGATGGGGCGCAGCGCCTCGCACATCGCTCTGGAATGCGCCCTGCGCACCCATCCCAACGCCTGCCTGATCTCCGAGGAGATCGCGGCCAACAAGACCACCCTCAAGCAGATTGTCCGTTCCCTGGCCGACATCGTGGCCAGGCGCGCCGACCAGAAGTGCAACTTCGGCGTGGTGCTGATTCCCGAAGGGCTGATCGAATTCGTGCCGGAAATGAAGGCGCTGATTGCCGAGCTCAACGACCTGCTGGCCCACGAAGCCACGGCCTGCGAGCACATCGAGAACGTGGAGGAGCGCATCGGGTTCGTCCTCGGCCAGCTCAGCGCCGAGACGCGGGACGTCTATGCCTGCCTGCCCAAGGGCATCCAGACCCAGCTGATCATGGACCGCGACCCGCACGGCAACGTCCAGGTGAGCCTGGTCGAGACCGAAAAAATGCTGATCGAAATGGTCAAGGTTGAGCTCAAGGAGCGCGCCAAGGCCGGCACCTACAGCGGCAAGTTCAGCGCCCAAAACCACTTCTTCGGCTACGAGGGCCGCTGCGCCGCCCCCTCCAACTTCGACGCCGACTACTGCTACAGCCTCGGCTACACCGCCGCCGCCCTGATGGCCGCGGGCAAGTCGGGTTACATGTCCAGTGTCCGCAACACCCAGCTGCCGGCTACCGCGTGGACGGCCGGCGGCATTCCGCTGACCATGCTGATGAACATGGAACGGCGCCATGGCAAGAACGTCCCCGTCATCCGCAAGGCCCTGGTCGAACTGGATGGCAAGCCGTTCCTGGCCTTTGCCGCCAACCGCGACACGTGGGCCGTCGAGACCGATTATGTCTATCCCGGCCCGATCCAATATTTCGGCCCCGCCGAAGTCTGTGACCAGCCGACCGCCACGCTCCTCCTTGAACGGGCCTGAGCCCGTGGCGCACGGCGGCACATTCCGGCAGAACGCCTGGATCCTGGCGGTCCTGGCCGTGCTGCCGTTGCTGCTGCCCCTGTCTCCCTCCGCCGCGGCGGAGGGGGACGGCGGCAAGCCCCGCCTGCTCAACAGCTCGATCCGTTTCGGCCTGTCGCCGGCCATCACCGCCGACAGCATGGCCCAGTTCAGCTTCACCGTGGCCAATCCCGGCCCGGCGCCGGCCCCGGTCGAGGTGCGCCTGGAACCGGAGGGCGGCGGCACTCTCTTCACCCGGAATCTGACCATTCCGCCCCGCTCGGAATGGGAGGACTCCGCCCCCATCCTCACCTCGCCCGTCGAATCCTACCAGGTCTCCCTGCTCCTCAATGGCGAGACCGTCGCCCGTGACAAGGCGCTCATCCGCCTCGAGTCCAGCAACCGCCATACCGTGGTCGTGATCAATGACGACCCCGACTACGCCGGCCTGAGTGAAAGCCTGCGCGATCCGCAGCTGTTCCAAAAAGCCGCCAGCTCCGGCATCCGCGCCAGCCAGACGCCGGACAGCTGGGAGCGCTTCGGTGACAGCGTCGCGGTGGCGCTGGTCAAGCCCGACCCGCGCCAGTTCAGCCAGCGGCAACTGCAGGCCCTGGACGACTATGTCCGCCACGGCGGCACCCTGCTCTGGATTCATCCCGAAGGCGCCCTGGCGGCGGCCGGCACGCCGCTGGCCGCCCTGCTGCCGGTGCACCCGCTGCGCCTCCGCGCCTGCGAGGATTTCAACTTCCTGCGCGCCTGGGCCGGCCTGCCCGCCGGCACCGCCACCCGGCTGCAGCCGGCCGGCGGCCGCCCGTTCCTGGAGGCGCTCCCCGGCGACGCCGGCGGCGTCACCCCGCTCAGCACTCCGGACGGCCTGCCGGTCCTCCATTGGCAGCGTCACGGCTTGGGCACCATTGGCTGGTGCGCCTTCGACCTAACCGATCCGGTTTTTCGCGACACCGGCGCCGCCACCGCGCTGTGGAACCACATCTGGGCCGCCACCACCCTGGCGCCCACCGGCGCCGCCCGCGGCGGTGACGCCCCCCTGGGCGAGCTGCTGTCCCTGCTCTGCGGTTATCGCGTGCCGGGACTGGCCCTGGTGCGCAATTTCCTCGCCCTGTATGTCGGCCTGACGGCGTTGTTGCTGGTTGTCGGCTATGCCTGCCGCCGGCCCATGTGGGCCTGGTTTCTCGCCGCCGGCCTCGGCATTGCCTTCTCCGTCGCCGTGATCCGCACCGCCCAGCAGCAGGCCGCCCAACAGATGGAGCGCAGCTGCACCACCGTCACCCTGGCCGCCTGGGGCGGCCCCCGCCAGACCGCGGAAAGCGCCATCAGCCTGTTCAGCAAAAGCGATGACCGGCCGGCGCTCGACGCCCCCGGGCAGAACGGGTTCTTCTATCCGCTGGTGGCCCGCACCTTTGGCGGCCTGGCCCGCCGGGAAGCGCTCACCACCCCCCTGCGCCTCAACCGGCAGAACGGCGAACAACGGGTCGAACCCCTCACCGTCCAGTCGCTCAAGCCCCGCCGCCTGGCCATGACCTGGACCGGCACCGCCGCCGGCGCGCCGCCCCCGGCCACCGTCACCCTTGACCGCACCGGCGCACACCTGGTCTCCTGGCCGCTCCCCGCCGCCCTGTCCGACGCCACCGCCGCTTGGCTGGTGCTGCCCGGCGGGGCTCTGCCGCTGCGCGCCGACCAGGGCCGGATCACCGGCCCCGTGGATCGCCTGGTGACCTTCGATCCCGCCGCCGCCGCCGCCACCGCCCTGCTCTGCCAGGCCGTCCTGCCCACCCCCACCCTGGCCATCGCCACGCCGCAGGCCGGCCAGGCCCCCGCCGGCCTGCGCGTCGGGGCTGGCGATTACGCCCCCTTCGAATACCGCTTCACCCTTCTGCCCGTCCAAACCGCCTTTGCCGGCGACACCGTGGTCTTTCCCCCGGAATGGATTCGCATCGAACCCGGTGACACCCGCTCCCGGCTGCTGTGGCGCGACAACCGCTGGCAGCCGGCCACCCTTCGGGGCGACCTGGAATCCTACAACTTCAACGTTGTCCTTCCGACAGCCGCCGCCGGCTGGCAGCTGCACGAACTCACCGTCACCCTCGACGCCGACAATCCCGGCGGCAACATCCTCTTCGAGGTGGCCATCACCGCCCCCACCACGATCGCTGACAGCACCCGTTCCAGCCGCGCCACCGACGGCGGCCTCGCCCCCGTCCGGCAGGCCGGCAACAACTTCTTTTTTGCGGCGCCGGCCGCCCATTCCGGAGTGTTCCAACCCCACTCCGGCCGCCTCGGCCTGAAGATCACACTCCGTCAGAAACGCGCCCTGGCCAACCAGCTCGACAGCGAGCGTGTCAACCGCTGGGCCGTCAATCGCCTGACGGCCACCCCCGCCTTCGTCCGCCCCCCCCCGGACGATAAACCGTCGGCCGGACCGGCCGATGGTGGTTTGCCCCGCAGATTGACGCCGGCGGCTGACGGCGCGCCTTCAGCCGGTCGAGATATAGCGCGCCAGCTGGTCGATGAGCAGATCCTTCTCGGTGAGCATGGCCTTCACCACGTCGCCGATGGACACCACGCCGACCACCCGCCCCTCCGTCAGCACCGGCAGATGCCGTACCCGTTTCTGGGTCATCAGCGCCATGCAGTTCTCGACGGTCTCATCCTCGGAGACATAGATGACCGGCCGCGTCATGATGTCCCGCACCGGCGTCTCCTTGGACGCCTTCCCCTTGAGGATGATCTTCCGGGCATAATCGCGCTCGGAAATGACGCCGCAGAGTTTGTCGCCCTCCATCACCAGTAGGGCGCCCACCCCGTGCCGCTCCATCAGCCGGACCGCCTCGAAAACCGACGCGTCCGGCGCCACTTGGAACACCCCGCGCCCCTTGCCATCCAGCAACTGCTTGACCGTGCTCATGATTGCAGGCCCTCCATTGCCAACGGGTTGCCACGCGGCAGGGCGCCGGCCCCGCCACCACTACCCTAATCATATCATGCCGCCCAATGTTCCACAAGGCGGCCGGGCGCCCCGCGCCCGCCTCCCGTGCCGGGAACGCTTGGCACGATATATTCCGGGGTGTCTGGGTCAATGGGGCCACCGGCCCCGCCATCGAACAAGGGACTTCTCCGCCATGCACGCACTCGCCGGCAAACCCGCGCCGAACGCCATTCTCGCCAACATTCCGGCGCTGATCAGCGCCTATTACACGCTCCAGCCCGACCCGGCCGACCCGCGTTGCGCGGTCAGCTTCGGCACCTCCGGCCACCGCGGCAGTTCCCTGAAGGGCACCTTCAACGAGGCGCACCTGCTGGCCATTGTCCAGGCCGTCTGCGAACACCGCCAACGGGCCGGCATCACCGGGCCGCTGTTTCTGGGCAAGGACACCCACGCGCTCTCGGAACCGGCCCAGATCACGGCCCTCGAAGTGCTGGCGGCCAACGGCGTTGAGACCCGGGTCGCCCCAGAGGGCGCCTACACGCCGACCCCGGTCATCTCCCACGCCATCCTCACCTACAACCGCGGCCGGCAGGATGGTTTGGCCGACGGCCTCGTCATCACCCCCTCGCACAACCCCCCCGACAACGGCGGCATCAAGTACAACCCGCCCAACGGCGGCCCGGCGGACACCACCGTCACGCAAGGGATCGCCGACCGCGCCAACGCCCTGCTGCAGAACGGCAACCGCGAGGTCAAACGCCTCCCCTACGCCCGGGCGCTCAAGGCCGCCAATGTCCGCGTCCACGACTACGTCACCCCGTATGTCGAGGACCTGCAGAACGTCATCGACTTTCCCGCCATCCAGGCCGCCGGCCTGCGCATCGGCGCCGACGCCCTCGGCGGTTCCGGCCTCGGTTTTTGGGAACCCATCGCGGCGCGCTACGGACTCCGCATCGACCTGCTCAACGGCTTCCCCGACCCGACCTTCCGCTTCATGTGCGTGGACAAGGACGGCAAGATCCGCATGGACTGCTCCTCGCCCGCCGCCATGGCCGGCCTGATCGGGCTCAAGGACACCTACGACATCGCCTTCGGCAACGACCCCGACTTTGACCGGCACGGCATTGTCTGCCCCAGCGCCGGCCTGCTGAACCCGAACCATTACCTCGCCGTCGCCATCCAGTACCTGTTCCGCACCCGCACCGGCTGGCGGCGCGACGCCGCCATCGGCAAGACCCTGGTCAGCAGCTCCATGATCGACCGCGTCGCCACCGACCTCGGCCGGCGCGTCGCCGAGGTGCCGGTCGGCTTCAAGTGGTTCGTCGACGGCCTGGTGGACGGCTCCTACGGCTTTGCCGGCGAGGAGAGCGCCGGCGCCTCCTTCCTGCGCCGGGACGGCACCGTGTGGACCACCGACAAGGACGGCATCATCCTCTCCCTGCTCGCCGCGGAGATCACCGCCACCACCCACAAGGATCCGGGCATGCACTACCGCGAGCTCACCGCGCGCTTCGGCACCCCGCTGTACGAACGGCAGGACGCGGTGGCCAACGCCGCCCAGCGCCAGGTGCTGGCCAAACTGTCGCCCGGGCAGGTCACCGCCGCCACCCTGGCCGGCGAACCGATCCGCGCCAAGCTCACCCAGGCCCCCGGCAACGGCGCGGCCATCGGCGGGCTCAAGGTGATCACCGACAACGGCTGGTTCGCCGCGCGCCCGTCCGGCACCGAGGATGTCTACAAGATCTACGCCGAAAGCTTCAAGGGCCAGCCCCATCTCGACGCCATCAAGCAGGAGGCCCAGGCCATCGTCGCCGATGCCTTCCGCGCCGCCGGGGTGTGACACCGATGAAAGCCCCTGCCCTGATGCTGGGACTCGCGCTGGCCGTCCTGGCCGCCGGGTGCCGGCATGCGCCCGCCCCCCAACCCCTGCCCCTGGGAACCGCCGCCCCGGCGCCCGGCGCCCGGCCGGATGACGGGACGGCCGCCTTCCCGCTGACTGTGGGCGCCCGCTGGGTTTATCAGGGCACGGTCAAATGGACCGCCCCGAACAGCAGCCAGCTCCGCACCGACACGGTCACCTGGACCCTGGAGGTGCTGGAAAAGACCGTCCGCGGCCATGTCACCGGCTGGCGCCTGCGCGGCGCCCCCACCGACCTGGCCGGCTATCAGGCGGGAATGAAACCGGCGGAACACGTCCTGCTCCAGGCGGGCGCCGGCAAGTTCTATCTGCTGGACGCCGAGGACGGGCCGCACCTGTGGAGCCGCCTGACGAATCCGCACGACGACCTGCCCGGCATCGAATTTGCGGAGCCCGCCCTGCAGCTGGAACTGCCGCTGCGGGACGGCCAGGTGTTCGGCGAAACCAGCCAGCTCTGCCGCCTGGACCGCAGCTACTGCTGGCACGTCACCGCCGGCGACACGCTCGACTGGCCCGTCCAAGGGCTGCCGGACACCGCCGCGCCGCGCCAGCTCTATCAACTCGCCTACCCGTCGCTTCCGGACACCACGACCGTCTGGTTCTGCCACGGCGTCGGCATCGTCCGCTTCAGCTGCCGCCACCACGGCTCCCCTGCGGAGACGGACGTGCGGCTGGTGGAGTTCCACCCCGGCCCGCTCCCGGCGCGCTGACCCGGCCGAAGCGTGACACAGGCACTCTTGCCTGTGCCAACGTCAAGCAGGCAATCCTGCCTGCGTGAGCGATCAAGGGGGATGAACACTTTACCCGTCCCCGCCGCCTTGTTCCGTTGATAAAATGGTATCGTTTGTTGGCCTCCTTGATTTTGGTAATGCTTCAAATATGGCTCTCATGAAATCCCTGTCGAGCCTTGCCCCGTAGGAGAAGTTGATGACGTAATGTCCTTTTCCGTCCTCCGTCGGCGGACGGTCGATGTATGTCTGCCAGTATCGTTCGTTCAGGGTTTGAGGGACCATCGCCTGTCCTTCATACCGACCGTCCTGCACGGAAATAAAAATCATGAACCCCTTGTAATTTGGCCCTTCGACTTGGTCGGTTTCCTTCAGGATCTCTCCGGTCTTCCAGTGGCGATGAATCGTGAAGACCATGGTGCCGTGTTTCGCCGAGAGTGTGCCGTTATCTTGGGAAACGACGGCATCCGGAAAGTGGTTCTTGGCGATGCCGCTGATACGATCAGCCAGTTGCGTCTGCTTGGCTGGGGCTGCGAGCACACCAAAACAAGCGGAAAGACACGCCAAGCCGAGAAGTGAACGTTGTTTGAATCTCATTTTTCTTCTCTTGGTTTCTTCTCTTTGGAGGCCTGCCTCATGACGGCGTTGTAAGCATCAGTTTCAGCCACAAACTCCGGCACGACGCAACAACCGGCCACAATTTTGACCGGCAGATGGGTTTCATCGTCCAAAAGTGGCTTCCCCATTGACCACGGTTTGCCGTAGTAAAGAATCTGCATCGTTCCTTTGGCGATGTCCGCCTTTGCCTGCGCCTCCCCCTTCTCCCTTGCCGGTGCCAGTGTGTTCGTGCCCTGCGAGGGTGGCGAATCGGTCTGCGAAAACACCCGCCCAGAAATGGCCAGACTCGCGATCAGTATGAGGATCATTTTCATCTTATCATCTCTGCCAAAGCGCCCTGGTTAGCCCCTTGGTTCGGTCATAAACAACAATCGTGACTTCTCCGTCATACTGAGAAGTCTCGATTTCCTGTGTCATTAGTTCGAGTACCTTTTCCCTCTTCATGCCACCTGTTCCTGCACCAATGAGAGGAAAGGCAATGGAATGGTATCCCGCGTTCTTAGCGACAATCAGCGCATTTCTCGTTGCCAATCGGACAGACTCTTCAGAGGGTAGCCACAAGTGGCCAATCCCCGCGACATGTATGATGGCTTTAAAGGGTAAACGCCCTGCCCCTGTCAAGACCGCTTGTCCGAGGGCAAGTGTTCCGTACTTTCGCAGTTCGCAAAACGGGGCAACACCAGCTTTCTTCTTGATTGCCCCAGAGACTCCCTGCGGCAACAATAACCACCATGGAATTAGGTTGCGATTCCATGCATTGACGATGATATCGACTTTCTGGTCAAGAAGGTCGCCAGTTGTGATTTTGGGCTTCATTTTCTCTTGGGCTAACGATACCGGTGTGCCAACCGGCGCTCGCGCCGGGTTGGCACCACCGGTTGATTCGCCGTCTCATTGTCTCAGGGCAGCAAAGAACTCTTGCTCCATCTTCAAGAGCTTCTCCGGCCTGCCGTGCTTCATGTCTCCAAAGGCTTCGTGAAATCGGAAGACCTTTGTCCTCCTGAAAGGTCGGAAGACAACGGCTAATGGGTTGAAGTCTCGATAGCCTCCGAAGTGTCGGAAGACCCAACCCGCCAGACTCGGCCGCCACTTCTTCCGTTCGGACCAATTAAGGATGATGCTTCGATCCGGCAGCCTTGGAATGATCTTCGTCTTGATGTGGTCCTGCCAGACCGGACTATTCGAATGGACGTATAAGAGACAGATTCCGCGGCTGCTCCATGCGCTCCAAATTGCGATGCGGACGAGACAGCCGACGACTGGGATGGCGAAAAGTAGTATGAGCACGAGTGGAATCAGGATCGGGACAAGCACCACGAGCAAGATCTGGTCCCGAATTCTCGTTCTCTTCTTGTCTCTCATAATCTATCGGCGAGCATTATATAGACGTGCAATCGCAAGACTCGGGCAGCGCCCCCGAAATCGGCCCGCGCCCGACCCGCCGTTTGTATTGTACCGTGCTTGGGCGCCGGTTGCAACCACTCTGGTGTACCCGTCCCTAATACCCCTCGTCCCTAATACCCTATCTAATACCCACGTCCCTAATACCCGCGTCAGTGTACCCTGCCTGCACTTGTTGGGCCTCCGAGTTTCCACAGCTCTTTCTTGATCGTATCATACAACTCGCTGCCCCAGGGCGGCGTTGCTGGCATCAACTCCGGCAACTCCCGCGTCCGGAAGTCAACGGGAGCCAGGATGATTGAGACATTGTCGATGCCGGTCTCGGCGACAAGAACGAAGAGATCCTCGGCTGCCTCGTCGCCCATGGCGAGGCAACCGATCGAACAAGTCTTCCCGTGGATCATGATGTCGGACCCAAGTTCCGACCTACCGTCCTTCTTGCCCCGCAACCGATCTTGATTGTTCGGATAGTTCAGCCGTAGCGCCAAATGATAGAGACTGTTCGGGTTCAAGGATTCCACCCCGTAGAGCCCCTCCGGCACTTGCAGATCGCCTTCCTTCAGCTTCGGACCAAGCACGCCGCTCATGCCTAGGATCGGGTAGTCACGTAAGTGAGTCCATTTGCCATCGTCCCCGGACACCCAGACCTGAATCGTGCGCTCGGCCTTCAGACCGACGAGAGTGACACGACGAGGCGGATATGTGACCATTCCGCTGGCAAACTGCGGCCCAAGGCGCGCACGGACAGCATCTCCGTACTGGGACACACGATCACTGACGGTCTTCTTGCCTTTCATGCTCTGGCTGACCGCCACAACCGGCCTCCGTAATTGCGCTCGAAATGGAATGGCGCACACGCAGAGCGCCAGTACCACCAGCCACACATGGAGACTCTTGATCTTCATTTCATTGGCCAACGTTGACCTTGAGGCTGAGGCGCGCTAGCGCCGATAGCCACCAAGGTCTGGTTCGCAGTTCAGTCGTTCACGTTTTCGCAAACCGGCTATGCCTGGCGTTCTTCCTCTTCGCCTTGAGTTCGGCCTGAAGCGGCCCCAGTCGCGACTTCTCCTTTTGGGTCAGCTCGTCGGTGTGAATGGGGACGGGGGCATTGTGTTCCCGTCTCGGGTGCGGCGTACGCTCCACCCGTTGGTTCGACGCTTTGTTTTCTCTTCTTGATCCCCATCCCAAGAGCCATCAGAGCCCCTATACAACCCCCGACCCCGGCGCTCCCAATGAAATATATTTCACGGTTCTTGTCCGAACGGAAGAGATAACCTGAACGCGTGTGTGTGATTCCAAATCCGTTTCTCGGGGCTTTGCAGAGGATAAAACTTGGGAGCCAAATCGGGTTGGGAGACCAGGACCAAGCACGGTGCTGCTGGTCTTGGGAAACAAGCAGTTCCCCAGTGGATGAGTAGAATGGGTTCTGGTTTATTACGGCCGACACAAGGCCATACAGGATTCCGGCAATGATCAGGGTAACTGCGATTGTTGTCTGCCTCTTCATTGTCTCTTCGGCGAGCATTATATAGACGTGCAATCGCAAAACTCGGGTAGCGCCCCCGAAATCGGCCTGCGCCCGACCCGCCGTTTGTATTGTACCGTGCTTGGGCGCCGGTTGCAACCACTCTGGTGTACCCGTCCCTAATGCAACGCCTAATGCAACTTCCTACCCCAATTTACCCGTCCCCAACGTTCTCCAACGTTCTTCAAATTATGCCGTTAGTTGAGCCGTTTTCAAAAGTCCCGCTCAAGGGCGCCGTTCGTGAACGGCGGGAATTCCTCCTGAACCGAAGAACGAAGACTACAAAAACGATGCCGATACCGATAGCGATACCGACCCCGAGAGCAACCGATGAACGTTGAAGGCTCCCGCGGCTCGGGTTTCCCACGCTGTTTTTCCTCGGTATCGGGGTCGCTATCGGTATCGGTATCGAAGGATTCAAGGTTGCCATTCCGAACCACCCTGCGCATCTTGTAACCGATTTCACTCGTAAGGCAATTCACTCCTTCGCTACCTGTGCTTCCTTGCTGTTAAAAATCCGACTTTTGAAAGCACCTCTGTTGCTTACGCACGTCCCCAGTACCCTGCCGTCTACCGGCCGGACTCAAACAGGGCGGCGGCAACCGCCGCCTGGCCGGCGGACAGGCCGCCGTCGCCGGGCGGGAGCTGGCAGGGCAGACAAACCTCGAAGCCCCGCTCACGCAGCTGGGCCGGTAGGCGGGTGGCCAGCCAGGAATTGAGGAAGACGCCGCCGCCCAGGACCACGGTGCCGATGCCGGTTTCCTCGCGCAGGATGCCGGCGATTTCGGCCAGGCGCGCCTCCAGCGTCAAATGGAAGCGCCAGGCCAGCTCCGGCACCGGCATGCCCCGGCGCTGGTCCTGCAGGAGCGCCGCCAGCCAGGGGTGCGGCTGCCAGATCCAGGGGTGTGCGGAGTCCGCACGGCTCCAGCCGCCGGGCCAGGGCTCCAGCCGTTCGGCCGGCACCGCGGCCATCTCCAGCGCCACGGCGGGCTCGCCCTCGTAGCTGGCCTGGTCACAGAGCCCCAGCAGGGCGGCCACGGCGTCAAACCAGCGGCCGCAGCCGGAACTGAGGGGGGCGGGGGCGCCGCGCTCCAACAGGGCGGCCACCTCCTCAACCACGGCTGGCCGGCTGGCCAGGCAAGGCGGGCCTACCCGGCGCCAGTCCAGCCCGGCCTGGTGCAACAGCCCGAGAACGGCACGCCAGGGATGGCGGATGGCCAGCTCCCCGCCGGGCAGCGGGATCGGGGCCAGGTGCGCGGCGCGGCGATAGGCGCCGGGGCGGCCGGTGAAGAGCTCGCCGCCCCACAGGGTGCCATCCCGCCCGTAGCCGGTGCCGTCGAGGGCGATGCCGATGACCGGACGGTCGAGCCGTCCGTGCTCAAGCTGGCCGGCGGCGATGTGGGCCTCGTGGTGCTGGACGCCGATCCGGCGCCAGGCCGCCGGCCGGGCCAGGGCCCACTCGGTGGTGGCATACCCCGGATGCAGGTCGTGCGCCACCCATTCCGGTTCGACGCCCAGGAAGCGCTGCAGATGCCCGACCGCCTCCTCAAAAAAGTCGAGGCCGGCCCGGCTGTCGACGTCGCCCAAATGCTGGGTGGGAAAGAGATCGCGGCCGCGGGTCAGCGCCGCCATGTTCTTCATCAGGCCGCCGACCGCCAGCCCGGGCGGCAGCCCCGCCGGCAGCAGCGGCAGCGCCCGCGGCACATAGCCGCGCGAGCGGCGCCACACCTGGACGCGGGCGCCGAGCTTCTTGACGATGCTGTCGTCGGCCCGGTGCAGAATCGGCCGGTCGTGGGTGAGAAACAGATCCGCAATATGGCCGAGACGCCGCACCGCCTCGGCATCGTCATGGACGATCGGCTCTTCGGCGAGGTTGCCGCTGGTCAGCACCAGCAGCGGCAGCGGCCCGTCAAGCAGCAGGCGGTGCAGCGGCGTGTACGGCAACAGGATGCCGAGCCAGCGGTTGCCGGGCGCCAGGTCGCCGGCCAGCGGCAGCCGCGGCGGCTCGCGGCGGCGCAACAGCACGATGGGCCGTTCCGGGGCCGACAGCAGTTCCGCCTCGCCGGGATCGAGATGGACCACCTGGCGCGCCGCTTCCAGGTCGCGCGCCATGACGGCGAACGGCTTGCGGCCACGCCCCTTGCGGCGGCGCAGTTCGGCCACCGCCGTGGCGTCCGCCGCATTGACCGCCAGGTGAAAGCCGCCCAGCCCCTTGACGGCGACAATCCGGCCGGCGGCCAAGGCGGCGATGGCGGCGGCCAGCGGCTCGGCCGCCCCGGCCGGCGGCCCGCCGCGGGCGTCCAGCAACTGCAGGCGCGGGCCGCAGTCCGGGCAGCAGACGGCCTGGGCGTGAAACCGGCGGCCGGCGGGATCCTCGTAGTCGCGCCGGCAGGCCGGGCACAGGGGAAACGCCCCCATCGCGGTGCGTTCGCGGTCGAACGGCAGGTCGGCCGTCATGGTGAAACGGGGGCCGCAGTCGGTGCAGGAAATGAACGGGTGCCGGTAGCGGCGGTCGGCCGGGTCGGCGAGTTCGCGCAAACAGGCGTCACAGACCGCGGCGTCCGGCGGCGACAGGGCCGCGCGGGCGCCGCGGTCCGCACTCGGCAGAATGGCAAAGCCGTGCCGGCCGGCGGCCGGCAGTGACCGGGACTGGACCGCCGCCAGGCGCGCCAGCGGCGGGGCCTCCCCTTTCAGGCCGGCCGCAAAGGCCGCGAGGGCCGCCGGCGCCCCCTCGACCACGATCACCACGCCCGTGCCGGTGTTGCGCACACTGCCCGCCAGGCCATGCCGCACCGCCAGCCGGTGGATGAACGGCCGGAACCCCACGCCCTGCACCGTGCCGGTGACGGTCAGCCGGCGGGCGGCAACCGCCGGCGGACGGCGGGGGGCGGACCGTGGTTTTCCCGCCGCGGCCGTGTTCACGGCGCCGCCCGTTTTCCGGCCACCGCGCGCCGCAGCCAGTCGAACCAGGCCTCAACGCCCTGCCCGGTCCGGCAGGACATGGGCAGCACCGGCAGGCCGGCCTTGATCTTGGCGACGTCCTCCAGGAACCGGTCGACCCTGAACTCGGTGACCGGCAGGAAGTCGGTCTTGGTGAGCAGCACCACGTCGGCGCGGCGGAAGGCCGTGGGATACTTGCCGGGCTTGTCATCGCCCTCGGCCACACTGGCCAGCAGCACCGCCGCGTCTTCGCCCAGGTCAAAGGCCGCCGGGCAGACCAGGTTGCCGACGTTTTCGATGAACAAAATGTCGAGCTGGTCGAGCGGCAGGGCGCCGAGGGCGCGGCGCACCATGGGCACGTCCAGATGGCAGCCGCCGCCGGTGTTGATCTGGGTTGCCGGCAGGCCGGCCCGGCGCACCCGTTCCGCATCGCGCTCGGTCTGAAGGTCGCCCTCGATGACGGCCATGCGGAATTCGCCCGCCAGGGCCGGCGCGGTGCGTTCGAGCAGGGTGGTCTTGCCCGACCCGGGCGAACTCATCAGGTTCAGCACCAGCAGGCGCCGCGCGGCAAACTCGCGCCGCAACGCCGCCGCCGCCAGATCATTGGCGCTTAATGCCCGCTTCTGGATGACCAGCCGTTCGGCCATGCCGTCAACTCCCTGTCGCCGGAGCGGGGGTGGAGTGCCACTGGCGCACCCCCACCCCCACCCCCATGAGAATCATCAACATGAAATAAATCGGGCTTTGGCGGTAGCCGAGCTGCAACAGGCTTTGGAGCTGACAGGCCACGGTGGCGGCAATCGCTCCCACGGCCAGCGCCTGGGCGGCCCCGCGCGAACGGTCGAACAGCAGGCGGCCGCTGAACTGGTAGAAGCGGAACCACAGAAACCCCAGCGCCGCCACCCCCAGCCAGCCCAGTTCCCCCAAGGTCAGGTACCAGTTGTTGTGGGCCGGCGTCCCCGGCGGCAGCAACGGATCCACCTCCGCCGCATAACGGTCCCACGAATAGGCGGAAAAATTGCCCATGCCGACCCCCAGCAGCGGATGATCCGCCGCCATGCCCTTGGCTTCGGCGTTGTAGAAGCGGCGATAGTCCAGATCGGTGGAAACGTCCTGTTCCTTGACAAACCGGCCCAGCAGGGTGCTGGAGGCATAGGCCAGCGCCAGGGTGGCAATCACCAGCCCGACCAGGACGACCAGGAAATTTTTAAAGGTCAGATGCCGGTGGAACAGCCCGGCCAGCACCAGAAACAGGCCAAGCATATACGCCGCCAGGCCGCCGCGGGAGATGGCCAGGATCACCGTCAGGCCGCAACCCGCCGTCACCGCGCCCAGCAACAGGCTGCCGGGCAGGCTTTGCCGCTGCAGGCAGGCGGCAAACAGCACCGCCCCCAGCATCGCCATATAGGTGCACAGGCTGTTGGGATGCCCCAGGGTGGCGCTGACCCGGTGGATGCCCACGACGTAACGGTCGGTCACGGCGATATAGGTGACCAACAGCGCCGCCAGCACCACCCCGGTCAGCAGGGGACGCAGCGCCCGTTCGTCCCGGAGATAATTGACCACCACCAGGTAGATGAAGAAGCCGCGCAACACCTTGGTCAGCTCAAACAGCGGATACAGCTTGATCTCGAACCACTCGTAGGGCACCAGGTACGCGGCGGCGTCCGGCACCTCCAGCCGGCTGGGGGAAACCGCCAGCCACGACAGGAAAATCACCAGAACGTAGAGCAGAAACGGCCCGCTCAGCGCCGGGATCCAGCGGAACGGCCGGTAGTCCCGGCACAGCAGCATGGCGCCGAACAGCACCAGGGCGCACAGGTCAAACAGGGTGATCTCGAAGCCGCGCGTGTTGGCCCGATAGAACTCACGCGAGATGAAGTTGATGCCCACCGCGTCCGGGATGCAGGTGCAGGCCACCATCAGGGTGAACACCCCGTCCCGCACGCTCCGCGACGCCACGCTGAGGGCGATGCCGGCCGGCACCCCGACCAGCAGGGCCAGGTAGAAGATGACAAACTTGTCCATCGCTCACTCCGGAACGTCGTACAACACCCTTAACCCCAGCATGTTGCCGTGCGACAGAGGCGGCAGACGCGC
>Ga0265297_10002002_pt1 | contig 43757 bp, 24 predicted proteins | sample Munlanlwell13791_FD_192502 | JGI IMG/M metagenome (GOLD analysis project Ga0265297, IMG submission 192502) | Leachate microbial communities from a municipal landfill in Southern Ontario, Canada - Leachate well 137-91 | ecosystem: Engineered > Solid waste > Landfill > Unclassified | place... | reverse complement strand
GTTAATAAATTAATTTTATTTTTACGAAATACTTATGAGAAAATATATACATCAACCGAAAAAAAAGTTGGAAGGTATTGGCTTCTCTGATCTTCAATTCCAATTGGCCATTCCAAACAAGTTACCTAGAATTATGAAAAGACTTATCGCGACAACAATATTTATACTTGTAGTTTCGGCATTAACTGCTCAGACTAAAGACAAAACAATTTTTGTCGGTAATGTTATTTCAGACACAACAACATTTAGAAGTAATGATTATCGAACCGCTCTGACATCCATTTTGAAATCAAAGAATAAAATTGAAATACGTTTTATAATATCACCTTCATTTGAAAATAAAAAAGAACATATAAACTATACAATCTTGACTTTTAATAAAAAGTGGAGTGCAAAATATTATTACTACAAACCTGACACAAACAACTTGCTTTCGAAGGACTTAAATGCAAAAATTAACATTGACACCATTTTTTCCCGACTGGTTTCAAACAATATTTTCTCTTTGCCCGACCAAGGAAGTTTAAAGACTGAAAAGTACGCATACAATCCAGAGACAAATAAATTTATTGGCTCGAGAATGGAGGTTGCTGATGGAACTTGTTATTTTATTGAATTCAAAGTTGGCGACTTTTATAGAAGATACAGTTATTGTAATCCTAACCGGTATGCGGACTTTTATCCTCAAGTATATGAACTAAGGAATTTTGTAAAAATTGTTGAAATATTTAACGAGTGGATGAAAGAATAACTGCTTATAACGCGCGTTTGGCAAAAAAGCGGGTTCAATTCTTAAATGATGCTTTGTAATTCGTTTCAAGTACATTGCCGGCAGAAAACTTAACGCTTTGAAATCCTCCACTTCGACAAGCGCCAAAAAGATATAAACAAACTGACATATAAATTGGCTTAAATTATGAAACGAACATGTTGCTTCACAGCACTCGAGAGAATGAGAATAATTTCCGCAACATGGAGTTCCATACCACCTATAAAATCAAAATATTTCCGTATGAAAACATTTCTATCCACCTTGCTTCTGCTCTCTCTTTTTGGAGCGGCTTTCGGGCAGGACTTGTCTTTTAGGGATTTGACCTGTGAACATAAAAAAAATCCTGTTGGGATTGATGTCCTCCAACCAAGGTTTTCCTGGAAAATTACCGGGAAAGGAAACAACATCCTTCAAAACGCATATGCAATTCGCGTTGCTACTGACTCAAAATTTTCATCGTCAAAAATAGTATGGGAATCAGGAAAAACCGAGTCGGACGAATCTATTCTGGTGGAATACAAAGGGCCAGGACTGAAATCCGGACAGCGATATTTCTGGCAAGTGAAAATATGGGACAATAAGGGTCGGGTGTCGAAATGGAGCGAATCTGCATTCTGGGAAATGGGTTTGCTTTCTTTATCAGAATGGAAGGCAAAATGGATTGAGATGGAAGGGGATACCCTGCGCTATTCCCCTTCGCCCCATTTCAGAAAGGAATTTTCGTTAGGTAAGAAGATTGCAAGCGCCAGGGTATATGTCACATCCCATGGATATTATGAGTTGCATCTCAACGGGAAAAAAGTTGGGGACCAGCTTCTCACACCAGGGTGGACCACTTATGGAAAGCGGCTGCAGTACCAGGTATATGATGTAACCAACCAGCTTAGCAATGGCAACAATGCGATTGGTGCCGTTCTGGGTGACGGTTGGTACAGGAGTACCCTGGCATGGGACGATAACTGGGCATTTTATGGCAAAAGACTAGGGCTCCTCCTGCAGTTAAGAATCGTATTTACTGATGGATCGGAGAGGATAGTTGTCAGTGATGATACCTGGAAGGCAAATCAGGACGGGGCGATCCGTATGAGTGATATTTATAACGGGGAGACATACGATGCAACGAAAAAATTAACCGGGTGGAACCTTTCAGGTTACAATAATAAGGAGTGGCTTCATGTAAAAATTGGTAATTACAGTCTTGGTAACCTTGTCGCTTCGGAGGGACAACCGGTAAGAAAAATTCAGGAGATAAAACCAGTTCGAATATTCCGCACACCAAAAGGAAACCTTGTTGCGGATATGGGCCAGAACATGGTTGGTTGGGTTAGATTAAAGGTTTCGGGTCAAAAAGGGACAGTAGTCACCGTACGCCATGCGGAGGTAATGGATAAATTCGGTGAGTTTTATACGACAAACCTGCGAAAAGCCAAAGCACAATTGACTTACACAATCGCTGGAACGGGCGAGGAGGTTTATGAACCAAGGTTTACATTTATGGGATTCAGGTTCGTTGAAATCAATGGCTATCCCGGCGATTTGACCACAGACAACCTGACAGGGGTTGTCGTCCATTCAGATATGGCTGTTACGGGCAGTTATGAATGTTCAAACCCTTTGATTAACAAGTTGCAGCACAATATCCAGTGGGGACAAAAAGGCAATTTTGTGGATGTGCCAACGGATTGTCCTCAAAGAAATGAGCGTCTTGGCTGGACCGGGGATGCCCAGGTATTTTGCAGGACTGCCGCTTTTAACATGGACGTTGCCTCATTTTTTTCCAAATGGCTAAAAGATGTAGCTGCAGATCAGAAACCGGCAGGGGAAATTCCCATGTTTGTACCGGATATCAGGAGGGAAGATGGATCTGCTGCATCACCCACCTCGGCAGGCTGGGGGGATGTTGCAGTGATTGCACCCTGGAACATGTACCTGGTTTATGGAGATAAAAGGGTGCTTGAAACCCAATATCCAAGCATGAAAGCGTGGGTTGAATATATCCGGGAAAAGGCGGGTAATTCTTATATCTGGAAAGGGGGAAGTGTCTACGGTGACTGGCTATTTTATCATCCACCGGTTTTTAACCACCGCGATCCGGATGGATTTACCGACCATGATTTTATAGCTACGGCATTTTATGCCAACTCTGCAAGAATTCTTGCTTCCACAGCGAAAGAACTTGGAAAAACGGATGATGAAAAAACCTATGCAGATATTTTTAAGAGGATAAAGGAAGTATTTATTAATGAATATGTAACCAAGGCTGGAAGGGTAGGTACCAATTCACAAACCTCCTATATTCTTGCCTTGATGTTTAACCTTTTGCCGGATGACCTTCGCGAAAAATCGGCTCGTTTGCTGGTCGAAGACATAAGGGAGAGGAAAGAACATCTTTCAACCGGTTTTCTGGGGACACCGTATCTGTGCCACGTTTTATCGGATAACGGTTTTACCGATGTGGCCTATGACCTGCTGCTTCAGGAAACATATCCCTCCTGGCTTTACCCGGTTAAAATGGGCGCCACAACAATATGGGAACGGTGGGACAGTCAGAAACCGGACAGCACTTTCCAGGATCCCTACATGAATTCATTCAACCATTATGCCTATGGCGCGATCGGAGATTGGATGTACAGGGTATCAGCAGGTCTCGAAACCATGGGGCCGGGATACAAACATTTGGTCATTCAGCCACATCCGTCAAAAAAGCTCTCCTATTCAAGGGCTTCCTTCGAGTGCTCCTATGGTACAGCTGCTTCAGGATGGGAACGAAAAGGGACGAGGATGGTAGTAACTGTAAAGATTCCTGCAAATACTGTAGCAACAATCATGCTGCCGGTCAAAACAGGCACAGCAGTAACAATAGAAGGTAAAGGGATCTCTGAAAACAAAAATTTATCCAATATCAGGATTGTGGATAATAAATTGATGTTTGAAGCCGGTTCCGGCGAATATGTTTTTGAATATACCGAAGAGTGACAATAGGTATCTCCTTAATTTGTCATTGAACCGTTTTCCATAATTGGATCAGGAGTCACGTTTGGCGTAGTTAACTAATTAATAAATAAAAATTAATACCTCATGGGGAAAAAAGTCATATTTCTATTAACCTGCATACTTATTGCAATTGAAATGTCTGTTGCCCAAATATCCTATCCTGGTGATTCACCGGGGGCGGCAAAGATTAAGATTTTACCTGACAACTCGGTAATACTGGAAAATAACGCTATCAGGATGAAATTTTTGAAAGCCGGCAACGCTTTAACAGCCGGGGATTTTGAAGATAAAGGCGCCGGTAGGCAATTGCCAACAGGAAAGACGGCATTGTTCGAATTTACGCTTAAGGATAACAGCATTATTACTTCCAGAGAGTTTGCGATGTTAAATCCTCCGTCTGCAACAAAAATTACACCGGATCTAAACGCTGTTCGTTATTCAGAAAGGTTGGGAGGAGTGTCGTGTGAGGCGGATTTTGAGAATAAAAAAATAGGCCTGTTGGTGCATTGGAGAGCAGAGTTGAAGGATGGTGCAAATTATGTCCGCCAGGTTTTTACATTTAATGTAAGGGACACAGTTAATATCACCAGATTTACGTTGATAAAGCTTCCTGTGAAAATAGGCGTACGAAAGGAAGGTAAAGTGGATGGCTCTCTGATGGTGCATGAAAATATGTTTTTTGCCATTGAACATCCCATGGGACTGATCGAGCAAAACCAGGAATCGTGGGTGGCATCCCTACTGAATTTTAATCCTGTTACGTCCAAAAACAGTTGTACCATCTCAACAGTTTGGGGCGCTACACCAGCAAATCAGTTACGAAGGGGCGTGCTCTATTATATTGAACGGGAGCGGTCTATGCCTTACCGTCAGATGTTGCATTATAATTCGTGGTGGGATATATCCTGGATCGATGGAAAATTCACTGAAAACCAGGCTTTGGACAGGATCAGGATGTTTCGGGACAGTCTGGTTATTAAACGCCATGTTCGGTTAAACGCCTTTTTATTTGACGATGGCTGGGATGATAACAAAACACTTTGGCGTTTTGATACTACGGCGCTTCCGAATGGGTTTAGGAAGATGAAGGAAATGGCCGAATCCTGTCAGTCAAGTCTTGGTGTTTGGATTTCACCATGGGGCGGGTATAGCCCTAATAAAGAGGAACGCATCAAGTTTGGCAATAGTCAGTCTCCTCCTTTTGAAACCAATGCCAAAGGGTTTTCACTGGCCGGCCCCGTTTATTACAATCGATTTCTGGATGTAACCAAAAATTTCATCAAGGAATATGACATCTCCATGTTCAAGTTTGATGGCGTTGGAGCGGGTAACATAGTCAGCGGGGCAGGTGTTGATTATCATAATGATATTGAGGCGTATCTGAAGTTGTTGAAAGATCTCAAGAAAATGAAACCAAACTTGTATCTTGATTTAACCGCCGGAACATGGCCTTCACCATTTTGGCTATTGTATGGCGATAACATCTGGCGTTCGGACGACGATTATAGCTTTGCCGGCCAAGGTTCCAAGCGTCAGAAGGGAATCACCTACCGGGACGCTATGACCTATAAAAATGTGGTAAATGCTGGCCCCTTATATCCCTTAAATGCTTTGATGAATATTGGAATAGTCATTGCCGACAAAGGTATTGCCGGTACGGTCGAGATGGATGACAAGGATATTTCGGATGATATATGGTCTTTCTTTGGTACCGGCGTAAATCTTCAGGAATTATATATTAATCCGCATAAGCTGAACACTGCAAATTGGGATTGCCTCGCCAAAGCAAGTAACTGGGCGAGGGAAAAAGAGCGGATTATGCCGGATATGCATTGGGTAGGAGGTGATCCGGCAAAAAGTGAAGTATATGGTTATGCCGCATGGTCACCACTTGGAGCCATCTTGATGATCCGTAATCCTTCGAATGAAGCAAAAACGTTTAAGCTAAATGTTGCCGAAATATTCGAACTCCCATCGAACGCAAAAGATGATTACCTCTTTTATGATGCCAAAACGGGAAGTAAGGAACCTGCGATGAAAGGAAGTTTCTTCGATATTACCTTACAACCTTTTGAAGTGAAAGTGTATGATTCATTACAAAAGAAAAAATAAGATGTGGCAATTAAAAACCAATTAAAAACGCATGATATATGAAACGCAGGACATTCATTAAAGGAACTGGCGCAGCAGGGTTTGTTACCCTCATCGTACCAATGGGTTTATCTCAATGCAAACCCCGCGAAGCTGTAATTAAAAACCTTGATGAGGGATTTATGCAACCGCCCGAAACGGCCAAGGCCCAAACCTGGTGGCACTGGATGAATGGCAATATTACGGCAGAAGGGATTACCTTGGATCTTGAAGCCATGAAGGCAGCAGGATTAGGCGGGTTCCATCTTTTCGAAGTTGGGTACATGCCCAAGGGATCCGTTGATTATAGCAGCCAGGCGCACCTTGATCTTTTAAAACATACTGCCAATGAATCAAAAAGGCTTGGGCTCGAATATACCATGCACAACTGTACCGGTTTTTCATCCAGCGGGGGCCCATGGAACACTCCTGAATTAGCTATGCAGCAATTGGTTTGGACTGAAACATTTGTACAGGGAGGGCAAGCTCTTGAGATGGACCTGCCAAAACCTTATGCAAAATTCAATTATTACCGGGATGCATACCTGCTTGCTTTTCCTTCCTTGAAAGGGGAGCATCAATCGATGAAGGAGCTGTTGTCCGGAATATCCTCAAATAACGGGCCAATTGATAAAAACGCACTAAATAGCAGCAATAATGAGGGTAGAATTGAGATTAAACCAACCGGTGATGGAAAACCCGGATATTTATTGTTGGAATTTGCCAAGCCATATGAAGCGCGCTCAATTATTCTGTATGGCAATCCCTCCAATAATGCAATTATACCCGGGGTCTCCCGGACTGCCTTTAATATTCTTGAATGTTCCGACGATGGTTTGAATTTTAGTAAGGTTTGTGATATAACGTTGGGCGGTGTCGGATATTGGAACGACAGGGTAGTGTATCCAAACATTGCGGATTTCAAACCGGTAACAGCTAAATTTTATAGGTTGGTATTTTCACGGGGAGCGAAAGTTTCTGATGTCCAGTTGACTTCATCTGCCCGCATTCCTTATTGGACCGGTAAGGCAAATTTCGGCGACCTTGCCCTGCAATTGAGAAATGCAATTGCTCCCGCTGATGGATACCCGGTTGATGATGGAATGATAATAAATCCGGATAGCGTACTCGATATTTCGCAATACATGAGTGCGGAGGGAAAACTTAAATGGAATGCTCCGTCAGGGGATTGGACTATTTTAAGGCTAGGGCATACAGCTATTGATGTTGAGAACCATCCCTCTCCCGATGGTGGTGGTGGATTGGAATGTGATAAATACAGCAAAGAGGCCATAGAAAAGCATTTTTACAACTTTTTCGGCAAATTGCTCCCAACCTTGGAGGCAATTGGTAAAAAAGGAATCGTCAGTTCCCTTATCGACAGCTATGAAGTCGGCTATCAGAACTGGACCAAGGAATTCCCGGCAGAATTTGAAGAACGCAAAGGATACAACCTGGTCAAATATTTACCGGCCATGACAGGCCGTATTGTGGGGAGTAGTGATATTTCTGAAAGGTTTCTTTGGGATCTCCGTCGTATCCAGACCGATTTGATGGCTGACTATTATTACGGACATTTTACGGAGCTTTGCCATAAGCACGGTATGAAGTCGATCGTCGAACCTTATAGCAATGGTCCATTCGAAGAGATGCAAATCGGTTCGCGCGCCGATCTGACCATGGGAGAATTTTGGTTTGGTGAGTTGGATGAGACCTCGGTATCTGTGCCAGACCGCATGAAAACAGCCACATGTGTGGCCCATGTGAATGGAAACAGCATTGTAGGGGCAGAGTCATTTACAGGTTTCCCAACAGATTCGAAGTGGCAGGAATACCCGTTTTCCATGAAAGCCCAGGGTGATATGGTTTTTACCGTTGGAATAAACCGGTATGTATTCCACACGTTTGCCCACCAGCCGCATCCCAGTGCTGCTCCCGGCATGACCATGGGACGATATGGCTCTAACCTGACACGCGCAAATACTTGGTTTTCACATGGAACTTCATGGCTTTCCTATATCCAAAAATGCCAATATATGCTTCAGCAAGGATTATATGTGGCTGATGTAGCCTATTTTACAGGTTCGGATGGTCCAATGGCTAATCCAACAAAGGGAGAATTGAAACCGGCATTACCGGAAGGGTTTGCCTATGATACGGTGAATGGTGAGGCTATCCTGAACAGGATGCAAGTAAAGGACGGAAGAATTGTTTTACCCGACGGAATGAGTTATAGGGTGCTTGTTCTTCCTGATAATAAGGCTATCACGGTGGAAGTTATGCGTAAAATCGGGGAAATGGTACGTCAGGGCATCTGCCTGGTCGGCCCAAAACCATTGCTTACCCCTGGTTTGTCCGGGTATTTGGAAGGAAAAAATGAGGTTGGAAAAATCGCCGCTGATTTATGGGGAGATCTGAACGGGACCAGCATCACGGAACGAAATGTTGAAAAAGGGAAAATATTCTGGGGCATTTCATTGGAAGAGGTATTTAGAAGAATCAGTGTGGCTGAAGATTTTCAATATACTTCTGCTTCGGGCGATGCAGCGGTGCATTACATTCATAAAAAAACCAGCGATGGGGAGTTTTATTTTATTTCAAACCGCCGCCGTCGTTCGGAAAGCCTGGTTTGCACCTTCCGTGTGGATGGAAAACAACCTGAGTTTTGGGATGCAGTAACCGGGAAAATTATAAATGCACAGTTATTCTCTATTGAAAATGGAAAGACAATTATGCCGATCCGTCTGGAGACCGCTGGTTCTGTATTTGTGGTTTTCCGAAAAGAAGTTTCAAAGCCTGGATTCCTTTCCATTAAAAAGGATGGAACGGTTTTGTCGAAAACAGAAAATTTCAGCAAACCGTCCACTGGGATTTATGCCGATGTACAGGACAGTTTCACGATTAGTGTATGGTTAAAGCCCGAAATTGATATGGCATTCTCCGATGCGGGGTTATGGTGGCCCAATTCAAATTTCGCTATATACCCACCTTCCGGTAGTAAGTTGTATGGGGAAGGACATGTTGCCTGCGGATTAACTGCAGGTCGTTCCGGTGTCATTGTGTATGAAAGGGGTTCAAATGCCCCGAAATCTGTGCTGGTTGCTGCCAGGCCGCTTTCGGGATGGACCCATGTGGCTGTAACCTACGAAAAAGGAGTTCCTTCGATATTTATTAATGGTGAATTTATCATCAAAGGCACATGGTCCGGTAACAAGGTACATCCCGGCCTTAAAGAGGCATTCTTAAGTGATGGCGCTAACTTTTATATGGGTGATATGGGCGAGCCTGAATTGGTTAGAACTGTCGCAGGCTTAGCCCAAATCAAGGAACTGGCATCAGCCGGGGGACCAAAACCGGAAGCGCCGCCTGCTTATGAATTGACCGGCAAAACCGGAAAAGAGTTTCTGTTTTGGCAGGAGGGCAATTATGTGCTTCAAACAAAGGATGGCCATGAAAAGGCAATCCGCATATCGGGCATTGAAAAGGGAATCGATTTAACCAATCAATGGAAGGTTGTTTTTCCGGAAAAGAGAGGCGCCCCTGCAGATATCACCCTGCCCAAACTAATCTCACTGCACAAGCATCCGGTTGATGGGGTGAAGTATTTTTCAGGTACGGCCACTTATATAAACAACTTCACGGTAGATGCCGGTACTGTTAGCGAAGGGAAGAGGTTGTTCCTTGATCTAGGTAGGGTTGAGGTTCTGGCACAGGTTAAAGTAAACGGACAGGAGCTGGGGATATTCTGGAATCCGCCATATCGCATCGATGTCACCGAAGCCGTGAAACCAGGTGATAATAAACTGGAAGTCATGGTTACCAACCTGTGGCCCAACCGTCTGATCGGGGACGAACAACTACCTCCGGAAAACGAATATGTTAATGCTGAACGAGGTGGTGACGTCATAAAGGCCTTTCCTGAGTGGTATCGAAAAGGTGAGCCAAAACCTGCAGGTGGCAGGATCACCTTTGCCACCTATAAGTTTTATTCCAAAGATTCCCCGCTATTGGAATCGGGGCTGATTGGTCCGGTAACAATAAGGTTTGCAGCAATTGAATCAATTTAATAAAATGCTTTGAGCATGCACCAAATAATTAAAACCTGTCATAAACTAAACTCATTCCGGGCAGTTGTGCCTGTCATCTTGCTTCTTGTAACCTTTGGTTTGGGATGCAACCGAACAGAATCAGATCAGCCGACCTTTTCCCGCATTGAATCGGGTTTTAAAAATATTCCCGATTCCATTCAAACCAGCGTCTACTGGTACTGGATTTCGGACAATATTTCCAGAGAGGGGGTCGTAAAAGATCTCCATGCGATGAAATCGGTAGGTATCAACAGGGCATTCATCGGTAACATCGGTTTAAGTGATATACCCAACGGTATGGGAAAGATATTCACCGATGAATGGTGGGATATCTTGCATACAGCATTGAAAACGGCCACTGAATTGAACATTGAGATTGGAATTTTCAATTCCCCGGGCTGGAGCCAATCAGGCGGTCCGTGGGTTAAGAATGAACAATCCATGCGTTACCTGAATTCTTCTGAAATTGAAGTGAAAGGTCCCATGCAGTATAACAGCAAACTGCCAAAAATGGATACCGGCTTCCAACCGGTTAAGGTGATTGCCTTTAAAATGCCCGGCGGTTCGGAAAAATCTTACCGGTCGCTCAAACCTAAAATTTCATCAGATCCAAAAATTGGCAACATCGCCACCATTTGCGATGGGGATATCAAAACGGAAGTTCCCGTTCAATTGGATAAATCCCTAACCGTCGACTTCGAAACATTGGAAGAGGCAACCGTAAGGAGCTTAAGTATCAAGGCCTCTGAAAAGAACACAAAGGCCATGGGGGAACTATTTGTTAAAGAAGGAAATGGTTTTCGCTCACTGAAGAAATTTGAAATCAACCGCAGCAATTCGACCATCAAAGTTGGTTTTGACCCTTTTGCGCCCATTGTTCTGGCTATTCCTGAGACCAAGGCAAAGTGTTTTCGCTTGGTTATCAATGACGTTACAATTGCGGGAGGAATCGCTGAAGTAGATCTTTCACCGGTACCAAGGGTTGAGCGTTACCCCGAAAAATCCCTGGCAAAGATGTTTCAGACACCTCTTCCTTACTGGAAAGAATATTTGTGGGAGGTTCAGCCTGAGGTTGGGGACAAATCCCTGGTAATTGATCCGAAGAATGTTTTGGATATCACAAAAAATGTCACTGCTGATGGGGTGCTGAATTGGAGCGTTCCTGAAGGTAGGTGGGTGATTATGCAAACCGGAATGACCACAACCGGGCAGACAAATGCACCGGCGCCACCGGAAGGAACAGGTCTTGAAACAGACAAAATGAGCAAGAAACATATTGCGGCCCATTTTGATGCCTTTATGGGTGAAATACTTCGTCGCATTCCTGCGGCTGACCGCAAAACGTGGAAAATAGTCGTGGAAGACAGTTATGAAACCGGTGGCCAAAACTGGACAGATGGTTTTATCGAAGAATTTGCGAAAAAATATGGATACTCTCCTGTTCCGTATCTTCCGGTTCTAAAAGGGAATGTGGTTGGTAGCAGGGATGTGTCCGACCGTTTTCTATGGGACTTAAGACGGTTAATTGCAGATAAAATAGCTTACGATTATGTTGGTGGGTTACGCGAAATATGTAATAAAAACGGACTCACTATATGGCTTGAAAACTATGGTCATTGGGGCTTTCCCGGTGAATTTCTGCAATATGGCGGACAATCCGATGAGGTCGGCGGCGAATTCTGGAGCGAAAGGGATTTAGGCAATATTGAAAACCGTGCAGCATCATCATGTGCACATATTTACGGGAAAAGAAAGGTCTCTGCCGAATCTTTTACCTGCGCGGGAGCTCCCTTCTCGCGTTATCCTGCTAAGTTAAAACAACGCGGCGACCGTTTCTTCTCGGAAGGGATCAACAATACCCTGCTTCATGTCTACATTCAGCAACCGAATGAACTTGAGCCTGGCATGAATGCCTGGTTCGGAAACGAATTCAACAGGCATAACACTTTGTTTAGTCAGTTGGATCTTTTTATCCAATACCTGAAGAGGACCAATTTCATGTTGCAACAGGGTAATTACGTTGCAGATGTTGCCTATTTTATCGGTGAAGATGTTCCAAAAATGACTGGCATATGCGATCCGGCTTTGCCGCAAGGGTATTCGTTTGATTACATTAACAGCGAAGTGATCCAAAATCGTATGACGGTGCAGGATGGGAAACTGGTATTGCCTGATGGAATGAGTTACAGGATATTGGTGCTGCCTAAATTAAATACGATGCGTCCCGGATGTCTGAAAAAAATTGTTGAGATGGTAAGGCAAGGGGCAGTGGTTCTTGGTCCGGCTCCAAATTATTCCCCAAGCCTTCAGGATTATCCAAGTGGTGACCAGCAGATTCAACAACTTGCAAAAGAATTGTGGGGAGAAGTTGATGGAGTCAATGTGAAATACGCCAAAATTGGCCAGGGAATGATACTTTCAGGTATGGAAATGCAGGAGGCGCTGGACTTCATTAAGGTTCCAGCTGACTGTAAATTTGACAATGCAGATCCGGCGCTCTTCCTACACCGAAAACTGGCTGATGGGGATATTTATTTTATTACGAATCAGTCAGATAGTACCATAACTATCAATCCTGAATTTCGCATATCAGGAAGAGCTCCTGAATTGTGGGATGCAACAACCGGAAATATACGCGATCTCCCTGCCTACAAAGTTGATGGAGCAGCTACCACTGTTCCTTTAAAACTTGAAGCTTTTGAAAGTACATTTGTTCTCTTTCGCAAAAAGGGTGGCAACCCTATAGAAACAAAGGTTACTACAAATTTTCCTGAACCGGATATGCTGTTGGAATTAAAAGGTCCATGGACTGTTACTTTTGATAAGACCAAGAGGGGGCCGGCCAACCCTGTCGTCTTTACTTCCCTTCAGGATTGGACTGTGAGCGGTAATGACAGCATAAAATATTATTCAGGCAGCGCAACTTACAAAACATTTTTTTCACTGGAAAGGAGTGGACTGAATGGGAAATTGTATGTTGACCTTGGTTTGGTGAAAGCAATGGCCAAAGTAAGGTTAAATGGGAAAGATGTTGGTGGCGTTTGGACAGCTCCATGGAAAGTGAATATTTCACCTGCTGCCAAAGCCGGTGAAAATGTTCTCGAAGTTGAGGTTGTCAACACATGGGTAAACCGTTTGATCGGCGATAGCAAACTTCCGGAAGCCGAGCGGAAAACCTCGTGCCCTGTCAATCCGTTTAAACCTGAAAGCCCACTCGATCCTTCCGGATTAATGGGTCCCGTAAAGATTATCCGCATAAACGAAAACTAAATGAAATACCCATGAGACAATCATCTCACCAACCGAAAATGAATAGGTGGGTATTCCATCAGACCATTAAAAAATAAAATTATATCCTGATGAAAGAGAAAGATTCCCGGTTTTTGATACTGGTCACGGTGGTGGCAACCCTTGGTGGATTGTTGTTCGGTTTTGACGAGGCTGTCATCTCCGGGGTAACCCCATTCATTCAGCCGTATTTTAACCTCAGCGACATTGCATTGGGGTGGACTGTGAGCAGCCTTTTGATTGGCTGCATTATTGGGGTCATTGCATGTGGCAAGCCCGGCGATCTGTACGGGAGGAGAAAGATCCTGCTGGTAGCCGCTTTGCTCTTTGTAATATCTGCAGTCGGGTCTGCTCTGTCGACCAATTTTACCCAATTTATTACATTCCGCTTGATGGGTGGGATTGCCGTTGGCGCCGCGTCCATTCTTTCGCCAATGTACATATCCGAAATTGCACCGGCAGACAAAAGGGGTGCACTGGTCTCCCTCAACCAATTGGCGATTGTTACCGGCGATTTGGTGGCCTACTTCTCCAATTATCTTCTGTATCCTACCGGGGAAAACAACTGGCGATGGATGTTGGTTGTGATGGCGGCGCCGGCATTGTTGTTTTTTGTTTCACTGCTTTTTGTTCCTGAAAGCCCCCGATGGCTGATGCAAAAAAACCGAAGGGCTGAATCATTCAATATTTTAAAAAGGATAAATGGGGAGAAGCTGGCAACCAGTGAACTGGAAGCTATTGAAGCCTCGGTTTCCTCCGAAGAAAAAGCAAATTACAGGGAAGTATTCTCCAAAAAGATGAGATTTATTCTCTGGATCGGGATATTGCTCGCGGTTTTTCAACAGGCAACCGGAATCAATGCCATCATGTACTATGCCCCAATGATCTTCAAAAATTTAGGCAGCAGCAATGACTCTGCCCTCATCCAAACAGCAATAATCGGGGGAGTGCTATTCATATTTACTCTTGTCGCGGTTCGGTGGATTGACAAGTGGGGGCGAAAACCGTTGATGATATGGGGGACAATTGGCATGGTAGTTTCGCTGACAATGGTGACCATAGCCTATTTTTTGAACATGTTGCAGGGATACTTTGTCTTGTTTAGCATCCTACTTTTCATGGCTTCATTTGCTGCATCGATAGGTCCGGTAACCTGGGTAATGATCTCGGAGATTTTCCCGAACAAAATACGAAGTGAGGCCATGTCGGTAGCTATCGTTGCCTTATGGATTGCGAATTTCGTCGTAACGCTTGTTTTTCCGGTCATTTTAAACCGGTTGGGCGGTGGCGTTGCCTTCCTGATTTTCGATGTGATGAGCGTCTTTCTGCTTTTATTTGTCATCTTTATTCTTCCTGAAACAAAGGGGAAAAGTTTAGAGGAACTTGAGAAAATTTTTATCAAACATAAATAACGCGACAAAAAACAATTTGTTAACAGTCTCCTAGTCATTCAGTAAATTAAAAGTGACAAAATTAAATTTTAACCCTCTATGATGACTTCAAAAGAACGGTTTAAAGCCACCCTGGAACACAAACCAACCGATAAGATTGTCATTGACTTCGGTGCGACAGCCACTTCGGGTATTCATGTATTGGCTGTTGAAAATCTGCGTAAATATTACAGATTGGACAGCCATCCTGTTAAGGTGATAGAGCCCTACCAAATGTTGGGAGAGATTGAACCTGACCTTTGTAAAGCGCTCGGTGTAGATGTGATCGGCGCCTTTGGGAAGAATAATATATTTGGTTTTTCCAATGAGAACTGGAAAGAGTTCAAAACATTCTGGGGACAGGTGGTCCTTGTTCCGGGCAATTTCAACACCAAAACTGACGAAAGCGGTGATTTGATTATCTTCCCTCAAGGCGATATCACAGTGCCGGCCAGTGGAAGGATGCCGAAAAGCGGATATTTTTTCGATGCCATCATCAGGCAGCAACCCATCGACGATGCTGCGCTTAACCCCGAAGACAACCTCGAAGAATTCGTTTATATAAGTGACGAAGATTTGAAATATTGGGAAACGCTCATCGCGGATGATAGGTATAATGGAATGGGAATTATAGCCAGTTTCGGTGGTACAGCCTTGGGTGATATAGCGCTGGTACCGGGTCCAGACATGAAATATCCCAAGGGTATCAGGGATGTTGCCGAGTGGTATATGTCAACAATGCTAAGGGCTGATTATATTCACGCGATCTTTGAAAAGCAGACAGATATAGCCGTTTCAAACCTGAAAAAAATTTACAGTGTAGTTGGTAACAGTGTTGATGCCGTCGAAATTTGTGGCAATGACTTTGGTACCCAGGATTCACAATTTTGCTCTTCCGAAACTTTTGAGGAACTGTATGCTCCCTACTACAGAAAAATGAACAACTGGGTGCACAAACATACAACCTGGAAAACTTTTAAACACAGCTGCGGGGCCATGGTTCCTCTGCTCGATAACCTCATTGATTGCGGTTTCGATATCATCAATCCTGTTCAGATTAATGCCAAAGGGATGGATCCAAAATTTCTGAAAGAAAAATTTGGTGACAGGATCGTTTTCTGGGGCGGTGGTGTTGATACACAAAAAATGCTGCCATTCGGCACCCCGGCCGAAATTGAAAAACAGGTATTGAACAACTGTGAAATATTCGGGAAAAACGGAGGATTTGTCTTTAACACGGTTCATAACATCCAGGCCAATGTGCCTGTTGAAAACATTGCAGCCATGATTAACGCGTTAAGAAAATTTAATCACAAATAATTATTGCATTAAAATACCAATCATTCATTATAAAATTAAATTGCCATGAAAACGCTACTAAGTAATAAGAAGGGAATAACGTCATACTTTATATACTCATCATCTGACCTCCCCCAGCCCCTCCAAAAGAGGGGAGTAATGCATGGATGTTGTTCTGAATGCGAATTTAAAGTCTCCCTCTCGGGGAGATTTAGAAGGGTCAAATTTTGGAAAAATGAAGCATTAATTCTTTCCCATTACTTAGATAAAGCACAAATCATAAATTCATGGAACATTGCATGGGGCGTAATGGTTTCCCGACTAAGGATGCTGGTACTGATCATATTTTTAGCCACCATATCTTTGACGACGAATGCCCAACCGGGCAATTTGTATATTGGAACAGCCAGCGCCGATATAACACCGAGGCTTCCGGTGGCACTGATGGGGCAGTTTGAATTGCGGATTGCCGATAAAGCCGAAACACCGTTGGTTGCTAACGTTTTGGCATTGGAATCGCGTAATGGTAAAAACTTACTCGATGCGGCCATCATCGTTTCCTGTGATTTAATAGGTATCCCACCCAGATTTCTTACCGGGGTCCGCGATGAAGTTCACAGACAAGTACCTGAGTTGGATGTCACAAAAATATTTCTGAATGCAACCCACACACATACCGGGCCGGTAATGGATGATGATCCTGCTTTTTCATTTCGCTATCCTATTCCTAAAAATGGGGTTTCACAGGTTGATGAGTTCAATAGACTATTCGTTCAACGGGTTACAGAGGCTGTTGTAAAAGCTTGGAAAAGTCGCAGGGAAGGAAGTATGTCGTGGGGACTCAGTCATGCAGCAATAGCCTACAACAGGAGGGCTGTTTTTGCCGACGGATCAGCAAAAATGCTGGGACAAACCAGTTTGCCGGAATTTCGAAACATAGAAGGATTGGAAGATCACGACGTCAATATTCTTTTCTTTTGGGACAAGCAGGGTAAATTGATTGCCACAACAATTGATGTTCCCTGTCCTTCACAGGAAGTCGGTCAGACATCAACGTTGAATGCCGACTACTGGCATCCTGTACGTGAGAAATTGAAACAAAGATTTGGTTCCGACTTTTGTGTACTTGGTTGGTGTGGAGCCGCAGGAGATCAGGGCCCAACCCCAATGTACCGTTTAGCGGCTGAAGACCGAATGATCCGACTTCGCCGACTAAGTCATCTGGAGGAGATAGCCCGGCGCATTGTTGTTGCTTTTGATGAAGCCTACGAAACAGTTAAAAAAGAACGCTACTCCAACGTGACCTTAATCCACAAAATGGATAGTGTCACACTCCCTATGCAACTGGTATCAAAACTAGATTATCTTGCCGCAAAAGCAGAAAGGGACAAATATTTGGCCCAAATCGCCGCCGACCCCAAAGCGGTGCATGATTTTTTCGCGCCAATGACCTGGCAAAAGGATGTAGTTGACCGATACGAGTACCAGAAAGATCACCCCAATCCAACAATAAAATCAGAGATACATGTTATCCGAATTGGCGATGTTGCTATCTGTTCGAGCGAATTTGAGCTTTTTACCGATTACGGGATCCGGATACAGGCGCGAAGCCATGCATTGCAAACCTTTGTGATTCAGTTGGCTGCCGGAAGTGGGGCAGCAGGTCCATCTTATTTGGCAACAGATAAGGCAATTAAAGGAGGTGGTTACAGTGGAATTATACAAAGTAACCTGGTAAGCCCAGAAGGTGGCCAAACGTTGGTTAACCGCACTGTGGAACTCATCAACAGCATGTGGCCTGAAGTAAAATAGTCAGGTTGCCCAGACTATGCTCAGAAAAGTATTATCCGGCAGGTAAAATAATAACACAATATAATGATTATCATCTCATCTCTTATTTTGTACTGAATAAGAAGTTGTTTAAGAGACTGTTTAAAAATATTACACAGAGAATAATTGTCTATTAATCGAAAATATAGGGATTATAGAGATTTCTGCAATTAGATGTTATTCATGAGAGAAACCCCGGAGTTACACAGAGTTGGAAAATCGCTTGCGATTTTTCTCTCTGTGTAACTCGTTGTTTCCTCAAACGGATTTTAACTAAAGCGAGAATTTCAAAGCCATTATTGGTTTAAATATGGAGTAATAAATTCTCTGTGTAAGAAATTTAAACAGCTTCTAAATTTTATTGTTCCTATTTTATTCATCTGAATTCTCTTGATCAGGACTGTGCCGCAGGTAAATAGTGTTGGTAGAAAGCGAATTTACCACAAAATATCCCGCCCCGTGCGGGCAAGTTCATTAAGTTAAGAAAATAAAATTTCATAATTCGCATATAATCAATAGATTGCTTCGTCGTGCCTCCTCGCAATGACGATGGTAACACGAGTTCGTTGGATGAGGCGAGGGGCGGGTCCACCATCTGGATTTGTTGTTAATCCTCACCCGCCCCTCGCCTCATCCAACTGAACAACTAGCGACCGTCATTGCGATCCGCCAGCCGGCGGAGAAGCAATCTGTTGAGAGTCGCATAAATTTCAATTAACTTAATGACATTGCCCTTACGGGACAAAAAAACGAAATTTAAACAGTTTCTTATAATTATTACAAATAATACAGGTCAATATCGTGTTATTATTGGTCAAATTACTTCTATCAGATGATGATAATACAGTATAAATTTGATTTATTAATTTCTGATATTTAACTAATCCTTAATTCGTAAACTAACTTTTTATATGTTCCGCAACTAAAACCAAATTTTTCGGCCAATAGGCCATTTTTGTCCTTAACTTTTTGATAGAATACATTTGATAATGTTTTCTTCTGTAAAATGAGTGTGAATCTGAAAAATTGCACTTGAGTAGATCTCCCGTTGTTATCAATGGATGGAATGTTATTGTGAAAAAAATAGAACAAATTTTCAGGCTTTTTGCCTCCCAACTGCCTGGAGAACAAGAAATGCAATTCTTTATAAAGCATTGAATATCTGATATATTGGATTTTTAACGCTTTTGCTATGTACACCATATTAATTACTTATGAGGATATGCAATTTAATTTAATCAACAAAAGTTTCAAACTTATGAAAGAACTCGAAAATGTGCGCTGGACAACTAAAATAAAAGTTTGTTCAGAGAAACCCTTTAGAATCATAAGATTTACGATCATTCTTCTGACGGTGACTTTTTTAAATGCACTTGGTGGTAGTACTTTAAATGCCAACCTGAATCAATCGACAGGGACAGATCCGGCATCAGGTGTACTGCAAAATGGCACAGCACAGCAGAATGCAATATCCGGAAAAATTGCTGATACAAAAGGCAATCCTATACCGGGAGCGACTGTGCTCGTGAAAGGGACTACCGTTGGAACGATTACTGATTCCGAAGGAAAATTTAGGTTGTCCCTGCCTGCAGGCGCCAGATCGCTGGTATTTTCGTTTATCGGGATGAAAACGCAGGAGGTAACAATTGGTGGAAACTCAACCTTCAATATTGTCATGGAGGATGAAACCATTGGCATCGAAGATGTTGTTGTGGTGGGTTATGGAACCCAGAAAAAAGTTACGGTAACGGGTTCGGTTGCTGCAGTTAAAGGCTCTGAATTAGTAAAATCCCCGGTTGTCAACATGTCAACGGCATTGGTGGGAAGGGTCAGTGGAGTAACAGGGACCCAGAGCAGCGCTCAACCTGGGGCGGATGAGGCGGTTCTCCGGATCAGGGGAATTGGCACATTGTCCAGCGCAGCGGCTGCTCCCCTTGTTCTGGTTGATGGAATAGAACGTTCGTTCAGCCAATTGGATCCGAACGAAATTGAATCAATTTCGGTATTGAAGGATGCTTCATCAACAGCAGTTTATGGTATCCGTGGCGCTAATGGGGTAATCATCGTCTCCACAAAAAAAGGGAAGGAAGGTAAACCATCCGTAAGCTATACAGGCAATTATTCGTTACAGACCCCGGTTCGCCTGCCAAAATTACTGAATGGATATGACTATGCGAGACTGTACAATGAGGCATTGCTCAACGACAATCCGCTTGCAACCAATCTTTATACCGATGCGGAATTGCAAAAGTTTAAAGATCATAGTGATCCGTTGTTTTACCCCGACACCGATTGGATAAAATTGTTTGTAAAGAAATACAGTGGTCAAACTGCCCACAACTTAAATTTTAGTGGAGGGTCAAAAAATGTAAAATACTTTGTTTCGTTGGGTTATTTATGGCAGGACGGAAACCTTAATGAATTCATGCAAAAAAGCGATGTCAGCAATAACCCATCTTACAAAAGAACCAATTTCCGGTCAAATATAGATGTCACAGTAACCCCAACCACGCAGCTAAACGTTCAATTGGGCGGATACACCTCTGTGAGGCACTCGACCGCGTATGATAATGTTACAAATGTTTCACTTTTCGGGATCATTACTTTTGAAAACCCTACCTCTTCGGCGGGTTTGTATGATGGCAAAATCATGACTTTGGACCGTTCAGGCAACCGTAGTGGTATTGTACAGTTGGCCAGTGGATTCAATGACTATCGGGATAATAACCTTACGCTTAATGTCGGGCTCACCCAAAAACTGGATATGATACTCAAGGGGCTTTCGGTAAGGGCTAAAATTGCTTACGACAATTTTTATGATTTAAGACGGGTTTTCTCCGTCACGCCAACCACATTTACCCCCTTGAAAGTCTACCCCAATGGAGTTGAGACAATTGTCTTTCGTCAAAACAATGAATTAAACGATGTTGTTTCAGGCCCGACGGTATCCTATGCCCGTTCACGTCAGTTTTATTCGGATTTAGCACTGGAATACAACAATTCTTTTGGTAGCCACAATGTTGGGGCAATGGTACTTTATAACCAGAAGAAAAGATTTTATCATTCCCTGCAATTCCCGGGCATCCCGTTAGGGTACCAGGATTTGGTGGGTCGTTTGACCTATAACTATCAGTCACGTTATTTATTGGAATTCAATTTAGGCCGGAACGGTTCCGAAAATTTTCCGAAGGACCATCGTTTTGGCTGGTTTCCTGCAGTTTCGGGCGGATGGGTCGTAACGAGTGAGCCTTTTGTCAAAAAGCTTATTGGAGAAAAGGCACTCTCATATCTGAAATTAAGATCCTCATATGGTGTGGTTGGAAATGACATCATGGGCAGTACCCGTTTTATGTATTACCCTGGACAATACAATAGCGGTGGTAACGGTGTATTTGGAGTAATCCCCACCGTTTTAACCTCTTATGTAGAGGGTAAATTGGGAAATCCGGATGTAACCTGGGGAAAGAAGAAGACGCTTGACATGGCTGTCGAAATGAGGTTTTTCAACGACAAATTAAGTTTAATGGTTGATCGTTTTAGTGAAAGACGGGACAATATCCTTACCTCACGCAGGACTGTTCCGTCAATAGCTGCGGTTGCACTTGCAGATGCTTACAATATTGGGATTGTGGAGAACAAAGGATATGAAATTGAAGCAGGGTGGAGCAGTAAAATAAAGGATTTCAGTTACTATCTTAACGGGAGCTATTCCTTCGCACGCAACAAAATTATCTTCATGGATGAAGTCCGCAATGCCCAAAATCCTAATCTTGACATTACCGGCCACAGCGTTGGATCTATTTTTGGGTATATCTTTGATGGATTCATGAATACACAGGCGGAGGTTGACGCGGCGCCTAACTATTTTGGCACCCGGCCAACCTTAGGTGACAACAAGTACAAAGATGTCAACAAGGACGGTGAGATCAACACCTATGACCAGACTGTTATCGGGAATCCTACCTTTCCGGAAGTCACATTTAATTTGAATGGCGGCTGCGCCTACAAAGGGTTCGATTTTAGTTTTTTGCTCCAGGGGAATGCCAATGTTTCTACAGTTGTGGCCAATTACTATTATCAACCCTTTCTGACCTACGGATCAGCGCTCAGTCTTGTTATGGACCGATGGCACATTGATTCTCCCGACAACAACGCGCATGCCCTGTACCCGAAAACAAGTGTGACTTATTCGCGTTCACAGAATTACTATAATTCTACATTGAATATTCGTGACGCTTCTTATATACGGATTAAGAACCTGGAGGTAGGGTATACTTTTTCAAAAGAGCAGATGAAAAAGTTTAATATTGGAAGTTTACGTCTTTATGTCTCAGGGCAAAACCTGATTACCTGGGATAAATTAAAGATTCTGGATCCTGAAGCTGTAACCAATGCAGGATATAAATACGCGCAAATGGCAATTTACAACGTCGGATGTAAAGTGCAATTTTAATAACAACGCTAAAGAATTGAAGAAATGAAAACAAAAAATATCATCTTGAGCATTGTCATAACGGCATCACTGCTCGTTCCAATTTCTTGCAAGGATTATTTGGAGATGCCCAAGCAAGGATCGTTTAATAAAGATGCGGTATTTGCAAATATCCGGAATACTGAGATATATCTATATTCCTTGTATCAATATGTTCCAAAGATACTGTATGGATGGTCAAATCCGGCTGGACTGAATGGCCCTTCCCGTGTAACTATATCGGATGAGGGAATTTGCGGTCTCTATTTCTACCGGTCCAACGATGTATATGTCGGCGCCGTTAATTCATCATGGTTTACTACCGCGAATGGGGAAGATATTTTCAGTTGGCATTGGACGACCATCAAAAGATGTATTGTCATGCTGCAAAATATCGATAATGTTCCTGATGCAACTCCTGAAATTAAAGGGCGTTACAAAGGTGAATGTAATGCGATCATGGCCTTGGAGTATCTCGAGATGTTTAAAAGATATGGTGGGTTACCAATCGTCAAAGACCTGATCAATTTCACGGAGAATCCGAAAATTCCCCGCGAGTCGATCGATGCAACCTATAAATATATTATTTCACTTTGTGACGCCGTAATTGCCAATCCTGATATTCCGGCAATTATAACGAACCAGATCGAATTCGGTCGCGCAACAAAGGCATGGGCTTATGGGATCAAGGCCAGGGCTGCCCTTTATGCCGCGAGCCCATTGTTTAATTCTGCAACCCCATATCTCGATTTTGGGGAAAATAACAAACTGATCTGCTATACCAATTACGATGTGAACAGGTGGAAAACCGCGAGGGATTATGCACTTGATGCCATTCAGTTTTGCGAGAGTAACGGTTATGCGATGGTTACCAGCTTTGGGATCAACAGAAACTACACGGTTGCTTGCGAAAAATATCCGAATAATGGGAATACCGAATTAATCATAGCCACATTGAAGAATCCAGGTTTGGAAGAGAATGTTGCCGGTTCGGCTTTGGTCTATACAGCCTGGAAAGCCAAGGGGCTGGCAGCCGCCGGTGGCAGGAACATGGTTAACCACAATGCGGTTGAGTTTTACCAGAATACGGACGGAAGCAGGGTGAACTGGGAACAGAAAATAACCACTGCGCCCAATGACCCGACTGCGCCCTATAAAAACCTTGAACCGAGGTTTCAACAAAGTATAGGTTACAATGGGGCGCTTTGGCAAACAGCCCCGCTTTTGAAGTTGGAATTTTATGATCCGGGCGAGACTGGCGTAATTAGCGGCATCAATGGTATGATCAAAACTACAAATACCAGTAATTATGGTTTCCACAAATATTACCACGACTTTGAAGCGTCTACCGCAGGTTACATGCCCTTGAATCCTATCATGCGTCTGGCTGAGATGTACACTATCGCAGCCGAGGCTTCCAATGAATTCCAGGGTCCAAATGCAAAAGCATTTGATCTGATAGATGTTATCCGTACCCGCTCTGGAATGCCGAAACTAGACCGCACTATGAGCCAGACAAGTTTGAGAGAAGCTATCAGGAATGAATGTGCCGTTGAATTTTTTGCCGAAGATCACAGGTATTTTGATCTCAAACGTTGGAAAACTCCTGATCCATTCAAGAAAATCTACAATCTGAAGATATTGAAGTATATGAACAACACTTATACCTACGAGAAATACCTGTCTCAGACGCGTGTATGGAATGATTTTTGGTACCTGCATCCATTCCCGTTAGCTGAAGTATTGAAGAATTACGGATTAATTCAAAACCCGGGGTGGTAAGTTGTTTGTAAAAATAAATAAATCAGCAAGTTATGAAACAGCGAAATACGTATATGAGACAATTGAAAGTGAAAGCAGGCATCTTCTTGTTATTCTTTGGAACTGCTTGTGCCGCTTTTGGACAGAATGCCGCCAATGCAAAAGGTACGAAAGAGGTTGCAGATTCAAGTTCTGTAAAAAGTGCATCGAACCTGCCGGTGAATTGGGAGAATACATCTTCCATCAGCACTGTTACGGGTAAAACAATTTATAAGGGTTCTTCCTATTCGCCAGGGAATGCACTTTACGGCCTATTGCCCGGTTTAACGGTTATTCAGAGATCAGGTGAACCAGGTTTGGAGGATCCCGATTTCAGGATTCGCGGTAATGGAACGTTTGGCAATACCAATTATCCGCTCGTATTGGTAGATGGTTTTGAACACGATTTGAATACCATCGCAGTGGAAGACATCGAGTCCATCTCCGTTTTGAAGGATGCATCGGCTAACCTACTTTACGGCGGCAGGGCCGCGAATGGGGTCATCGTGGTGACAACCAAGCGGGGCGCACTGGGAAAGGCAAAAGTATCCGTGAACGTGATGAGAGGGATGCAAAGTCCAATGGGCTCGCCAAAGTTTTTAGGTTCAGCTGATTATGCAACCATGTACAATCAGGCCCTGGCAAGTGACGGACTTCCTGCAGTGTATACCGACACACAAATTCAGGATTTCCGCACAGGTGACCCGATTTATTCACCAAATGTAGATTGGAGAAAGGAGCTGGTGAGAAATAACGCGCCGGCAACGAAAGCCAATTTTAGTGTCACGGGAGGTAACAACGTCATTCAATATTATGCATCGGTAGGTTATCAGTTAATCGAGGGGATATACGATCATACTGCAATGCACAATGGTTACAGTACGAACGTCAACACAGGAAACATTAATTTCAGGTCGAACCTTGATATTAAGTTCACCAGTGATTTGAAAGTTAAGTTCGACATGTATGGACAGATCATTGACAAGAATACACCGGTAGCAAGCACAGCATCAATTTGGAATGCCCTGAACAGTTACCCCTCTACGATTCCCATTTATGCGTTGAAGGATTCCTTATTCGGGGGAACCTCCGTTTTCCCAATTAATCCGATGGGTTTAATCAATGAACAGGGATACCGGAGCATCCATGAAAGGTCCTTAATCTTTAATGCTTCAGCTGAATATAACCTGAGAAAACTGGTCAAAGGACTGGTAGCAGGTGTCCGGTTTGGATATGATAACTTTTACACGGTAAATTCTGCCTGGTCTAAAACTTTTGAGTCGTATACGGTTACCGGAAAAGATCCAGCTACCGGGGAGCCTCTCTTAAGCGCACCATTTGGAAAAAACACCGATCTTGTTTACAGTAATCCTTCAGGAGACAATCAATCGTTGCGGTTGAACTTGGACGGATATTTGAATTACAATACTGCAATTGGATCGGATCAAAAACTTGCCGCCCAACTAATATACCACCAGGATAAGCTGGCACTCGGGGGAGAGAGCCCATACTACAACCAATCCCTCAGCGGAGTAGTCAACTATAATATGAAAAATCGTTATTTGGTTGAGATGGGACTCAATTACAGTGGAAACGAAGCATTCAATAAAGGACACCGGTTTGCATTTTTCCCTGCTATTTCTGCAGGATGGATTCTTTCCAATGAATCATTTTTAAAGGATAATTCGGTTATCAACTTCCTGAAACTTCGTGCATCTACCGGTACCGTTGGGCGCAGCAACCTGGGATACCGTTTTATTTACCGGGATTATTATACAGGAGGAGGCAGTTATTTCTTCGGGACCGGTACATCGGCAACGGGTAGTATCATCGAGAACAGTCTTGCAAACCCAAATCTCACCTTCGAAAAGTCAAATAAAAGTGAAATTGGACTTGAGTCAGTTCTCTGGAAAAATATAAGCTTTTCTGCTGCCTGGTTCTACGAGAAACGGACAAATATAGTCATCTCTCAATCCAATGTGGTCTCATCATTGGGTGGTGTCGGCTTGCAGAATGTCAATGGAGGTGAGGCAGAAAAAAGCGGTATCGAACTCTCCCTGAATATTGATAAAGCATTCAAGGACTGGGGATATTTTGTCGGACTGAACTACACAGTGATGAAAAGCAAAGTGTTGTATAACGGGGAGTTGCCTGTTCCGACCGGAAGCGAATACAATTATACAACCGGACAACCAATTGGGCAACCTTACGGTCTTGAATTCGTGGGATTCTTCCAGTCGGACCAGGATATCCAGTCCAGTCCGAAACAGCAATTTGGATTAGTTAAACCCGGCGATATGAAATACCGAGACAAAAACAACGATGGCACTGTAGACGATTACGATGTTGGGCCTATTGGTCATTCAACATTTCCCCAATCTGAATTAGGGCTTGTTTTGGGCGCTAATTATAAGGGATTTGACATTCAGGGTGTTTTGCAGGCACAATTGGGCCGTGACATCTATTTGGGAAGCAACCCCTATGTCTATTGGCCGCTCATTAACAACGGGAGAATCTCCACCTATGTGGATCAATCCTGGACAGATGCAAACAAAGCGACGGCCAAATACCCGCGCTTGACTACGGTATCCAATCCCAACAATTACAGGTCTTCGGACTTCTGGTTCAAGAAAGCTGATTTCCTTCGTCTTCGTTCTGTTGAGATAGGTTATAATCTTCCTTCACAGGTTGCTTCGAGGATCAAACTGGATAAAGTCAGGGTATTTGTCAGGGGGATGAACCTGGTCACAATGAGTAATTTTACTTATGAGGATCCTGAAACGATGGTTGGTTATCCTGCAATGAAGTCATATAACTTGGGTCTAAATGTTCAATTTTAAAGAATATACACATGAAATACTTTAAAAATATAGGTGCCGTTTTGCTGCTGGGGATACTTTTTACGGCATGTAATTTCATCAATCCCGAAGAGTTTACCTTGAGATCGGCCGATCAGGTGAAACGAAATTTCTCGAGTCTTGGCTCATTACGCGTTGCACCATTCAGCTACTTGCCGACAGGATACAATACCATTGGAAATTCATGGCTGGCATCGGCATCCGATGAAGCAGAGGAGGTGTTGGTAACCGAGTCGATTCAAAACTTCAACATCGGCAACTGGAACCAGTATTCCAATCCGGATAACGTATGGGCAAAAAACTACATGGGGATCAGGAAAGCCAATGATTTTTCACAAATGGCTGATACCATTACCTGGTATGAATGGAAATTAAGCAATCCTACCGCATACAACGACCGTGTTTTTAGAACCAATATGTGGAAAAATGAGATGTTTTTCCTTCGTGGATTTTTCTATTTCGAATTAATCAAAAGGTATGGTGGAGTTCCGTTAATCAAAGAAAAACTGAATATGGCGCGACTGGATTCTATTGCCTCAATCAAAAGAAACAGTTTTTCTGAATGTGTTGAGTATATTGTAACCCAGTGCGATACGGCTATAAAAAATTTGCCGGTCACTCAGGTTGCAGCCGATTATGGTTCAGTTACCAAAGGAGCGGCCCTGGCCTTAAAAGCGCGAACTTTGCTTTACGCGGCAAGCGACCTTTTTAACAAATCTGGAAATTCAAATCCAGTTCTGGGTTATACGGATGGCAACCGCCAGCAAAGATGGATCAGGGCAGCTGAGGCCTGCAAGGCAGTGCTCGATATGGCCCCTGCAACCTATGCGTTAAACAATAATTATTCCGCCCTCTTCCTGCTTGGATCGGCCTTAAACAAAGAGGTGATTTTTGAATGCAGGAGGGGCGCCATAAATTCGTTTGAAGCTGCCAATTACTCCATTGGGTTCAATGGGGGAAGAACAGGGACCTGCCCTTCTCAAAACCTTGTTGATGCATACGAAATGAAAGATGGTACTGCCTTTAGCTGGTCTAACCCGGCCCAGGCCGCGGATCCATATGTAAACCGCGACCCACGTCTGGCAATGACCGTTGTGCTGAACAATGCAACTTTCAATGGACGGAAGATTGAGTTATGGGAAGGTGGTAAGGATGGGTTGCCGCTCGACCGCGCTTCAAAAACAGGTTATTATTTGAGCAAATATGTGGTTCAGAATTTGGACCTCACTAAGAGTCAAACATCTTATCATCAATGGCTTAATTTCCGTTTAGCTGAGATGTACCTGAGTTATGCCGAGGCTATGAACGAAGCATACGGGCCTGACAATAAGAGCATTTATACACTAACTGCACGTGAAGCTGTTAACCTGGTACGTGCACGGACAGGAATTGCAATGCCCGCCTTCCCGTTGGGTATGACTGCAGACCAATTCAGGACCCGCCTTCGGAATGAAAGAAGGGTTGAATTGGCCTTTGAAGATCACCGCTACTGGGATGTCAGACGTTGGGGCATTGGCTCCTCTGTCCTGGGGGGCGACATAAGGGGAGTAAAAATTGCCATGGTAGACGCTACCCATTTTACCTATTCCCCTTATTTGGTTGAGACACGTACATACAATTCTAAAATGGATCTATATCCAATACCCGAAGACGAGGTAGTAAAATCCAAAGGGAGTTTGGCCCAAAACCCCGGTTGGTAGTTTATTCGTTTATTTTGATTGGTTGATGTTAAGTGGCCCAAATTTGGGCCACTTATCTTTTAAAAGTTATCACAATCGATCCAATGGTGAATTAGTTGTGTAACTGTATCACTAAATCGTCATGTAAAAATTACATCTATGCAAATTGATACTAAATCGCAATTGTACTGTTAAAATTAAAGGATATTAAGATGTCGCAACTATGTTGCTATATGAACTCTGTAATTCATTTATCTACAAAGATATAGCAACTACGTTGCATTAAACAGGGCTGCGTAGCAGCTAGATCTTTGTAGAATTGGTATGATACGAAAGTTTAGCCACTTCGTGGCGATATAATTGCAAATGTTTAATGTTTTGGGTTAATATGGTATATTAAATGGTATATTAATTTGAACTGTAAGTGATGATTTATAGTAATTTATCTAAACAAAATATATAATAAAAATGAAAGGTCTTAAACTCTCATTAATTTTAGCCATTACATTTGTTGTCTCAGTATTTGGTTGCAAGAAAAAAGATTCCGGATCAATAACCAATACATTAATTATTACGGCAGCCAACGGAAAGGTGGTAAAAAATCCGAACCTGCCGGTATATGTTAAAGGAGACGATGTACAATTGACTGCAACGCCAAATGCAGGTTACAATTTTACCTCTTGGAGTGGAGATGCCACAGGCACTTCAAATCCATTACTTGTTTCCATGGACGTGAATAAAAATATCACTGCAAATTTTACTGCGATAGCAGGCAATACTTTTGTTTTAAATGTAACGGCAACCAATGGGATTGTAACCAAAAATCCAGATCAGTCAACTTACCCTGATGGGACTACGGTACTGCTAACAGCAACGCCAAGTCCAGGTTATTATTTTGCATCATGGAGCGGAGATGCAGTAGGCTCCGCAACTACATTAACGGTTACTGTAACTTCAATTAAAAATATCGTTGCGAACTTTAAGAGCCTTACTGGACAGGTGCTTGATGTGAAGAGTATAGGAGCGAAAGGCGACGGCGTAACCGATGACACTGCAGCCCTTCAGTCTGCCGTTGAACAGGTTACCGGTACCGGAGGAACAGTATTTGTACCGGATGGTACCTATATTATTAATCCTATAACCCATCTAAATTTAAAGAGCAACATGAATTTGAGCATGGCGAGTGGCGCCGTGTTGAAAGCAAAGCCTGTCTCTTCCGACAGTTATGCTGTTGTTAACTTAAATGGCATTAGTAACGTTACCATCACCGGGGGCACGATACAAGGTGAGCGTGACCAACATTTGGGCACCACCGGACAATGGGGGCATGGCTTTACGATCTTAGGATCAGACCATGTGACTATAACCGGCACCACAAGTAAAAATTGTTGGGGCGATGGTTTCTATGTCGGGGCCAACGGGACTACACCATGTTCCGTTATCCGGATGACTAATGTCCTTGCAGATAATAATCGCCGCCAGGGAATGTCTATTATCCATGCAAACGATATGATCATTGATCATTGCACCTTTAAAAATACTGGAGGGCAAGCTCCCGAGGCTGGTATTGACATAGAACCAAACGAAAACAATACGGTTAGCAATGTTACGATACAGAACTCAACGATTAGCAACAATGGCCGAACCGGTATTACATTATATAAAAATCACAATGCCAAGTGGGTAAATTCCTTCGTAACTGATATTACGATAACAGGATGTATCATAGACAATAATGTGAGTGCAAATCTTGGCTCTATGTCTGGCATCCTCATTGATGGTCCTACAGCTTACACCATTACCAACAATTTTGTCAGGAATAATGGCCATCATGGTGTGTACCTCTTCGTAACGAACGGTAGTACGGTTACCGGCAATACAATTACCGGTAATGCGGCATATGGTGTTGTTCTCGCATCAGGGACAAGCAATAACAAATTTACGAACAATACTATTCAAAATAATACCGGCGGTACACTACTTAATCAGGGCACCAATAATACCATTATTCCAAACACATTCTGATTAAGTCATACTTCAGATTAATGAATTAAGTAGACAAATATAAATTAAAACTGAAATGGGAATAGCCCCGGAAAGCCAGATAGTGTGAGGTTATTCCCATTTTATAATTTTTTATTTAACGTTACACATACAAATAAAATTTTTGAAAGATGAAAAGGCCTAAACTGATGATAATTCTTGTTACTGTATTTGCTGTCTCAGTTTTTGGTTGCAAAAAGAAAGATTCCGGATCAATACCCAGTACATTAATTATTACCGCGTCAAACGGTACTGTAACTAAAAATCCAAACCAGGCAGTATACGACAATGGAGCCAAAGTACATTTGACCGCGACACCAAACGCAAATTATACCTTTTCCTCTTGGGGTGGAGATGCTGGGGGTACTGCAAATCCATTGACAATTTCGATGGATGCGAACAAAAATATCGTCGCCAACTTTACTGCAAAAGTTGACACTTATGAATTAATCGTGACTGCAACAAACGGGAACGTTGCAAAAAAACAGGATCTGACGTCATACAACAGTGGTTCTTCTGTCCAGTTATCAGCAATTCCCAATGCCGGATATACATTTGTTTCATGGAGTGGCGATGCAACGGGTGCCTCAAACCCATTGACAATTACTGTGAATTCGAATAAAAATATCGTTGCTAACTTTAAAGCAATACCTCATAGTTTGGATGTTAGAAGTAAAGGTGCTAAAGGCGACGGCGTTACCGATGATACGGCAGCCCTTCAGGCAGCTGTCGAACAGATAGGAGGGACCAATGACACCGTATTTGTTTCAAATGGTACCTATATGATCCATCCATCTGTACATCTTAATTTAAAAAGTAACATGATCCTAAAAATAGCAAATGGCGCTGTGCTCAAAGCGATACCGGTATCTTCTGATGGTTACGCTGTTGTGAATTTAAGTAATATACAAAATGTCACGATAATTGGAGGAACGGTGGAAGGGGAAAGAGGCGGCCACACAGGCGCCGCTGTTGTTGGTGATGGGCATGGACACGGCTTTACCATTTTGGGGACTGACAATATCATGTTAAGGGATTTAACTGTAAAAAACTGTTGGGGCGATGGAATTTATGTAGGAAAAGGCAACATCATGACTAAGAATGTAACGATTGATAATGTCATATCGGACAACAACCGCAGACAAGGCATGTCTGTCGTCATGGTAGATGGTATGGTCGTGAAAAATTCGGTATTCAAAAATACCAATGGAACCGACCCTCAGGCCGGCATAGATCTTGAACCAAACCTTGGAAACACGGTTAATAATGTCAAGATTCAGAACTGTCAGGTAATCGACAATGCCCATGCAGGAATCGTATTGTGGGTAGCTTCGGGTTTTACCAATACCTTTGTTACAAATGTGACAATTGATGGTTGCACGGTAGACCGGAATATGCAGTCTGCCGGTATCGTTGCGGTGACCCCATCCCCAACCCGTATTACCAACAACAAAGTCAGGAACAATGGCTTTTATGGTTTGGTCATTGAATCGTCAAATGGTGTTATTACTGGTAATACGATAACTGACAATGGACGTTGGGGTATCGAATTGCGTGCAGTGGCACATGGCAACAATGTTACCGGCAATACTGTTTTACGTAATGGTTCAGGTCAGATCGTTGACAGAACAGCAGGCAACAATACCATTGTTCCTAACACAACATATTAAAAACAATTAATATGACAACTAGAATTATAACGGGATATTTGCTTGTGTTTTTTATTACTAGTTTATCTTTTGCCCAAACTCGGAACACCTCAGGAAAAATTATCCTTGAAAATGGCGAAAAAGTTTGGGCCGGAGTGATCAATGACGGTCATCTCATGCCCTTTCAGGGTAGCTATACAATGGATTTTTCCGATGACAACAAATACAACCAGCTTCAACCGCTGATTCTTACCAGCAAGGGCCAATATGTGTGGAGCGCTAAGCCCTTTAAATTCGAATTGGGAAACAACGAAATCATTATCACAGATCCGAATAATGCAGTAATGACCGGCAGATCGGGGACGACACTGGCAGAAGTGCGGCGGTTTGTTTCAAAGAGCTATTTTCCTGCTAGCGGGATGCTTCCTGACACCATGTTATTTGCCGCGCCACAGTACAATACATGGATAGAACTTAATTACCACCAGAGTCAGGAATCTGTTTTGAAATATGCCAGGGCAATTATTGCAAATGGATTACCTGCAGGTGTTTTGATGCTGGATGATTCCTGGCAGGAAGATTATGGTTTCTGGGATTTCCATCCCCGACGATTTCCCGATCCCAATGAGATGGTGGATCAACTCCATAAAATGGGATTCAAGGTAATGCTTTGGATCTGTCCGTTCGTTAGTCCGGATCAAACACTTATTTACAATCAGTTGACCAGGGAGAAAGCATTTTTGTTAGAGAAAGTCAAACCAACAGATACCTGGGAATCCGTAGAAAATCCAATCATGATCCGCTGGTGGGATGGTGTTTCTGCTGAACTTGATTTCTCTAACCCTACAGCAGTCAAATGGTTTAATGGTCAATTGGACAGGCTGGTAAAGGATTACCATATTGATGGATTTAAATTTGATTGCGGCGACATGCTTTTTTATCCGCCAAATGCATTGAGCATGGGAAATGTTACGCCAAACCGGCATTGTGAATTGTATGCCCAATTTGGATTGCGTTTTCCGCTTAACGAATATCGGGCCTGCTGGAAAATGGGCGGACAACCGCTTGGCCAAAGACTTACTGATAAAAGACATACATGGGAAGACCTTCAGAAACTCATCCCCAATATGATTGTTGAAGGACTTTCAGGCTATACTTTTTCCTGCCCGGACCTGATTGGAGGAGGTCTCCTCTCTTCATTTGCAAATCCAGACTCGATCCATCATGACCTGATTGTAAGATCAGCCCAATGCCACGCTTTGATGCCAATGATGCAATTTTCCGTTGCTCCCTGGAGGATATTGGATTCGCAGCATCTTGCGGCTGTAAAAAAGTGCGTGGAAACAAGGATGAAATTTACACCTTTGATGATGAAGCTGATTCGGGAATCGGCAAAATCAGGCGATCCAATCCTGAGAAACATGGAATTTGTCTTTCCCAATCAAGGCTATGAATCTGTAAAAGATCAGTTTATGATGGGCGATAACCTGCTTGTTGCACCGGTAGTTCAGCCTGGTACAAACGGAAGGACCGTTATTCTCCCCAAAGGAACATGGAAATCAGACGATGGGAAAGTCTATAAAGGTGGAAAGTCGATTTTTATTAATACCCCTTTGGAAAGACTTCCCTATTTTGAAAAGGTAAAATAAAACAAATAGTGATGAAAGATTTAATCTTGGTTCCCTTCCTGATTATTTCGCTGTGTGCGATGAAAGGGTCTTTAACAGCCGGTGAGCTTTCAAAAGGAATCCAAATTATCCCGATGCCTGGCGAGGTTACCGTTTTAAACGGGACATTTGAGATGACAGGACAAACATCTATCAAAGCCAGTCAGGCATTAATTTTAAAGGCAGAACAGTTAAGGGCCTATCTTTCACCGGCTTCCGGATTTTCGTTCCCGATTAACAAGGGAAATGCCGCAGGAAACCTAATTGAGCTTAAATTAACGGATGAATTATCTTCCCTGGGAGAAGAGGGTTATCAACTTAATATCACCCATGAAAGAGTGCTGATTACTGCCTATAAAATACCAGGGATATTTTGGGGTATTCAAACATTACGGCAACTTTTTCCCCATGAAATATTGAGAGAGGCTGTTGTTGATCAGGTTAAATGGATGCTACCTTGCCTCAGCATCGTTGATAAACCGCGGTTCAAATGGAGAGGGCTGATGATTGACTACAGCCGTACTTTCTGGAATACGCATCTCACCAAAAAGTACATTGATGCCATGGTTTATTACAAGATGAATAAACTCCATATGCACCTTACCGATGACCAGGGGTGGAGACTTGAGATTGAAAAGTATCCCGCCCTGACAGGGAAAGCCTCAAAATTTGATACCATCTATCATGAGCCGAAGGAAAGGGAAGGGTATTATTCAAAAGATGATATCAGGGAACTGATTCGCTATGCAGAAGCCAGAAATGTAGAGTTAATCCCTGAGATTGAAATGCCCGGGCATACCTCAGAAGTCCTTGCTGTATATCCCGGATTATCGTGCACGGGTGAACTCGTGACAATTCATCCCAATGGGAAAGGAAATGTTACTGCCAGGGAGTTTTGCGCCGGGAAAGAAGAAACATTCGAGTTTCTGGAAAATGTGCTTTCCGAGGTGACTGAGCTTTTCCCGTCAAAGTACGTACACATTGGCGGCGATGAATGTGATAAAACGCGATGGGAAAAATGCCCATTCGACCAGAAAAGAATCAAAGATGAAGGTTTGAAGGATGAGAATGAATTGCAAAGCTGGTTTGTAAGAAGAATTGAAAAATATGTAAACAGCAAAGGCAAAAAACTGATTGGCTGGGATGAAATATCGCAAGGCGGACTCAGCAAAACTGCTACCGTGATGTTTTGGCGCGGTGGAGAAGAAAAAATTGTTTTGGATGCTATCAATCAGGGCAATGATGTGATAATGACCCCTACTTCCCATTTATATTTCGATTACCCGTATGGCGGGGTATATACAACCTATCCATACAATGGAATTGCCACGGAGAGGGTATACTCTTATGAGCCTTTATCCGGTATACTAAAAAATGTCGATCCGGAACATATTGTTGGGGTACAGGCCAATTTCTGGTCTCATATCGACAGGACAGAACCACGTATGGACCGACAGATTTTTCCACGCGTACTGGCGCTTGCTGAGGTAGGATGGTCGGAGAGCAGGAACAGAAATTGGGATAATTTCAGTTTGCGCCTGGAGCAACAATACAAATCACTTGATCTGATGAATATTTATTATACAGACACCAACAATCATAAATAGTATGAACAAAGTTCTTTTAAAATGCACATTTGCTGTCGCTTTGGGAGGCCTGCTCTTCGGTTACGATACCGTTATCATCAACGGTGCAATGTTAGATTTGGTAAAATACTTCCAATTAACCCCGCAAATGCAGGGTTGGACTGTCAGTTCAGCTTTGGTGGGTTGTATATTGGGCACCATGCTGATAGGCAAAATTGGTGACAGGTATGGCGCAAAGCTGATGCTGCAAATATCGGCGATCATGTTTTTTGCCTCATCGGTAGGGTGCGGGATCGCCGGAGACATCACTGTTTTCATACTGTTCAGGTTTATTGGGGGACTGGCCATTGGCGCCTCTTCAGTGCTCTGTACAACATACATTGCCGAAATATCCCCGCCAAAGCACAGGGGCTTGTTGGCCGCTACTTTTCAATTGGCGATTGTAGTGGGGATTTTGTTGTCTTTGATATCCAATTATTTATTGCTCAATATAGGCGATCAGAATTGGCGATGGATGCTCTTTAGCGGCGCAGCCCCTGCTGTAGCATTTTTTCTGATGCTTTTGATTATCAGAAATAGTCCACGCTGGTTGGTGAAAAAGGGGAGGATTGAAGAAGCCGGTAAAAATATTGAAGATTTATCCTCACACGAGATTGATTCGGAACAAACGATCTTGGAAATCCAGGATTCTATCCGGAATGAGAAAATAGGAAAAAAAATAAACCTGTTTAAAAGACCCTTCCGGAAGATAATCTATATTGGGATTTTTGTTGGTATTTTTAATCAACTGACAGGTATTGGGGTTGTATTTTATTATTCATCCCAGATATTTAGTATTGCCGGTTTTTCCAATGATTCCTCGATGGTTCAGAGTGTCATTTTGGGTTTGACAAATTTGGTATTTACCCTTATCGCAATGGCCATTATTGACAAGGTAGGAAGAAAGAAAATCTTACTCTTTGGACAGTTGGGGATGGTGCTGGTACTTGGTCTGTTTGGTTACGGGTTGCTGACGGGGGATATCAGGGGATATTGGCTGGTAGCCTTACTTGTGGCCTACATAGCCTTCTTTGCCTCATCACAGGGCGCTGTTGTATGGGTATTGTTGTCCGAAATGTTTCCGAACATTATACGCGCAAGAGGCGCTTCTGTCGGCTCATTGGCGAACTGGATGATCAGTGCGGGACTCAACTTTTTCTTCCCGGTTGTTATCGGTTTTTTTGGAACAACCCAGGCCGCTCAAAAATTGGGGTTAAGTTATGCTTTTATCTTTTTGGCAGTGGTCTCCCTAATTGGTTTTATCTATTTAAAGAAATACATCATTGAGACCAAGGGGAAAACGCTCGAACAGATTGAAAAAGAAGTACTTTATTAATAATAATGATTAAGTAGGTAGTCAAAGAAAATTTAAACATTTAAAAAATAAATTATGGATTTAAGATTATTGGACAGGTTCAATGAACTTGCCGCGAACTTTGAAGAGCAGGAGGGTGACAATTTGATCAAAGCTGCAAAATTGATGGCTGATGCAATTGAGCAGGACCGTTTGATCTATATTTTTGGTGGAGGGGGTCATACCTGCCTCGTCATGCAGGAACTATTCTGGAGGGCAGGAGGTTTGGCCAACCTCTGTCCGATGATTGATTTTGCCATTCACCCGGTAACTCCGGCATATATGTATCTTGCCCACGAACGCATGCATGGAGTAGGTGATGCATTGGTTGATTATTATGGGGTCGGGAAAGATGACGTGATATTAATTTTCCATAGCTACGGGTTTAATGCACCTACTATCGATTGTGCATTGGAAGCAAAAAAGCGGGGGGCGCATACCATCGGTATTTCTTCGTCAGATTGGAAAAAAAATATTCCCAAAGAATTTCCTATTCGTCACAAGAGCGGATTACACCTGTCAGATATTGTTGAAACTTTTATTGAGGATTTTGTCCCATATGGCGACACCGTTATCCAGTTGGAAGGTATGGAACAACCGATTACCGGTATATCCAGTACAATTGACTTTTATATTGCTCATCGACTGGAAATGGAGTGTGTGAAGGAATGCGTTGCCCGCGGTATTCAGGCTCCTGTATGGTCAAGCGCCAATATTCCCGGTGGGGATGAAAAGAACAAGGCGCTTAGGGCAAAATACAATTCAAGGGTCAAATTTTTGTAAGCGATGTTTATTTCCGGAAGCATGTTTACATATTCCAGATTAATCAATATTTAAAGATAAGTTATGGTCACAGAAACTGGTGTTAGCTATTATGGAATATCATATCCTGAACATGCCCGAAAAGATTTCCAGGAGATGAGGGAGCACAATTGCACTGCAGTATTATTAGCGCTTACAGAATTCGATCTATTTTTCTGGAAGCCTTCTATTCCCAAAATTGTAGATGAGGCAAAGAAAGCAGGCTTGAAAGTTTATTTGAATACCTGGGGTATTGGCAAGTTCTTTGGAGGGGAACCACCTTCGCTATTTTTGCAGGAATGTAGTATTTATGACAAGCAATGGACTGCTCTTACTGAAGAACCCATTGCTGCTGCATCGCCAAGTTCCCCAGCTTTCAGGGAATATTTTTGGGGAATTTTGGCAGAGTTGGCCCGCACCTGCGATGCTGATGGATTTTTTTGGGACGAACCGCATTATGCCATGCCCGTTTATCCAATCAGTTATCAGAGTACAGCCGATTTTACCTGCAGAAATCCAATCACCCAGAAAATATTCAAAGAAAAATATGGATACGATATGCCTAAAACCCTGACGAAAACTGTATTAAAGTTTCGTTTTGATCAGGCTAATGAAATTCTATCTGAAGGCAGTCGCATTGTCAAACAAATTAATCCGGATTTAAAAGTAACGCAATGTTCCCTGCCTGCTGATAATCATTTTTATTCGAGCTACGCCCGGGGCTTTGATGACTGGGAGAAAATTGCTTTCAATCCCGATTATGATGTTTTTTCGACCTCTATCCTTGTCGATGGTAATGATCCGTTGATAGCGCATAGAAATTTGGCAAAAAAGACTGTGCAGCTGGCTTGTCAAAATAATAAGCCATCCCAACGTTGGATTCAGTCATTTTTCAGGTCACCCGAGGATTTGAACACGATAAAAGATATCGTAAAGATTTATGCAGAAGAGGGTGTTGATTCCATCTTTTCATGGACTTACCGGGCAGGTCAGGGAACATTTTTATCAGCGCATGAGCCTAAAAAAGTTTGGGATATTTTGGGTGATGCGTTTGGTGAAGTCATCAATCAAAAATTTTAATTTTTGATGAGAAACTGTTGACTGAAATGTGATATAACATAAAAAATTATTTATGAACGGATATGAAAGAATTAACGCAGCATTAAATGGTGAAAAGCCTGACAAAACCCCCATCATGCTCCATAATTTTATGCTGGCGGCCAAAGAGCATGGCGTAACAATGGATCAGTACCGCAACAGTCCAAAGGTTATTGCTGAAACATTTATCGAAGCAATAGACAAATATCAATACGATGGTATTCTTGTTGATATCGACACCGTTACCCTTGCCGGTGCAGTTGGTGTTCCGGTCGATTTTCCTGAAAACGACCCGGCGCGGTCGCATATTGGCAATTTGGTAAATCTGGAAGATGTTGTTCATCTGAAGCCGGCAAAAGTAGAAGATTACAAGTACATCCAAATTTGGTTGGAAGCAGTCCATCTTTTAAAAATGTATTACCAAGATGAAATTCATATTCGTGGTAACTGCGATCAATCCCCATTTTCGTTGGCAAGTATGATGAGGGGGCCACAAAACTGGATGCTCGATTTGATGATGGGCTCGGAAGAGCATCTTGAAGCGTTACTGGAATATTGTACGGATGCGAGTTCCCAGTTTATTAAATTGATGGCGCAAACCGGTTGCCACATGGTGTCAAATGGTGATAGCCCGGCAGGTCCTGAAATGATTTCACCAGAAATGTACTTCAAATATGCGATGCCATATGAAAAGAGAATAGTGGATGTTGCCCACAATGCCGGTGTGGCTTATGCATTGCATATTTGTGGCAATACCGATGTCATCTTGGAACACATGTTATTGACTGGGGCCGATGCTTTTGAATTGGATTATAAAACGGACATAACCAAGATATTTAACACGCTGCACAACACAACCACCTTCATTGGAAATATTGACCCAAGCGGAGTATTGGCCTTAGGATCAGTAGATTTGGTTTGGAGAAAGACGATGGAATTATTGTCAGTCTATAAAGATTCAAATCGATTCATTCTAAATGCCGGTTGTGCAATTCCCCCGACTACACCTCCCGGGAACCTGAAAATGATGATCAACTCCGCAAGAAATTTTAGATAAGTCTATAAATATAAAGATTTAGGTTAAATTATAATATCTCATCCGCCAACGTCATGAAAGAAAATTCTCTTGATCGTCGAAAATTCTGTACTATACTGGGTGCCGGGAGCGCAGCGCTTGCAGTTAAACCTCTGACTTTATTTGCATCTGAACCATTTCAGGTTCAGGAAAAACCTTCTACCAACATTGGTGATGCTACAAAGATCCCCAGAAATTCCTTATCTATGCCGGGTAAATTTCCGGGTAAAGTGGTCCATATTAAAAACTCCAAAGCGGTTGTCAATGACAAACCGGTTGAACAGGAAGCTTATATGATGATAGAAAAGGCTATGCTTGAACTTACAGGACAAAAAAGCCTCAAAAAAGCCTGGAGATCATTTGTTAATCCGGGCGAAATAATAGGTTTGAAAGTTAATCCATCTGCAGGCAAACTACTGACTACCAGTCATGCTGTAGTCAAGTCGGTTGTCCGACAGCTTACTGAAAGCGGGATAGATAAAAAGAATATTATAATATGGGACAGAAGGGGAATTGAACTTATCGATACCGGCTTTAACTCTGAGAATTATAGGGGGATTAAAATAATGGGTACGGAGCAGCAGGATGAGAAAGGATCGTATTTTAACAAAGACGGAAAACTTTATAGTGAGGGAAATATTGATAAAGAGTGGTTCTACTGGGCCGATGTTGATGGTGTATATGATAGCAAAACAATGCAGTATATGGTAAACGGCGGGAAATATTCCTATTTCTCAAAGATAGTTACCAAGGAAGTTGATAAGATAATTAACATTCCTATCCTGAAGAATGTAGGTGGCTCTATAACAAATGCGATGAAAAACCTGGCTTTTGGGTCAGTGTCTAATACCGGACGGCTCCATGCAAAACTCTTGAATGACACGTGTGCTGAGGTATGCGCTTTTCCCCCATTACGCGATAAAGTTGTTCTGAATATCTGTGATGGTCTCCGAGGCTGTTTTAACGGCGGCCCTGGTGCTAATCCGCAGTTTATATGTAATTATAATTCTATTCTTGCCTCGTCAGACCCGGTGGCAATGGACAGGATTGCTTATGACATTATTGCCGAAAAAAGGATTGCTGAAGGGCTCCAGAAATCAGCTTCTCCGGATTCACTTACCTTTCTTGCAATGTCATCGAACCTTGGATTAGGAGTCTCGGATAAAGAAAAGATTGACCTTAAAGTATTTGATCTGAGCTGAGTAATTCAATGCTTAATGATTGACATTTATTTTTCAAATTACTGATTATTAATTAACCATGAACAAATTTACTTTCCTGCTATTCTTTCTTCTTTCCCATTCAATTAATTGTTTTCCGCAAATTTCTGGAACATTTCCGACTATTGATAAGAGCGACTTGCCGGATGGTAAGTTTCAACCTGCCAGGACATTTACAGGAGCCTCTCTGTTCGGATATATTGATGGAGGAGCCGAGCTTTATCTTGAGTATGGGTTTTCTGCTGCATGGATTTCTGAGATCGGTTTTATGGGAGGTAAGTATAAAACAGAAATATTTAGGATGAACGGTCCCGAAGAGGCGTTCGGTATATTTTCCGTATCAAAGTACCGTTGCAGGAACATGCCGCCTATCTCTTCCTATACCTGTCAGACCCGCTACCAATTACAGATATGCGCAGGATCTTGCTATATAAGTATTGTTAATAGTTCAGGACGTGAAACCGACAGTATCGCATCTTTAAGAATCGGAGAGGCTATTGTTCACAAAATCACGGAACCGTCAGCCGGTTTCTCAAATTATCTGCCAGGAGTGCAGACTGAAATCATCAGGAGTAATGCCATCCTTGCAAAAGGTAAGTTAGGTTTAATGAATGGCGCTCCCGACTGGGAAGACTACTTCAAAGATGCAACAGGATATAGTGTAGTAATTCTTTCCGGTAATGAGAATACCGTATTATCGGTAAAATTCAAAACCCGGGAGGATTTAGCAAAATTTGAGTCTAAACATAGCTGGAACCCGGAAAATATTTCAATCGCACCCAATAAATTATTAAGCGGTGAGACTGTCCGAAAACTTTCGGAAAATCATCTGTTGATCGTGATTCCTAAATGACCCTACTGAAGCGATCTGTAGACAAGTCAGATGCAGCAGGAGTTTTTTGCCAACGGAGGCAGATGGTAAAGGAAGCAGTTTAAAAAATAGATAAAATTCATTTTATACTTTAAAAGTAATATTTCAATGAAAACAAAAAGAATCGAAATACGGCGCACTGTGCCGTTAAGTGGCAACATACCCCGACTGAAGAAAATAACTTTGGCACTATTCCTTACGGCACTATGTATTATCCCTGATTTGCAAGCTCAGGAACTTAATATAGGTACAGCTGCGGCTGATATTACCCCGGCACTGCCTGTGGCTTTGAAGGGGCAGTTTTACTTGCGGATAGCACAGACAAATGAGACACCTTTAACTGCTAACGTGGTGGCCCTGGAATCACGTCTTGGGAACCGTTCGTCTGATGAAGCGATAATGGTGTCGTGCGATTTAAACTGTATCCCTGACAAATTACTTAAAATGGTCCGCGAGGTGGTGCATAAACAAATGCCGGAATTAGATGTCAGAAAAATTTTCCTGAATGCAACACACACTCATACTGCCCCGGTTTTGGACAATGACTTAGATCAGAATTTTAGATATCAGGTACCAAAAGAGGGGGTTTTACAAGTTGAGGAATATGATAACTATTTTGCCCGGCGTGTTTCCGAAGCAATTGTTAAAGCCTGGAAGAACCGTCGCCCCGGAACTGTTTCCTGGGGATTAAGCCATGCGGCCGTTGCAAACAATCGCAGGGTTGTTTATGATGACCATCCTGCGCAAAAGCATGGTAAGCCCTATCGCACACAAATGTCCCCATATGGTTTTTTTGTTGACGGATCAACGCAAATATACGGGAAAACCAACCTTCCTGCGTTTTTAAACCTGGAAGGGATTGAAGATAACGATGTCAATACGCTTTTCTTTTGGGACAAGAGTGGTAAATTAATTGCCGTGACGATTAATGTACCCTGCCCCGCACAGGAAGTTTCGGACCGGTATACTGTTAATGCTGACTACTGGCATCCTGTGCGTGAGAAGTTAAAGCAACGCTTTGGCGCCGATCTCTGTGTACTAGGATGGATAGGTGCGGCAGGGGACCAGTCACCATGGCCAATGTACCGTAAGGCTGCTGAAGAACGGATGATCAAACTGCGCAATTTAAGCCGTTTGGAAGAAATTGCCAGGCGTATTGTCCTGGCTGTTGAAGAGGCTTACGAAACGGTTAAAGATGACCGTTATGCCAATGTCCAATTAATCCACAAAGTGGAAACCCTGACTTTACCGGTGCGCATAGTTACAGAACAGGAATATCTGTACGCTAAGGCAGAAAGCGATAAAGCTGCGGCGCAGATTGCCGCTGATTCAACAGTCGCTAAAGATGTCCTGGCATATATGACATGGAACAGGGATGTTGTTAAACGTTTTGAAAAGCAGGGAAATGGCCCGAATCCCAAAATAGAGACGGAGGTACATGTACTTCGTATCGGGAACATTGTAATTTGTACCAATCAATTTGAGCTCTTTACCGACTACGGGATGCGTATGCAGGCAAGGAGCAATGCATTGCAGACTTTTGTCATCCAGCTGACAGGGGCCGGATCATATCTGCCTACAGAAAAGGCCGTCAAAGGCGGAGGTTACAGCGCTGTGATACAAAGTAACCTGGTAGGTCCGGAGGGAGGGCAGATATTAGTGGACCATACGGTTGAACTGATCAACAGTATGTTTATTGTCCCAAAATAGTCGCG
>Ga0265297_10002001_pt1 | contig 43765 bp, 55 predicted proteins | sample Munlanlwell13791_FD_192502 | JGI IMG/M metagenome (GOLD analysis project Ga0265297, IMG submission 192502) | Leachate microbial communities from a municipal landfill in Southern Ontario, Canada - Leachate well 137-91 | ecosystem: Engineered > Solid waste > Landfill > Unclassified | place... | reverse complement strand
ACTACACGCCCACGTAGGCGGCGAAGGTATCATGCCGCCGCTCGCCCAGCAGGCGCTGATGCAGCGGGTGAACCTCGCGGCGCACGGGGTGGCCATCACGGTCACCCCGCCCGCCGGCGCCCCGGTCAACACGACCGGCATCTGGCACTCCCCGCAGGCCGAGGCGCAACCGTACGGGACCGACCTGCGGCGCCGCGACCCGCGGCGAGTCATGGAAATTCCCCGCGATGCCACGCTCGACGACGTGCCGCGGGGCTCGATCGTGCTCGCTGTTGACGTGGACGGCGGTTTAGTGAAGACCTGGCGGGCGGATGGATGCGAGCGTCCAGACGACCCGCTCCGCACCTACGTGATCCTGGTGCCCGCATGATTGACATTCGTATTGAAGGCATCGACGGCGCGGAGGCGATTGTCGCGGACTTCGCGGACGCGCCCAGCCGCGTCACGAAAGCGGCCGTGCGGGCACTGAATCGAGCGATGGCCAGCGGTCGGACCGAGATGGTGCGGGACATTGCCAAGGATACCGGCCTCAAGTCCGCTGTGGTCCGGGATGCCCTACGGTTTAGGGAAGCCTCCTTTGACCACCCATCCGCCGAACTTGGCGCCAGCCTGAAGCGCATTCCGGTCATTCATTTCGGCGCGACCGGTCCGCAGCCCTCGCGCGGCCGCGGCCGTGGGGTGAGCTGGCGCATGGAAGGCGGTCGGAAACGCGCCGAGCACGCGTTCATCACCCGCGTGCGGTCGGAGACCCAGGCCGTGCAGGGCCTCAGCGGGCATCTCGGCGTGTTCAGGCGCAAGACCACCAATCGCCTGCCCATCAAGCAGCTCTACGGCCCGTCGCTGGGCCATGTCTTCGCGAAGTTCCGGCCGCTCGGCTTGGCCAAGGCGCGCGAGGCCTTCGAGAAGAACTTCGCGCACGAGCTCGAGTATCAGGCGCAGCAAGGAGCGAGTGGTGCCGGAGCCGATTGATTTCCAGATCGTGCAGGACCTGCAAGCCGCCCTGGGCGCGATGAGCGTGTCCACGGGCTACCACTACACCGTGGCGGTCACGGCCGTGAAGCTCGATCCGAATCACGAGGTGGAGGACATCATTGCGCCGACCGGGCCTCGCCCCTTCGTCATCCTGGAGCTCACGCCCGATGAAGGGTGGGAGTACCAGCCGGCCGAGCAGCTCGTCTTCAGGCTCCCGCTCACGATTCATTGGGTGAGCGACTCGACGCCGACGGACGATGCGAGCCGGATGCAGACGTACCTGCGGGGTTGCGCGGACGTCGAGCGAGCCATCACCCGGGACATCACGCGCGGCGGTCTGGCGCAGGACACGCGACTCGTCAAGCGGACCTTCGATACGGCGGTGGATGGCGCCCAAGTCTGGGCGCAGATTGACCTCGAGATCTTCGTGTATCGCACCTATGGAGCCCCCGATGCGTAAACCCCCACTCATGCACGCTGACACCGAGAGTCCACGCACCCCTGTCGACCAGGCCGTGCCCCCTCGCGCCGACGTCCGACGCAGCCGCGTCGAAGCGAGCACGCTCGTGCCTGGAGTCGGCGGCAAGAACATCGGGCCGGGCCAGCTCGTCGACCTTGATGAGCTCGTGGGCCACGGCCTGAGCGTGCGCGATCTGTTTCCTCTGGACTGGTTTGAGGCGGCTGACGAGCCGCCCGTGACGCCGGCGCCGACCACGGCGCGAGCGAAGGAGTAGACCATGGCGCTGAACATCGGGCGGCAGGGCAAGCTGTTTGGGATCATCGAGACTGGGGGCTATGGCACGACGCAGGCGATCACCGCGGCGAACGCGCTGCGGCACATCGACTTCCAGGCGTCCTACGATCCGTTCTCACGCGTCGGGTCCGAAGAGAAGAAGACGAGCCCGGGCAAGGTGACGGTCTTCAACCGCCGGCCGACTGCGGCGCTGGGATCGCTGGCGGGGCTCCTGCGGCCGTCCGGCACGCTCAATACGGTGCCGGAGTGCTCGCCCGTCCTCGAGGCAGGATTCGGGTCCAAGGTCAACGTGACCCTGGCGACGGCGATCGGCGTGCCGGTGCCGACGTGCGCGCTCCTGCCGGCCGAGGCGGGCCTGGTCGAGAGCGGCGCGCACTACTACAAGGTCGTCTTCATGGTGGGCGCGCTGCATTCGCTGCCGTCCGCGCACTCGCTCATCATCACGACCGACGCGGGCCACGGCAAGGTGACGGTCACGATCCCGAAGGGACCGACCGGCACGACGGGGCGGCAGGTCTTTCGGACCGAGGCGGACGCGGACCCGGAGGTGGCGGCCAACTACAAGCTCGTCGGGGCGGAGGTGGCCAATAACACCGACGCGACGTTCGCGGACAACTTTGCGGATGCCTCGCTCGGGGCGGTCGCCCCGACGACCGACGACACGACGACGCTCCTGACCGCGACCGGCGGCTACGTGCTGGCCGCGGGCACGCTGGCGGTGGGCGACGCAATCCTGATTACGCACGGCGGGAAGAAGTATGCGCGGTTCATCACGGCAATTGCGACGACGAACCTGGCCTGGGCGCCGCCCCTGCCGGCGGCGGTGGTGACGGCCTCGGTGATCAAGGCCGGCATCACCTACAAGCTGACGACGGCCAACGCGGTGGCCCTGGCGCTCTTCCACTATCTGAGCGGCTACAAGCGCGAGCTGCGCGGCGTCGGCATCGACAAGCTCGCCTTGGCGTTCGACGCGAACCTCGAGCCGCGGTTCACCGCGTCGGGGCCGGCGCAGCGAATGCTGACCGACGCGGCGACGGTGGCCGAGCCGGGGGGCTTCACGACCGTGGGCGGCAATCCGCCGTCGGGGATTATCGGCGACTGCTACATCGGGTCGACCGCCTACCTGGTCAAGAAGTCGGACGTCGAGATCGCCAACGCACTGAAGCTGCGCAACGAGGAATACGGATCCGCAGCCGACGACGGCCTGGCGAGCGAGCTCTACCGCGAGGGCCGGCGGGGCATTAACGTCTCGGTCGACGCGTTCGTCGAGACGGCGGCGACCCTGCATGACCTGGCGATCGCGGGGACGCAGGCGTCCTTCTTCAAGCAGACCGGCCGGACCGAGGGCAACATCGTCGCGTGCTACGCGCCAAAGGTCGACTGGAAGGTGCCGGACATGTCATCCGGCGACGCCGCGGCGGACTGGGCGTTCAAGGGCGAGGCGCTCGAGAGCGCCGATGGCATGAACGACGAACTGTACTTGGCGCTGCTCTAGGATCGGACCTTCATCACGTTCCGCTAGCGCGTCCGGGCGCGCGCGTCCTGCGCGTCCGGCTCGCTCCCTTCGCGGGACGGCTTGCACGACGCTCTCATCACCATCCAGAAGGAGGGTTTGTGCAGGTTCACGCGCACTACAAGACCACCACCATCATCGACGACCCGGACACCGGGGCCGACGTCGAGGTCAGGACGTGCATCAAGCGCCTGACGCTCGACGAATTCAGCGCGTTTTACAGCAACTACGTCAAGTCGGCGAATGCGCCGTCGGACGCGCTGGTGGCGCGCCAGCCGGATCATCCCGACGAGATGGCGCGGGTCGCGGAGGGCGGCGCCTTCGTGCTGTCGGACGTCGTCGTGCGCGAGCGGCGCCTGGCCGCGATGACCGAAGACGAGCGCACGCGGTTCGACAACATGGACGCTGCCGAGGAGGCCTTTTCGCGCCGCTTCCTGGCGGACACGATTACGCGCTTCGTGACCTTCGAGCCGGACCAGGTGTGGGACGACTCGTCGGGCGAGAAGAAGGCGGTCGTCAAGGGCGAGGACATCGTGCGGATCTACGGCGGCCGGCAGGACGTGCTGCGGCAGCTGCTCCAGGCGGTGATGTTCGAGAACACGATGAGCGCCGCCCAAAAAAAAGTCTTGAGGTCGCGGTCCGCTTTCGAGCGTTCCTTGACCGCGCGCCAGCCGGGAGCGGCTGGCACGAGACCGGCGCCGAGTGCACCCGGTGCCGAGCCCGCGGCCTTACCGACGAGCGAGGGTGCACCGGATCGGACGACCCCGTCTGGGCCGTCGACCCCGGCCTGATCCTTCGGCGGTGTCCGGTGAGCTATCTCACCGACGACACCGACGCGGCGCTGACGCTCTTTGACGAGTGCTACCGGCCGCGGCGCGGAGACTCGGGCGAGGTGAGATTTGAGCGCGTCGCGTTGCCGTGCGCGGGCGGGGTGCTCGACCAGCCCGCCAAGGTGCTCGCGATGCTGGGATGGGTCGAACGGTGGCAGAACGACGAGTTGCGACGGGCGGTAGTGGAGCATCGACGGAACAAGCGGGAACAGACCGATGAGTGATTCGGAAATCACCATTCGCATCAGCGCGAAGAACCTCACCAAGGAGGAGTTCGACAAGGCTCGCCAGGAGGTGACCGGTCTCACTGATAAATACAAAGCGAGTATGAAGGAATCGACGGGTGTGACCGACCAGCACACCACGTCATTCGGCAAACTGGTGGCGAGCTACGCGTCAGGTCAGGCGGTCTGGGATCTGACCAAGCGCGGCGTGCGCGAGATCGTCGCGTTCACGAAGGAATCGATCGCGGCCTATGCGGAACAGCAGGCCGCGGTCAACAAGCTCAACGCGGCGCTGAAGGCGCAGGGCACCTACACGCCGGAGCTGTCCAAGCAACAGCAGGACCTCGCCGGCCACTTCCAGAACACCACGGTCTACGCCGACGAGCTCATCACCGAGATGATGGCGCTGCTCGTGCAGGTCGGCAACGTCGCGCCCCGCGACATGAAGGCCGCCCTCACCGCGGCGACGGACCTGGCCGCCGGCCTGGGGATCGATCTCAAGTCCGCGACGATGATGGTGGCCAAGGCGGCGGAGGGGAACACACAGACCCTCGGCCGGTACGGCATCGCGCTCGACAAGACCCGCATCGAGGCCGAGGGCCTGTCCTACATCTCCGAGGCGCTCAGCAAGAAGTTCGGCGGTCAGGCGGCGGCGCAGCTTGACACCTACGCCGGCAAGACGGCGCAGCTCGGCAATCTGTGGGGGGAAATCAAGGAAAAGGTCGGCGAGTTCATCGTTACGTCCGACGTCGCGCAGTATTCCATCAATAAACTGACGATCGCGCTGAGCGAGGACGAGGACGTTGCGAAGGCTGCTGAAATCGCCCACCGAGAATATGCGGTGTCGGTCTCCAGCACGGCGACGAGCCTGGGCGACATGCAGCAGGACATGGAGGAGTTCAACCTCGACTTCGAGCGGCACCTCTTTATCCTGCGCACGGCGCGCGCCCTGACCGAACAGTGGAATGCCGAGATCAGGAAGAACGAGCTGCCGCCGATCACCGCCGGCATGCGGCTCTTCCGTGAGGCGACCGAGGGCGTCGGGGCCGAACTGGCGGACGCGAAGAACCAGGTCGCCAGCTTGGGCGCGGAATTCCGCGGCAACCTGACGATCGCCATCAATTCCGGCGTCTACAGCACGAAGGAGCTGGCTGAGAAGTTCACGATCAGCGAGCGGGCCGTCGAGCTCTACAAGACGCAGCTCAAGGACACCGCCGACGCCCACAAGACGTTCGCCGAGCAGGCGAAGAAAACCGCCGAGGCGGAGAACAAGGTCGCGGAGGCGTTCCGCGCGACGCAGAACCAGGTCGGCGAGGCGGAGATGGAGGCGATCGGCAAGGCCATGCAGGCCGAGGAGGACTTCGCCACCCGCCAGCGCGCCCTGCTCAACGAGATCGGCGTGGCGCAGATGGACGCCATCGCGGCGCGGTTGGCCGGTGAGGAGAAGTTTGCCGAGGAGCAGCGGGCCCTCCTCAACGAGATTGGCGTGGCACAGATGGAGGCGGCGGCGAAAGGCTATCAGCAGTGGGAGGCCCCGCTGACGCGCACGGAGCAGATGAATAAATCCCTCGGCAACGTCGAGGCCGTGCTGGGGAACATCCAGACCGGGTGGGCGCAGATGGCCGTTGTCGCCAGCCGGGCCATTGAGAACATCAGCACTCGGCTCGCCCAAGGGGATTGGGTCGGCGCCATCATCGCCGGGATTGCGGCCTGCGTCGGGTTCGTTGCCGGCCTGTTCGGGATCAGCAAGGCCGAGAAGGAGGCGCGTGCCGCGACCGACAAGACCACGGAGGCGATCGAGAAACAAGCCACCGCGGCGCAACGGGCCGAGGCCGCGCAGAGCGGGTGGGCCGACACCGGGGCGCTGACACTAATCGTCGTGCGCGATGCCTACATCGCCGCAGGCAAGTCGGCCGAGGAGGCGATGGCCGACGTCGAGGCCATGTGGGACACCTCGGAAAAGGGCGCGGCCGAGAGCGCGGAGGCGATCAAGCGCGTCACTGCGGTGGTGGAGGAATACGGGTCCGCCGCGAAGACGGCCCAGGAGATCGCCGCCGGCGCCGCCGAGGAGGCCGGCTACCGGACCCGCGCGGAACTCGAAGAGACGGCGAAGAAAGCCCAGGCCACCTTTGAATACATGCGGGACTCGGGCCTCTACACGTCCGCGGAAATTGAGCGCGCGTGGAAGGACGCGACGGACGCGCAGGACGCGGCCTACGGCAATGCCACGCAATCGATCACCGACCTCAATAACCAATACAAGAGTCTGGCCGACTCGATCAAGGACGAGGCGCCCGAGAAGGTAATGGGCGTCATCGAGACACAGACCCGCGCGCAGATGGCGTTGCTGAAGAAGCAAAGCGAGGAGCAGGCCGCGCAGATGAAGAAGGATGGTGAGAGTGCGGCAAGCTCGCTGGAAAAGACCCTTGAAGGCCTCGATATTAAACCCGTGCGTGTGCCGATCGAGTGGGTGGTGCCGAAACTGCCGGGCGGTGGGGGTGGCGGGGGCGGCGAGCCGACGTATCCCGGTGCGGCGTCAGGCGGATTGTTTTCTCGGCCGACCATCCGGGTCATCGCCGAGCAAAAGCCGGAGATCGTCGGCGAACCCGGGGAACTGGTCAACACCTTCCTCACGGCGCTGCGGCAGTACGGCAGTGCTCCATCGAATGCGGCGGAGTCGGGCGTTGACATGTCGTTCATCAAGGACCTGACCACCCAGGTCGCCCGGATGCGCACCGACCTCCGCCGGCTCGGTCCGGACATCGGCATGTATGTGCGGGACGGCGTGCTCGCCGCGGGGACACGCTGATGATCCAGACCGTGCTGGAACTCGAACTCGCCGGCCAGGGCAACGGATGGACCGTGGTGCCCGATCTCTCTGGCGACCAGCGCGTCTCCTACGGGATCTTCGGGTCCGGCATCCTCGACCGGATGGCGTCGACCGGCCGTGGCGAGTTCAGGTTGAAGAACGACCCCTCGAACTCAGGCGGCCTGCGCAGCTACTACAGTCCCGGCCACGCGAATGCGCGGGCCGGGTTTCTCGAGGGCATCCGCGCGCGCCTCAGCTGGGTGGCGAACGGCGAGCAGTTCTACAAGTTCGTCGGCACGATCGACGAGATCACGCCCGAACCGGGGATCTACGGCAGACTCGAGACGGCGGTCATGGCGCTCGATTACATGGATGACCTCGCGAAAGCGAACGTGACCGGCGTCGAGGTGCAGGTGAACCAGCAGTCGAGTGACATCTTCTCCTTGCTCATCGCGACGATGGTCAAGCAGCCGGTGGCGATCCAGGTCGGCGAGGGCGTCGACATCTACCCGCTCTCCCTCGACAACGTGCGGGACGAGTCCTCGAAGCTCTATGCGGTGATCGTCGACCTCATCACCAGCGAGCTCGGCTACTGCTATATCAAGGGCGACACGCTGACTGGCGGTGTGCTGGTCTTCGAGCCCCGGTCGACGCGGGCCGCCATCGGCACGAACGTCGATACCTTCCAGGACTACGAGATCATCGAGATCCAATACACGCGGCGGCGACGTGACGTCTTGAACAAGATCGTGGTGACCAATCACCCGAAGCGGGTGGACGCCGACGCGACGACGAAGGTCATCTACGCACTGCGATCAGTCACCGAGATCGGGCCGTTCGAGACGGTCCAACTGCTCGGTCCCTACCGGGATCCCGACAACCCCGGCCAGCGGATCGGCGCAACCGATGTGACAGCGCCGGTCTCCGGCACCGACTATAAGTTCAACGCGCAGGCTGACGGTCTTGGGGCCGACCTGACTGCGAACTTCACGGTGGTTGCCAACGCAACGGGCAACGGCGTGCGGTGGACGATTACCAACAACGCGGGGGTGACCGCCTACTTCGGAGGACCGACGGCCGGGACGATTCTTCAACTCCGCGGTAAGGGCGTGTACGACTTTGACACCGTCATTCTCGAGGCGCAGGACGCCGAGAGCCAGGACTTATACGGGGTGAACACTGGATTGGTTGACATGCGGTATCAGTCCGATCCCGCGGTGGGGATGGAGGCGGCCGCCTACCTGCTGAACCTCTACAAGGACCCGCTCGCGCAGGTCCGGCGCGTGACGTTCAAGGTGCCGAATTCCGACGAGGTCTTCGCGGCCAGGTTGCTGCGGCGGGAGATCTCGGACCGGATTGGCCTCCAGGAGACCGTGACCGGCCTGGCGACAACGCGGGGCTACTTCATTAACGGGATCGAGATCGAGTCGGACCGCAGCGAGAACTTGTTGGTGTCGTGGACGCTGGCGCCGGCCGATCACACGAACTACTGGCTGCTGGAGATCGTTGGGGCGAGCGAGCTCGATCAAACGACGCGGCTCGGCTTCGGGCTCATCCTCGGGCACACCGACGTGGCGCACGCCGACACCCACGGGGACGTGGTGCACGCGGACGTGGTCCACCAGGATAGCCACTCCGACGCGGCGTTCATCGACGTCGCGCACGGGGACGTCGCGCACACCGACACGCACACGGATACGGCGTTCGTCGACGTCGCGCACGGGGACGGTGTCGCACACGGGGACGTCGCGCACGGGGACGTCGCACACGTCGATACGGCCTACGCGGATACCGCCCACGTGGATGTCGTCCACTCAGATGTGGCGTTCGTCGACGTGGCGCACGGGGACGTCGCGTTCATCGACGTGCATTCAGATACGGCCCACACCGACACGGCACACGCCGACAGTCATTCCGATGTGGTTCATGTCGATAGCCACTTCGACACGGCCCACACGGATACTCATCTAGATGACCCGTTTGAAGACACTGCGCACCAAGATTCACATGGGGACGTGGTGCACGGAGATGTGGCGCATGTCGATACTCCTCACACGGATGAATTGCATCAAGACGGCTACACAGACCTTTCTCATAATGATTATTGGGACATTGCCCATGGCGACAGCCACACCGATGTGGCACATACCGACAGTCATGACGACATCGCCTTCGTGGACGAGGCCCACGAGGATGCACACTCTGACGTGACGCATGTCGACACGCACCTGGATACTGCCCACGCTGACGCGCACACAGACGTGGCGCACGGGGACGTCGCCCACGGTGACGCGCACTCGGATACGGTCCACACCGACACGGCACACGCGGACACCGTGCATGCGGACGTGGTCCACCAAGATACCGCCCACGTCGATACCGCCCACGCGGACGTGACCCATTCGGACGTCGCGCACGACGACGACGTGGCGCACACCGACATCGCCCACGGAGACGTCGTCCACGCGGATGTGGCGCACGTCGATACCGCACATACCGATACGGCCCACGGAGACGTGGCCCACGCGGATGTCGCCCACGCGGACGTCAACCACAGCGACGTGGCGTTCGTCGACACACACTCGGACACCGCACACGGAGACATCAATTGAGCGTTGAGGTTGATCCCGTCGGCGTGGCGTGCAACCTGACCTGCCGGTATTGCTACCAGCAGCCGATGCGGGAGGCCGGTAACCTGGCGCAAGGCTACGACCTCACGGCGATGAAGCGCGGCCTCGAGAAGGAGAACTGGCGGTTTTCGCTCTTCGGCGGCGAAGCGCTCCTGATGCCGATCGCCGATCTCGAGGAGCTGTTCCGCTTCGGGCGGGAGAAGTTCCAGCACGCCGCTATTCAGACGAATGGCACCTTGATCACCGACGCGCACCTGGCCCTGTTCAAGCAGTATGCCGTGTCGGTCGGTATCTCTATTGACGGGCCGGACGAGTTGAACGACGCGCGGTGGGCGGGAAGCCTGGAGAAGACCCGCGCGGCGACCACCCGCACACTCGACGCGATCCAACGCCTGGCGAATGATGGCCGGCCGCCGAGCCTCATCCTCACCCTGCACCGGCTGAACGCATCTGACGGACCGCGGGAGCGACTCAAGACGTGGCTGCGGGAACTGGACCACCTTGGTGTCTCGTCGGTTCGACTGCACCTGCTCGAGGTGAACGGCCTGGGGGCGGACCTGGCCTTGTCTGCCGACGAGAACGTTCGGGCGCTGGTTGCCCTGATGGAGTTTCAGGACGCCTTACCGAAACTGCGTTTCGATCTGTTTCCCGAGATGGTGCGCTTGTTACTGGGCACCGATCAGTGGAAGCACGGCAGCGAGTCGTGCGGCGTCGGGTGCATCTGGAACGCGTGTGACCCGCTGACGACGGACGCCGTGCACGGCATCAATGCCATCGGTGAGCGGTCGAACTGCCAGCGCACGAACAAGGACGGGATCGAGTGGCAGAAGGCGGACCAGTCAGGGTGCGAGCGGCAACTGGCGCTCTTCCGAAGCCCCGTGGCGGAAGGTGGGTGCGGCGGGTGCCGGTTCTTCGTCTGCTGCAAGGGGCACTGCCCCGGCAACGCCGAGGGCGGGGACTGGCGTAACAAGACCGTCTACTGCCGGGTCTGGTCGGCGCTGTTCGCGGTGCTCGAGGCGAAGCTGATGGCGCTCGGCAAGGCGCCGGTGTCGCGCCTGCCCGAGCTGCCGGCGATCGAGGCGGCCATGGTGGCAGGGTGGGAGCGGGGGCACCGGTTGTCGGTGGCGCAGGCGCTGGCTGTCGCGCGTGGCGCGCCGATGCCGGACGCACCTGGCGGCAACCAGGCGCACGGCGATCACTGGGACGCGCCGGACGGCTACGCGCACGACGATGCGGGGGTGACGGTCCACGGTGACCAGGGCACGACGATCATGCACGGCGACAGTCATGGAGACAGCGATGCGACGTGAAGCGTCCCGCATGGCGTGGGTGTCCGCGCGGGCCCGGGAGGTCTGGGAGCCGCGGATCCAGCGCGTCTCGAACGCGTGGTTCGACGTCGAGCTCGCCTCAGTGAAGACCGGCCTCCGTCGGGCCGCATTGGTGTTTACCGCGGACCGCGTGCGGACCTCCGGATTGCGGCACGTCGAGGTTGCGGCGGACCGGTTCGCCGCTGGTCCTGGCGCCGACGCCTTGGCGGCTGCGTTCACGGCGGGCGACGACGAGCGGGTTGGGGCGCTGCTCGGGTACCCGGCCTGCTGTCGCGCTTTCTTCGCGCGCACGTGGGGCGCCGGGTCCACCGACCCGACCGGCGCGATGGGCGCCGCCGATCCCGGCCTTCTCGCGTGCAACATCCTCGGCCGGCGGGTCGGCGTGCGACTGGTGCCGCACCTGCCGTGCTCGTTCGGCTGCGCAGGGACCGCGGCGCTGGCCATGCAGCTGCGCCCGCTCTGGCCGCCACAGGAGCTCTCGCGGGCGGAGGAGATGCTGGGGTGGCCGATGCGGTGGTCCGCGCTCCGCGGCGTGTCGATCACCACCTGGCCGATCCTGAAGGTCGTCGCGCAGGCCGACTACGCCGTGGAGACACACACGATCGCGTGGCGCGGCCTCGGGACCTATCCGGCCGAAGGCGCGCGAGGCCTATGTCATCCATTTGACGCGCACCCGCGAGATGGCGCTGACCCGCGGGACAACGGGTTCTCGTCAATCGAGGCAATGGATCAGGCACACAACATGGTGCTCACCGCGCTTCGAGCGTCCCCGCCCAGGGGCGAGGTGCTTGACCTGGGCTGCGGCAACGGCCGGCTGCTGGTCCGCGTTCACGAGGCGTTTGACGTGCCCGTACAGGGGATCGAGCGTGACCCAGCGCGAGCCCGACAGCACCCCGACATCGTCGTGGGCGACCTTCGGAGAGTCGGCGAACTGATGGACGCGCGACGCGACACGATCCTGGTGTCCCAGCGCCGGTTCGAGGAGATTCCCGACCTGGAGGCGTGGGCCAGGGCCCACGCCCGACAGGTGTTGGTCTACTCGTATGACGCGCCGATGTTCGCGAGGGTGGCATGACGCTCTACATGAGGCTTGAGGACGCCGGGTCACTGCGGTTTCCCTCCGGGAAACGGGTGGCGAGTCCGGCGGAATACCTTGGGTGGCATCTGCACCAGATCGCGGAGCGCGGCATTGCGCGCGTCTGGGTGGCCGCCGCCCCAGTGCCGGCGCGGGTGAACCACGGGCGATGGATTACGGACTGCGTGACGTGCGGGAAGAGCATGCTCGCGCATCCAGCGTGGCGGGTGGGGTGCTGTGTGGAGTGCGGGGCCGTCTACCGCGACGTGCGGTTTCCGGAGAACGTGGATGACATCACGAACCTGTTGCTCGCCCGGCCGCGGCGCGAGACGCAAAACTGGGAGCCGGGTGAAACATTGGCACAGCTCCTCGACGACAACGCGCAACACGGAGTGACGTAAATGGCATGGACGGCACCGCGCACGTGGGTTCCTGGTGAACTAGTCACCGCCTCGATGATGAACACGCACATTAGGGACAATGAGAGTTACATCAAGGCAAACCTTTATGGCGTCCAACAGTTCCGAGGGTTGCGCCTGCGAACCTCTCCTGACGCGGATAAAACAGCAACGACAGTTGTGCTGCTCCACGCCGATGAAATCGTCTGCTCGGACAGCGAACGGCGGACGCCAGCCGACAATCTGACCGCAGACATCACCGTCGCCGGCATTGGCGGGCTGCGGGCATCACAGGCCGAGGCGGCGTCGACTTGGTACAAGGTGATGTATTGCTACGGGACCAGTGGCGAGGGCCTCTATTTGGAACAGGCGAAGGATTACTTTCTCGACCAAACTTATACGACTGATGATGCCGTGATTTCAATGCGGACTGGGGCTACCACACTAGAGGGGGCGCAGGGCTTCAAGGTGGATACGAGCGGCCCAGTGCCGTTTGTCGATGTGAAATTGATTAAGGTGCTGGCCCCGACAGGGAAGATATGGGCCGAGATTCGTGCAGATTCTGGCGGCGATCCGGCTGCGGTCTTGGCAACATCCGACAAGCTTGACATCTCACTGATTGCTACGTCGGTCCAGTGGGTCAGGTTCATCTTCAGAACACCCGCCGCGTTGACCGCTGCGACTCAATATCACCTCGTCGTGAACGGTGATAACGCAATTGACGCAGCAAACTACGTGAACTGGCGGGCTGACTCCTCGGCCCCATCTTACCCAAACGGACAGGGAAAACGCTGGAACGGTGCGACTTGGGACGCTTACGCGGTTGACATGACCTTCTCTGTCTACGTGACCCGCAACGACAACGCCGTCGCGGCGCCAGCCGGTTACGATAGCGGCTACGCACACATCGGGTGGGTCTACAACGATAGCGGCAGTAATTTCGTTTACTTCAACGCGCAGGACCGGGACGTATGGCATTACGTGGTTGTGGTCAGCAGCGGCACCGTCACCATCCCCACGCTCACGAGCCTTGCGACAATTGTTCCACCTGTCCCTGTGCGCTGGACTCTCGTTGAGGTCAGGAATGACACGGTTGACGAGCAAGTGCGCATCACAAACAGTCTTGGTTCGGCGGCACAGGCGTGGATCTGGACGACCTCCCGATCTTCAGCCTATTACGATGTGGGTCTCAATTGGCCTCTTGATTTCCAGCACTTCTACTACTACTCGGGAGCTGGAGGCGCCACGTTCATATACTCGAGAGCGTATCGATGGTGACAGAAATGACCAGCCACTACGTCTATCGCAAGAGTGATGGCCGGTTCCTCGGCGGCGGCTTTTACGACGTGCAGCCGCCGTTGAAGGAGGGACTGCCTGATCCTGAAGGACACCCGACGCAGGTGCCCGATTACGACCTCTATGGCGTGGCCGAGTTCAACGAAACGCATCCCGACCCACGTATGGAGCGGTTCGACGCCACGCTCGGCAAGCGGCCTGCGACCGCGCAGGAGATCGCCGCATATGATGCGGATCAGCTCAACAGAGATGCCGCGTTGACGTGGGATTCCGTCAGCGGAAGGGCGATCCGGGCGGCGACGGCGGCGGTGTTCTGGCAGATTACCGGCGCGCTCCCGACGACACAGCAGGCGAACGCGATGCGGACGAAGTTTCTGACGGTTTTTAAGGCGCTATGAACCAAGACGTGGTGGGGTCGGATCTAATGGCCGAATTACGTCCTCGATGCCATCGAGGATACCTACAAGTGGCTCTGCGAGGCCGCGACGGAGGAGTAGTGCGGTGGAGAGAGCACGCCTATCTGTAGCCTGGCATCAACGAAGGAACTTGCCGAGGGGGGGGATCGTGGCGGGTATTCTTCAGAGCAAATCCGACTTCGATAAACGCTCCAATGTACAGGCCGATGCGGGCCAGTTTGGGATGCTTGCGACCGACATAGCGGTTCCAGGCCCACGTCCCCACGGCGGTCATCGCGCCGGCAGCGATCGGCGTGGCGACGGGATGATTGTTGGTCCATCCCAGGAAAGGGTTTCCTTCCCTGTCCCCGTGCGTCAGAAAGACGACTGTGGTCGTGAGGTCGGCAGCCACCGCACCGGCGAACACGACGGTGGGAAGTTTCAGTGACGGACTCGGTGTCGTCTCCTCTGCAAAGGCCGGAGATGTCAAAGAGACGCAGAGCAGGCCGAGCATCAAGGCGCGCGGAACCATGGGGCTCTTATACGCTGTTTCCCTTCGGAAGTAAAGACGGCATCACCTGAGAAGATCCTGATGAAGCTCGCCCATCTCGTCGTCTGGTGCCATTGGCTCACATGGCCGCTGTTCATCGCGGCGTGGTATGTGCGATGACCGATGAGAAGATCCTGCTGATCGCTATCGGCATCCTGCAGACGATCGGCACGAGCGCGTTCTTCTGGGGCCGCTGGACGCAGGGGCGAGAGGCGAAGGACGAGACGTTAGCCGAACGACTGGACCGTGAGGCTGCCTCGTGGAATGACTGGCGGCAAAAGAAGGGGCAGGACATTAGCGATCTGGCAACAGAGGTGCGGGATAGGGAAACGCAACTCCGACGCGAATTCGTCGACCATGACCGCTGCAAGGAACGGATGACGCTGATGCGTGGGGACGGCAAGTGACGGCGCGGGCGGCGATCACGCTCGTCGTGCTCGCTGGCGTGGTCACGCTCGCGGCCGCTCAGGGCGGCAACGGGCCGTCATCCGTCGTCACGACGCAACGCTTCGACGACTACGTGAAGGCCCATGCCAAGCAACACGAGCTTGAAGCACAGGCGGTGGACTTGGCGAAGCAGGCCATCGATATTCGGTTGGGCATGATGAATGAACTGCGCGCGCAAATTAACACCGAGCGCGGCTCCTATCAGTCAGCCGGGGAGGCCAAGATCCAGATGTCCTCGGTGGAGTTACGGCTGCGTGCGTTGGAGCAGGCACAAGCGGCCCAGGCCGGATCGAACGTAACGTGGGCGGCAGCGATCGCGGCATTCATCGTGATTGTCCAGATTGCCCTACAGTACTTCCCGCATGGGCTGAACGGTCGAGGGCGGAACCAGTAATTGAAGATGCACATGCAGTCGTAGCAATCACATCCGGTCAGCTCGGCGCGGCCTGATCAGCCGCGCGACGACGGCGTGAGGCCCACGCCGGTTGACCGTTCACGGGCCGCAGGACAGAGGCCGTTCTGCTGTTCGCCGGGCATCCCGGCGGCGGTAGTGCGGCCGTTTGTTTTGCGGCCCGGGTTTCACATGAGTAACGGTCCTTCGCCGCATCTGTCGTGGAAGGAACTCGGCTGTCGAGATGGCACAGCCTATCCGCTCAAGTGGCGAACGGATCGCGCTCCTGTGCTGGCTAGTGAGTTTGAGACGATTAGGAAGAAGGTGGGCTCCCCCGTCAAGGTCGCGTCGGCGTTTCGGACGCCTGACTGGAACCGCCAGGTGGGCGGAGCCAGGAACAGTCAGCACCTGCAGGGACGGGCCTTGGATCTCCGACCCCCGAAAAGCTGGACGGTGGAGAGATTCTATGGCGTCGTTCGGGCGCGAGCGCTCGATCCGGCATCGAGGATTTACGGCCTCGGCAAGTACCAGACGTTCGTGCATATCGACGTGCGACCTCCGGGGGAGAAAGACCGGCTGGTTGTGTGGCAAGGGTCGCGGGCGTGGGCGGAGGTGAAAGTATGAATGTAGACCAGTTTCGACGGGACTTTCCGAAGGTCAACGACTTCTATGCAGCAAGGGAAGGGCTTCAAAGACCCGGGGGCATGGTGATCGATCGGGACGGCGTGCCGACGTGCGACGTCGAGGCGATGACGCAGTGGGGTGTGCAGTTGGCGACCGGCACGCCGCTCTCAAGCGTCCTCCACCAGATTTGCCAGAGCGATGAGTGGAAGACGAAGCACCCAGGGGAAGCGCCCCCTTTTGAATCGGCCCCGCTTGCCGGACGCTTACGCTGCGAGCAGGGCCGCTTCCGGAACGACGTGGGCTGGTTCCCGTGGCGTGGTATCAGCATGTTCTCGGCGATTCACCACGTTCGAGTCGGCAACGACGCGGAGTATCTCCGGCAGCGTGACCATGCCATTGCCGGCCGCCGCACGGTGGCGCGGGTGCTGGCGCGAGCGGTCAACCTGTTCGACCTGAACCACGCGCAGCCCGGCTATCTCGACACGATTGACTTTGTGCTGAGGCGAAACGCGGAGGGCGGGATCTACACCGAGCTCGTCGTGTTGCCGGACGCACAGCCCTTGTCGTCAAACCAGCGGCGCGAGGCACTCCTGACGTTAGTTGATCGGTTCTCGAGTCGCCCGGAGATCGTGTGGCAGATGACGAATGAAGGAAAGCAGAACGGGTTCAGCGGGACCGACGACCCCGAGCTGCTCGCGCTGGCCGAGTTGCTGGCGTCACGACTGGGACACCGGGACTTCAGCATCGACGACCCGCCCGATGGGGATACCCTGGACGCGAGTGCACAGACGATTGCGGCCGCGCGCCGGCTGGCGGGCCGGTCGAACATCCTCGTGTTGCACCCCTCGCGGAAAGGCGGGGCGGCGCCGGATGGCTCGAATCGGCTGCGGCGGTGGGTCGACCATCTGGAAGGCTTCTACGACGTGATGGCGGCCGCGCGCCAGGTCAACCCGAACCTGGCCGGCGTACTTGACGAGCCAATGGGCCACGCCTCGCAACAGTGGGTGCCGCTGCCGGGGGGCGGGCGTTACGAGCGGGAATACGACCCCGAGGTGGCCCTGGCTGCCGCGGCGACGGCGACGTTCATCGGCGCCGGCTACACCTACCATCGGATTGCCTCACAAGACGACGGCACGCCTGGCCTCGACCTGATCGGGGCGCACTTGTCCGACATCCCCTGCGACCCGTCGTGGCGGTATCTCAACGACTCATGGCCTGGTAGTGCCACGGACGGCTTCACTTGGCGGGGCGGGAAGGTTCGGACCTGGACGAATGGATCGAGGGCGTTCGTGCTGGCGTACGGCCTCGAGAAGGGCGACATCACCTGGGCGAACAGATTTGCACCCGTTCGCTGCATCTACGACGGCGCCCGGGTGCAGATCTGGGAGGCGACGCGGTGAGGGAGGGTGGCCATGTGGCACCAGGTCCTGCTCTCGCTCGGCGGCCTCGTCGGGCTCCTGGCGGTCGTGACGGCATTCCTGGCCGGGGTGCTCTGGCTCGAGACGAAGGAGACACACTGATGTCCATGTTTCGCAAGCTCCGGACGAAGATCGCGGCGCGCGATGACCGGATCCTCGACGCGTTGATCATGGTGAAGTGACGTGTCCTCTTTCACGACCCCGCTGATTGTCGAGAAACTGGACGACGGCAAGCATTGGCGCGTCACGCAGGAGTTTACCTACCAGCTTGGTGCGGAGGGCGGTCCGGACCACATCGACGTGCCGGCGGGAGAGATCACCGATTTCGGATCAATTCCCCGGCCCCTCCGCTGGCTGGTGAACCCGGTCGGGAAGTCCGGGAAGGCGTACGTCATCCACGATCGCCTCTACAAAGGCGGGGGGATCACATGGACGTACACGATCCAACCGAACGACCTGAGCCAACCCCCGCAGATAGTCGAGCGCCTACGCTACCCGAACCGGAAGGAAGCCGACGACATCCTGCTCGAAGCGATGGGCGTGCTGAAGGACAACCCAGCCACCAGGGGGATCGTGTACTCGGGCGTACGGACGTTCGGCCACTGGGCCTGGAAGCATGGCCACCGCCCAAATGCGTAGATTGTCCGCTGCGCCAGGCCAACGAGCTGCTCCGACGTGCCCTCGATGGCGGCTGGGATTGAGAGGGTGGACTACTTTTCACCGCCCGGCTGGAAATAGTCCACCGCCGGGATTGAGCGCATGACCAAGCCGACCAGGTCTGAAGATCTCCCCGATTGCCCGAACTGCTCCACAACCCAGCGGCCGGAGCCCATCCAGGGCTCTCGCCGCTGGCTCTGTCCGTGCTGCGGGAAGACGTTCGCCCCGCCCTCAAAGAAGGCCGAAACGACCGCCGCCACCTAACCGGCCTCCAAGGCGCCGATGGCCCGGCCTGCGCCCAGCCTGCCAGGAATTCGGGGCTTCCTGGCGTCGTCCCGGGGAGGGAACTCGCGTGGGAACTTTCGCCCGTCATGGGGCCAATTTCTGGCGCCCCCTGACAGTCTGAGGCGTAGAGTTTCCTCGGAAAATACGAAATGGCGTGGGTTTTGCTCGGCCCCGAAACGGCCTGTCACGCCGGAGGTCGCGGGTTCGAGCCCCGTCGGCCCCGCCAAATCAACGACTTACGGGCGAAGGGCATCGGTGGGAACACCCACTGGGAACTCTTCGCCTCTATTTACGCCCTACCTTCGCCGCTGCCGCACGGACCTTCTCAAGACTGACTGGCGCATAGCGCCTGGTCAGCCTGGACGAGGAATGGCCGAGGTGCGCCTGGACGTCAGCCAGGTCGGCGCTCTGGCCGAGCGCGGTTGCGAATGTGTGCCGGAGATCGTAGACACGAAGCGCCGGCAGCGCGGGCTCGATCTTGCACCCGGCGACCAACATCTTGCGCATCGTCGCCGTCGAGAACTTCCCCCATCCGTCCCGTCGGACGAACAGCCGCGCGGCCTTCACCGCGGAGCGGTTCAGCGGAATGACCCGGTGCGGTCCTCCTTTCGCGGTTCGCACGTAACAGGTCGCCTGGTCGAGATCCAGGTCTTCTGGTTGGAGCCGCATCAACTCGGACGGCCGCATACCAGTCCAGAGCAACAGCAACAGACGTGCGCGGGTGCGCCGCGCCTTCACGCGGCGGATCGCCGCGAGTGCGAGGCGAATCGGCACGCCACGCTTCGTTGGCGCGGGTTCGATGAACATGGGCGCCTCGCGCGCTGGGTTAAAGGCGCTGCGTCCATCCAGCACGGAAAACAGATGGCCGAGTGCGGTGCGGCGGTGATTCACCGTTGATGCCGCTAGGGGCCGAACGGGTGGCGTCGCCTCTGGGTCTCCCGATCGCCAGGCGTGCAACGCCGTGCGGACGTCGGCCGGCTTAATCTTCCAACGGGGTCGCGTGCCGAACACCGCCACCCAGCTCTCGATGTCGCGCTTGCGGTCTCCGTAGCTCGTCATGGCTTTGACGGCCGCAAGGTAGTCGGCAGCGTCCTCCGCAAAAGTCCCCCGTGCCGGTCGCGCCGATCGCGCGAGCTTGATGTGGTCATCACGCCAGTCTTGAAGAGCTTTGAGCGTCCATGTTGGAGGGAACCGTTTGCGCGAGAGCCGCCCGTTGATGCGCAGCACGATTCGGTAGCCGTGGGGTGTGCGGAAGATGCCGCGATCGAGGCGCGTGTCGCTGGGCACCATCACCGCGAGCGCGGCTTCGGGCGGAAGCGAAGCGGGCGAGCCTTGGTTGTTTCCGTCACCGGATCTTGGCCCGACGATCGGGTTTGACGGAGTACCGGAATTCTGAAGCGCCAGTCACCACAACCACATCGAATTCTTCAGTCGGGATGTCCTCAACAGCAAACCAGCCGGCAATCCCCTGACTCTCAAACTTGCCGCCCATAGCATTGCTCCAGGAGACGGGGAACGTCTCGGTCTTTGTTGGCTGAATCGCCTCGGTGGCGGGCTGGCCCTTCTTGGCCTTGACTTGCAGGACCAGATGCTTCGCGGCTCCTGTCACGGTCCAGCCCGTGTACCTACCGTAGGACGGCTTCATTGGATATGCCGTGACACTGACGAGCGGCGACAGCAGCTCGTCGTCAATCTGGTCGCGGCCAAACGGGAGGTACTTCTCCGTCGCCTCTGCCGCCTTTGCGGCGACGCGTGCGTACGGTCCCTGGAACCCGATACCGAACCCTCCATCGCCGCCTCCGATCATGACCATTGCTGATTTCTTCGTCTTCCCGAACGCGATGGCCTCGTCGATTTGTTTCTCGGAGAGCGTCTGGGCATGAGCGTTGGCAACGTCGAGGAACACCGCGAGCAATACGACGATCCGAGAAACCCTCGAAGTGCTCATTGTGAATCCTCCTGATGCAACGCGAAGTGTGGACACCATCTCGGATAACACCGCCGTCGATGGAGCGCGCACGTGCACGGCGCCCAGAAGGGGAAGTGCTCAGAAAGTAGAATTAGTCTCCCGCCCGCCGACGCTTGATGGCGGGCGGCGGTGCTTCCCCCGCTTGGGCGCGCTCAACAATCGGCGTACTGACCTTCCTTTCGACATCGGTAAACTTCAGCCCCAGCGTGGCCATCAGTCGCCAGATGGTCCCCAGCTCACTGGAGTACGGGTCCTTCTCTACCTTACTGACCGTGGATTTGTTGATTCGCTTTTCCGTCTCGTCGATAACGAAGCGCGCAGCTTCCGAACCGAGCTTAGTCTGGCTCCAGTGTCGGCTGGTACGCGCCTTACGAATGACGTCGCCAATCGTGAAGTCGTGCGGCACACGCGCGTTATACAGCACTTCAGCCATTCGATAAATGCCGATTCTGCCTATAGATAGCAAAATCCTGCGTGGGGCGTAATTCTACGCTTGACACCGGAAGTTGAGAGGCGTAATCTTCCGCCGTCATGCGGAAGCGAACGCCCCTGTACAACCTGCGCCGGTCTCGCACGATGACGCAGGCCGACCTGGGTAGGCTGGCTCAAGTCAGCCAGCAAAGCATCAGCAAGGCCGAACGCGCCCTCCTTCAACTGACACCGGACGTGCAAGCGCGGATCGCCGCAATCTTGGGCGTGCCTCGACACGAAGTGTTCCCCCAGTTTCAGGAGGAGATCGCGTCATGAACCACGATCTCCTGACTCCGGCGGAAGTCGCAGCGGCGGTCGAAAGCCCGCGACGTCTCGTCCTCACCATACGTGAAACCTGCACGGCACTCGGGATCTCGCTTCGGCACTACTACCGGCTGAAGCATCACGGCCTCTGGCCCATTCCTGAAGTCGACCTCCACACGTCGCGTCCGTTGTACGCGCGGATCGCCGTCGAGGAATACGTCAAGCGGTTCATGGCGCGCCCGGTCGGCTTGCCTGTTAACCGGAGCCAGCAGCGGAGACGTGCCTGACATGAGTCCGACGATAACCGCTGACCGCCGCGCCGATCTACTCGATTCGCTTGAGAGACCGAAGTGTGCGAAGGCGAAACCGGATCTCAAGGAACTTGAGAAGGCGGCGCAGATCCTCAAGGCCGCGATCGACCGCAGTGGCTATCTGCAGAAGCAGTGTGGCAATCATGGCGAGGCACAGATCGCGCGGCAGATCGACGGCAAAGAGAAGCTGTGGTTTCACGAGATGGTGGCGACGTGGCCACCGGAGGTCTGGCGAGAACTGCTCATCGTGCTGGCACAGACGGTCTGTCAGGGCCGGTTCACCGTCGAGCGAACGCTGGTGATTCGGGAAATCGCATGAGCACGGGACGCTTTCGGTGGATCTTCAACAGAGCGATCTACACGGTGCAGGGCCGCCACCACATCACCGTCCTATGCACGACGAACCGGGAAGCGGCGGTGCGTGCCTTCTCATCGTCACAAGGCCGCCGCGCGCTCATCGTTCATGAATACACCGGCAACTATCCCTTCTGGTGGCATTCCATCGCTGTCGTGGCCGCCGTCGCGCTCAAGCGCCGGTCCGGGCAGGTTTTGACGTTTCTCCCGGACCTGACGGAATGGACCCTGCCGGCACCGGAAGGAACGCTGACGCGAGGTGGAGCAACGGGAGCTCGTCTGGCTCATAACCAGAAGGCAGCGGGTTCGACTCCCGCCCTCGCAACCACGCTCCCGGGGTCGGCTGGTGTGCCCTACCACGCGGCCGGCTTCGCCCCTCCGTGTGGCCCCGAGCGGGGGAGATTCGGGGCAACTGAGATTGACGATTCGCGCCCGTTCCTGAAGGAAGGACGCGGGCAATTCCGTTCGCGGGGCCGCGGTGTCTAGGAGCACCACGGCACGCGGGCGCGAGCAACAGGAGCACGCACGTGAACATCACCCTTGATCGGGAACTCGCGGAACGGTGTGGCCGGCGGGTCATCATCGGACGGCTCGAAAACCGGAGTGCCGATCACGCCTACTTCTGGACGCGTCTCGCGGCGAGCTACGCCGAACGCGTGCTCGAGGCGCAGGCGAAGGGCTTCACGGATCACCAGGTGCCCATGCTGGCGTGGGCGTTCCGGCGCGGACATGTTGCCAACAACTGACCGGGCCCTGCCGGCCGGGCCCTTGCGTTTCGACGGGGCCGAGTACGTCCGGAGCCTCGACGACGTCCGGCTGACGGGACAGATCCGGCGCGTCTTCGAGCTCATGCGCGATGGGCACTGGCGGACGCTCGATGAGATCGGACACGCCACGGGGGATCCGGTCGCGAGCATCTCGGCGCAACTGAGGCATTTGAGACGCCCGCGGTTCGGCCGGTTTCAGGTTGAGAAGCGCCATCGCGGGGAACCTTGCCGGGGTTTGTGGGAATACGCCGTTCGCGCACCATTGCCGCTTAGACAAACGCTCCTGGAATTCGACCATGCCTCCCAGAATCTTGATTGAACCGCTCTCGCGGTTTGGACGTCTCGTCTATCTCGCCGAGAAGCCATCGCGCTCGAACCGGCGACGCGGATTGTTCCGCTGTGATTGTGGACAAGAAATCGAGATCGCGACACACGACGTGCGATCTGGCCACACCAGGTCTTGTGGGTGCCTTCACACCGATGTTCTCCGGACGCCAAAGACACACGGAGCCACGACGATCGCGGTCACTGGCGGGGCTGCCCGATCAGGAGGCACCGCGGAATATCGAGCGTGGAGGGCCATGAAAGAGCGATGTCATCGCCGAACAGCGGTCAATTTCCGAAATTATGGTGGCCGTGGTATCCGGGTCTGCGAGCGCTGGGAGACGAGCTTCTCGACGTTCCTGTCAGACCTCGGCCCGAAGCCTTCTCCGAGACATTCTCTTGACCGCTTCCCAGACAACGACGGCAACTACGAACCAGGCAACGTGCGCTGGGCAACCTGGAAGGAACAGTGTCGGAACAAGCGGACAAACACCACGGTGGAATGCCGCGGTGCGCGCCGGTTGATTTGTGAATGGGCGGAAATCTCTGGAGTGCCGGAGGAGAGCATCTCCGCTCGATTGCGAAAGGGATGGGCCGTGGCCGATGCGATCTTCCGGCCGCTGCGGTACGCGCGGAGAAGTGCCGCCTGAACCTGGGGAGCACCGTGTTGCCGGCGCCGCAGGCGGTGGAAGGGCAGGAGCGAATCGAGGCGGCGGGTTGAAGCACAGGAGATCGGGATGAACATCAACGAGGCGTTTCCGAGCAAGTACCTCAAGGTGGCTGACCTCCAGGGCACGGAGCCGATTGTCACGATCGATCGGGTGGAGTTCCAGCCCGTGGGCCAAGACCGCGAGATGAAGGCCGTCCTGTTCTTCCGGAACAAACACAAGGGGCTTCTCCTCAACAAGACAAACGCCAACAAGATCATCGAGATCACGGGGACGGCCATCACGGAGGAATGGGAAGGACAGCGGCGCCGGTTGTACGCCGCGGAGACAACCTTTGCGGGCAAGCCGGTGGAGTGTCTCCGGATCAAGCCGGCCGCCGGATCACTCCGCATGCCCATGACGCCGGCACCGGCGCCGGCACCGCTCACACGGCAGCCTGAGCAGAAGCCGGCCGGGAGCGAACTCACCGTCGACGACATTCCCTTCTGAAGGAGGTGTGCCATGTGGTGGCTCATCGGTATCGCCGCGACGATCTTCGCGCTCGTCCTGTGGTGGCTGCTCCATCGCGTTGCCCAACTCGAACGCGAACAGCGGGAGGCGGACGCGCGCCGGGCACGGTTCTCTCATGAGCCGAGGGAAGCGGCGTGAGCGTCATCAACGCGCTCATCGCTGCGGCGGTTGCTCATCACAGAACGCTGCTTGAGGTCGGGTCTGTCGTCGCTGGGATCTATTGGATCCTCCAATGGGCATCCTGTCGGCAGACGCGACTCGACGCAGAGGTCGCGGACGTGTTCATTGCCAAGAACCGGTTTACGTATCGTCCAGATCGACTCATCGAACACGGCCAAACGATCCGCGATGGAGTCGAGGGCGTGTTCTGGGATGAGATGGACGAGGGACTCCGCGATCGCACGAACGCCAAGCGGAAGGCGATCGCGGACGCGCTCGAGCGGCGCCGGCGAGAGCTCGAAGGCGGCCTCGTGCACGTGCCTGGCGAGCGCGTGGCGCCCTTTTCTCGGACGCGGGAGGACTCTCATGCGCTGCACCAAGAACGACGAGCCTGACGTCATCGTCCTGGCGATTCAGATAGTCGGCGGGTTCACGCGGCAGGGCCGGCGGTGGCCACCCGGCAGTTGGCTCGTGCACGAGCCGGGCATTCCCGACCTCGGCGCCTTCACGCCACGCCGGTTCCAGGCACAGTTCACTGCGATTCAGCCGGCGCGTGTCGCCGCGTAGGGGGCTCCCCGTGTGGGTCAAGGTCGACGACAAGTTTCCGAGACACCCGAAGGTGCTCGTCGCTGCCGGCGAGCTCGGCCGATACGGCCACGCCCGCGTGGTCAACGTCGCGCTGCAGGGGATGTGCTACGCCGCCGAGCATCTGACGGATGGGTTCATCCCGCGCGAGGCCGTGAAGTCCTTCATCGACCCGCACCCCTTCGAGGTGGCGGACGTCCTCGTGAAGGTCACGCTCTGGCACGAGGCCGAGGGCGGCTACCAGGTTCACGATTGGGCGGCCTACAACCCCAGCGCCGAGGAGACGAAGGAGCGGCGGACCCAGAGAGCTGGGTCTGGACGCCTGGGCGGGATTCGGTCGGGTCAGGTCCGCCGAAGCAAAGGGGGAAGCAAACGGGAAGCAAACAGCCAAGCAAATAATGAAGCAAGTGCTTCGCCTTTGCTTCAAGGAAACGAAGCAAGTGCTTCGCGTGTGCTTGAAGCAAACGCGAACCCCGTCCCGTCCCGTCCCGTCCCCGAAGAACGTACGGAGACACACACACCGCGCGCGCGAGGCGCCACGGCCGGGCTGATGGTCGGGAGTCTGCAGCGGGAGCATCTCACCCACGCCTGGTGCGGCACCTACCGCCGGTGCGTGCCCGGGTTCCTGCACGGGGAGTTCGTCCGCGCTCTCGGCGGCGATCCGGCCGTGGCCAACGAACGGCTCAGGGCCTTCTACGAGCAGACGATGCAGGCAATTCCGGAAGAGGACGCGGTGACGGAAGAGCCCGTGAAGTTCTGGCGGGTCCGTGTCGCGGCAGCGTTCCCGACAGCCGCGTCGGCCCGCCTGCCGGCGCCGCTCGGCGGCCGGACCGGAGCCCCGGAGCCGGGCAAATACGCGGGGGTGGCGAGAGGAGGGGACCGTGCCGGATAGTGCCTTGGCGTATGACTGCGCCAGGTGTGGGGATACGGGCTGGGCGCCTGCAGGAGTTGGTCTGGTGACCCGGTGCGAGTGCTGGCTTAATCAGCGGCGCAAGTGGCCCGAGGGCACACCCCACGAATTCCGAGCGTCGACGCTTGAGAATTATCGGACCTTGCCCGGCAACGCCGTCGCCCTGGTGGCCGCCAAGCGCTTCCTGGCCGGCACCCGGGATCTGCTCATCAGCGGCCCGATCGGGTGCGGGAAGACGCGTCTGGCCTGCAGCATCCTGAACACCGCCTACGACACGTCCCGGACGGGACTCTTCGTGCACGTGCCCTTCGCGCTCTACCAGCTCCAGCCGCCCCGGGATCCGGACGATGCCGAGACCCTGGCGGTGGTGGCGCGACTCGAGCGCCGGCTGTTCGAGGAGCCGATGGTGGTCATGGACGACCTGGGCGCGGAGCGCGATCGGGCAAGCGACTACACCCGCCGGACACTGTTCATGGTCTACGAGGCCCGGTATGACGCGGGTCTGCGCACGATCTGGACCTCCAACAAGACTCTCGACGAGCTCGCGGCCATGCAGGATGACGATCGCCTGGCCAGCCGCATTGCCGGCCGAGCCGACGTGGTTTGTATCACCTGCCCGGATATGCGTCTGCACGAGCGGGAGATCGCGCGGTGACGCTCGCGGGGTTGGTCAATCAAGCGTATCCATCGCCCGAGTGGGCCGTGTTCTTCGAGGTCATGAACACAACGGGATTTCAGGCGAGTCGGACTGCTGATGCGGTGGCGCTCGGCATCTGGCCGTCGCGCGGGCACACGCTGGTGGGCTTCGAGTTCAAGGAAGACCGCCGCGACTGGCTTCGCGAGAAGAAGAACCCTGCGAAAGCCGAGGCGGTCTCCGCGCATTGCGATCTGTGGTGGGTGGTGGCCGGGTCAGATCAGGTCGTGAAGATCGAGGAACTGCCTGAGCCGTGGGGTCTGTACGTGGCGAACCCGGATCGCTCCAAGTTGAAGACCGTGAAGCTGGCGCAGCCGTTTCCGGACCGTGACAAGACGAGGATGAAGCGCACCTTCGCCGCCGCGATGCTGCGGAAGGTCAGCGAGACCACCGTGCCCCGCGTGGAGCTGGACCGTCTGGTTGACGAGCGGGTTAAGGCCGCACTGGAGAAGACGCAGGCCGGCTATGAGTTGCGCGAGCTTCGAGAGACCGTGGAACGGCAGAGGAAAGTCCTCGAGGCGTTCAAGAAGGCAACAGGCGTCGAGCTGAACAGTTGGCGGGGCCCGAACAGGATCGCCGCTGCGGTCAACGCGGTGATCAATCTTCCGGAAGAACGCGGAATCCTGGAACGCGCCGCGGGAAACCTCGAGGCCGCCGCACGAACCATGCGGGAGGCAGTGAAGTTGTGGCCGTCGGGCGGACCGGTCGAGGAAGAGGAGACCGCATCGTGACCGAGTGCCTCGAGATCAGGGTTCCGATGCGGCTGGAATCGCCGAACGCGACACGGGGGCACCACTGGAGCCGGAGACACAGCGAGACCAACACGTGGGAGCTGTTGATTTCAGCGTACGCGCCGGCGGGCCACACGACCTGGAGCCTGGTGGCGAGCGCGACCCTTGTGCCGGCCCGCCACGGCCGGCGCCGGGTGAAGCTCCAGCGGATTCGAGAACGCCGGCGCGTGTTCGTCACTCGCGTGGTGCCGAGCAACCGTAACTTTATTCGGGACGAAGAGAACTTGCGGTTCAGCACGAAACCGGTGAACGACGCGCTGAAGCGGTTGGGGCTGATCTATGACGACAGCCGGCGCTGGCTGGATCAACCACTGCCTGCTGAATTGGTCGCTCCGGATAGGCGCGACCTGACCATCATTCGCATCGAGCGAATCACCGACGCTGAAAGGACGGCCGTGCGATGACGCGCGGAGGACTCTTGCGAGAGGCGAGACTCCCGGCCGTGGACCTGGTGCCGTGGTGGACGGGCGTGCACGAGGGGCGGAACCAGGATCTCTTGAGCGCGAGGGATTGCCGGTTTCCGACGGTCACCCCCAGCGAGCAGAGCCCGGGTCGTCGGAGCCGCCGCGGCCCGTGCGTCACGATCGAACGCGGCGAGGGACAGGCTGGGGCGGTGCTGATGCACCTGCGCGCCGGCGGGCGCTTCACGGCGCCGCAGTTAGCCCGGCTGTTGGAGCTCGAGCGGCAGCAAGTCAACAGCGCGCTGTGCATCCTGCAGCGCCGGCAATACGTGCGCAAGGCCGGGCAGGTGCTTGACGCGCGCGGGAAGGGGATCTGGTTGTATGAAACCGAAAAGGAGCAGCGCACATGAGTGAAGCGAACACGTCCCATTCAGGGGCAGGCTTTCGGATTCTGTCGCTCGCGGCGCTCCGCGAATGCCCGCTGAACCCGCGGAGGCATTGGAATCCCGCGCTCGAGTCCACGGAGATCGGGCAGCTCGCGGACAGCATTCGGGCGGTCGGCATCATCGAGCCGCTGGTCGTCCGCCCACAGGACGGGCATTTCGAGATCATCGCCGGCAGCCGGCGCTTCCGGGCCGCGAAACTCGCCGAGCTCACGGACGTGCCGACCATGGTGCGAGAGCTGTCGGACGAGCAGGCGCTGGAAATTCTCATCACCGAAAACAATCAGCGCGCCGACATCACCCCGCTCGAGGAAGCGGGCGGGTATCGCCGGCTGCTCGACATGGGCTACAGCCTCGATCGGCTGGCCGAGCGGATCGGGCGTTCGAGGAAGTACATCTGGGATCGCATGAAGCTGCTGGACCTGGTGCCCGAGGCGCAGGAACTGCTCGAGGCGCAGCGCATCACGGCGGGCCATGCCATCCTCCTGGCGCGGCTCAAGCCGGAGCAGCAGAAGGGCATCGTCAATCCCGAGGAAGGCGCGCTGTTCAAGCACGAGACGGGCACCCTGACGTGGAACGAGGACGACGAGAAACGTGAGGGCGAGGTTGATCCCTATGCGGGCATGAAGGCGGTGTCAGTCCGCGAGCTCGAGGGGCACATCGCCGAGCATGTGCGGTTCGACCCGAAGACTGCTGCGGCCGCGGCGCCGCTCGATTTCGGTCCCATCGCCGCGCGCGTTGATCAGGCGGCCGCGCAGCCCGGGCGCGGCAAGAAGGTCATCCCAATCACGCACGACAGTTACGTGCATCCGGACGCAAAGCCGGAGAACCACGAGCGGACCTATTGCTGCAGCTCATGGAAGCGGGCCGACGGGAGCGACAAGGACTCACCAAGCTGCGATCGGGCGGTCCTCGGTGTCGTGGTCGTGGGGCCCGAGTATGGTCAGGCCTTCGAGGTCTGCGTCAACAAGGACTGCGACGTCCACTGGAAGGAGGAGCGCCAGGACCGCGAGCGCCAGCAGAAGCACGCCGGGAAGAACGGATCGTCCGGCCGCGACGACAGCTACAAAGAGCAACAGGAGCGCTGGCGCAAGCAACACGAGCGCGAAGAGGCTGAGCGGAACGCCTGGGTCAAGGCCATCCCGGCGCTGCTGCAAGCGCTCGCGGTGAAAGTGAAGACCGCCAAGCTGCCGGACCTCGCCGGCCTCGTACTGAAGGCCTGCAACGACTACACCGGCGCTGCGCTGAGAAGTGCCAAGGCCGCCTTCTCAGCAGGGAAGACGGCGGACGACATTCTCCGCCTGGCGGCGCTGACGGTTCTGTCCGCCGAAGCACACGAATACAACGGGCAGCAGAAACTCCCCAAGCTCGCGCAGCCGCTCGGCGTGGACGTCGCGGCGATCCTGAAGGCCCAGGCGAAGCCGGAGAAGACCAAGGCCGGCACCTGCCGCAAGTGTGGGTGCACGGACGATCACGCCTGCAAGCACGGGTGCGCCTGGGTGGACGCGACCAAGACGCTCTGCTCGTCTTGTGCGCCGAAGACGAAGTCGGCCGGCACGAAGGCTGCCAAATTGGCCACGCCGCCGAAGAACGAAGCACGCCCGCTCGGGGCCACGAAGCCTGGACGGAAAGCGCAGACGTCTGCAGTCAAGAAGGGGAAGAAGCCGGCGAAGGCGTGAACGATGGGCAGGCACTGGACGGTTACATCGGGCGATCGGTTTCGAGCCGGGAAGCGGCTCTGGAATCGATCGGAAGAGCGCGAGCTCAAGGCGCGGTATCCGCATGAGCCCACGGCCGCGGTGGCCCGCGCCTTGCGTCGCACGACGGAAGCGATCTACGGCCGCGCGGAGAAGTTAGGCGTGAAGAAGTCTGCTGCATACCTCCTGAGTCCAGCGGCCTGTCGACTGCGCCGCGGCGACAACGTCGGCGCCCGGTTCAGATTCCGGAAGGGCCACGTGCCGGTGAATAAGGGACTTCGCCGGCCTGGCTACGGGCCCGGCCGCATGAAGGAGACGCAATTCAAGCCCGGGACGCGCTCAGGCAAATCCGCCGAGCACTGGATGCCGGTCGGCGCCACGCGCCTGTGCGATGGCTACCTGTACCGGAAGGTCTCCGACGTCTTAGCCGTGCCCTGGACGGTGAACTGGAAGCAGGAACATGTGTTGCTCTGGACGGCGGCGCATGGTCCCGTTCGGCCAGGGCATGCGCTGAGATTCAAGGACGGGGACCGGACCCACGTCCAACTCGAGAACCTCGAGCTCGTCAGCCGCCGCGAACTGATGAAGCGCAATTCGATACATAACCTGCCGCCAGCGCTCGACAAAACAATTCAATTACTCGGCGCGCTCCATCGCCAGATTCGGAGAAAGCAGGACCGTGAAGAACAAGATCGACGATCTGCGTAATCACCTCTTCGAGACGTTGGAGGCACTGAAGGACGAAGAGAAACCGATGGATCTCGATCGGGCGCGTGCGGTCGCCGAGGTGGCCAAGGTCATCGTTGAGTCGGCGAAGGTGGAAGTGAACTTTCTGAAGGTGACCGGCGCAGTCCAGAGCACGGGGTTCCTCCCCGACGGTGGGGAGACGACGTTGCCGGCGGGACGTCGGTTGACCCGCGGCGCAGGGCACCAGGGATGAGAAGGAGGCAACGGCATGAAACGTGAACGGACGGACGGACGGACGGACGGACGGACGGACGGAGTAACAGCATGAGCGCGGACTGGCCAGTGGTCCTTGAAAGCGCCCGTAAGGATCGTGAGGAGACAGCCCAGCGGCTCCACAAGCTCGACATGGTGATCGCCAGCGTCGAGCAAATGTTGGGCGTCAAGGGTCTGGCTGTCGCGCGCGAGACGAAAGGCGCGCTACGGACCACGAAGGCGGCGGCCCCGCTCGCTCCCCGGGTGACCGGAGACGGCAGGACGAACGACGACGTGGCGCGTATTGTCGACCTGCTGACCCGTGAGGGCCGAGACGTGAAGGTCCGCGTCATCAAGAGAGATTGCGGGCTGACATCCGATCGCGTGAAAGCGGCCAAGAAGGTGCTCGTCGCAAGCGGCACAATCGTCGTCTCTGGAACCGCAGCAGGCGCCCGGTGGGCGCTCAAGAAATCGGCCCGAGATCTGAAGGCCCCGACGGCGAAACACCCAGCCGCAGCCAACAACCATGGGCGATCGGATCTGCCGTCCAAGGACGCGGTGCGTGCGTATCTTACGACGCACCGGGAGGTGACGCCGGCGGCGTTTCGCGACCACTTCCATATCAGCGCCTACTTCACCGAGACGCTGCAGGAGACGCTTGGGGTCCGGAAGACGAGCACCTCGGCCGGTGAGCGCATCATCCTGGCCGTGACGTCGCCGGCGAAGGAGGCGCCTTGAAGCGGCGCCGGATCGGCGCGCCGGGCCAAACGATCGACCGTACGGCGACGACGAGTGGGCGAACGACGCCGCACGCGGGTTTCCGAGCCTCGAAGGCGAGAATGCGGAAGAGCTGGGCATCGATCATTCGGGCGATGAGACGGCGCCAGACCCTGGCTCAGTGGCGACGAGAGAGGACGCAGCGCCGGCCATCCTTCCGATTTGCGCGAACCCGAAGTGTCGGAAGGAATTCGTCCCTTCGCCACGGGGGGAGCAGTACTGCGGATCGTGCGGAGTCGGCTCAACGTCGTCAGCGAAGGCTAAAGGCGAGAGTTGGTGGGTGAACGCGGGATCGCGCGAGGAGTTCAAAACGCGCTTGGTCGAGCACGAAGAGGCGATGCGGAACTCGAAGACGAAGTTCAAGGTCGCCGATCAGACCCTGGGAGAAGAGCGAGCGTGACGGCGTGGGATCAGGTCTTGGTGGGCCAGCGTTTGGCTTCAGACGGGCCCGAGATCGGGGAATGACCATGGACGCACCGGCCGGGGGGTGGATTCAGACGCACAGCGGCACGCTGTTCTATCCGACCGCTCCGCGGGTCGAAGACATCTGCATCGAGGATCTGAGCCATCACCTCAGCCTGATTTGCAGGTTTTGTGGCGCCGTGCGCGAACACTACTCGGTCGCCCAGCACTCGCTCCATGTGTCCCAGGTCTGCGAGTCGATCGAGCCAGGCAGTGCGCTCTGGGGCCTCCTGCACGATGCCTCAGAGGCGTACATGTCTGACGTGGCCGGCCCCATCAAGCGGGCGCCTTGGATGGCCGGCTACCGGCTGCACGAGTCGGAACTCCAGACTCGGATCTACGAGCGGTTCGGGCTTGCCGGGCCGGTGCCCGCAAGCGTGCATGTGGCCGATCGGCGGATGCTGGTGACCGAGATGCGCGATCTACTGCCGGATCCGGCGTGGTGGTCGTGCTTGGGAGGCAAGCCGATGTCGTTCGCGGTCACGCCCTGGCCGATCGCCGCCGTGAAGGATCTATTCCTCGCGCGGTTTCACAAGCTGATGACAGATCCGGCGCGGAGGGATGGGCAGTGAAACTGAAGATCGCCGCCGACCTCGCACTGCCGCTCGAGACGGTGACGCAGACGATCGCTATCCTGGCAAAGCGGCGCGCTGGCAAGAGCTACGCCATGCGGCGCCTGGTCGAGCAGCTCTTCAAAGCGGGGCAGCAGGTGGTCCTCGCCGACCCAAAGGGCGATCAATGGGGCATGCGCTCGGCGGCCGACGGCAAAGGCCCGGGTCTCCCGATCGTTATTCTCGGCGGCGAGCGCGGCGACGTGCCCCTCGAGCCGGGCGGCGGGGAAGTCGTCGCGAAACTCGTGGTTGAGGAGGAGGTCAGCGTCTTGCTCGATCTCTCGCTCTTTCGGAAGCACGAGGTCGCGACATTTATGACGGCATTCCTCGAGAACCTCTATCGGCTTAAGGCTCGTGAGATCTATCGCACGCCGATGATGCTGGTCATCGACGAGGCTGACTCCATCGCGCCGCAGAAGCCGCAGAAGGGCGAAGAGCGGATGCTGGGCGCCGCCGAAGACATCGTGCGCCGAGGGGGTCAGCGCGGGATCGGGTGCGTGCTCGTCACCCAGCGATCGGCCGTGCTGAACAAGAACGTCCTGACGCAGGCACAAATGCTCGTGGCGCTTCGGACGATCGCGCCGCAGGATCTGGCCGCGATGGACGCTTGGATTCAGGTCCACGGCGAGCCGGAGCAGCGGAAGACGCTCATGGACTCGCTGCCGGCGTTGCCCGTTGGAGACGCCTGGTTCTGGTCTCCGGGCTGGCCGACCGTTGAGGGGATCTTCAAACGGGTGCATGTCTTGCCGATCGAAACGTTCGACTCTGGCGCGACCCCGAAGCCAGGCGAGAAGCCCGTCGAGCCCAAGCATGCAGCCGACGTCGACCTCGAGGCGCTGAAGCGACAGATGGCAGCGACGATCGAGCGAGCCAAGGCGGACGACCCGCGCGAATTGCGGCGACAACTGGCCGAGAAAGACAAGCGGCTGAAGAAGTTGGAAGCTGGCATATCTCAAGATATGCCGAGATATACGCCGAAGTCGATGTTGACCGACGCTGATCGCGCGCTGCTCGACAGGCTGCACGGTCGACTGTCTGAGCTCGCCGCAAAACTCAGCGAAAACAGAGCGGAGCGCGCTGATCGACTCATTGGGCAAATCGGAGCAGCCGTCGAAAGCGCGATGCAGACCTTTACCGATCAGGATCAGGCGTGGACAGAGGAACTCACACGCATCCTTGAAGCAGTTAGTTTCCAGAAGATCCTCGCGAAACTGCAGGCACTCTCACAACAACCGGGATTACCCAAGGGGCACGGTCCGGGTCATGCCGTACCGCCAATCCGTGCGGCTTCCGAAACCAGGCACGAGGTAAAGCCGCACGGTGCCCCGTCTGCTCACGACGGACATCTTGACGGCACCCAGCAGCGCACCCTTGACGCGATCGCCATGTTGAACGTCCGCGGCATCGACGTGCGGCGTGAAGCGGTGGCGCGCTGGATGGGTATTCACCCGAATGGCGGGCGCTATCTGACCGGCCTCGCGCGTCTCCGCGACATGGGCTATCTGGACGGCTGGTCGTTGACCGAGAAAGGTCGCGCCGCCGCGCGTGAGTGGCCAACCGGGTCAGACGCGGTCCTTGATGCAATCAAAGACGGCACGCAGAAGCGGACGCTCGAAGTTCTGCTGCAGGCACAACAGGCGTTGAGCCGTCAACAGATCGCGGAGCGTCTCGGCATTCATCCCAATGGAGGGCGGTTCTTGACCGGCTTGGCGCGCTTGCGCGAGATGGGCGTGATTACCGACAGATCTCCAATCGTCGTAACTGAAGGGACCAGGCGCTGACTGCAGGCAAATCGGCCAACTAAGAAGGAGAAGGGACAATGAAAGAGCATCTGAAGTTGTTGGGGTTCACCGCCCGCGACGTCATCACCGGGACCAAGGGCGTGGTCACGTCAATCTCGTTTGACCTGTATGGCTGTGTCCAGGCGATCGTGACGCCGCCGGTGGACAAGGATGGGAAGCAACCAGACTTGCGCTGGTTCGACACCAAGAGATTGACGGCCGTCGGGGATGAACCCGTGATGGCAGTTCCATGTTTCACCGCGCCGCCAGGAGGTCAGAACCTGCCGGCGCACCCAACGCAACCAGCGCAGTGATCTGCTCCACCATGAGAGGAGGGGGGGGGCGCCATAGGTTCTTCCGGCGACCCACCCAGAGCGGGTCAACGAGGCGCAGAAAACCTCCAGACTCTAGCGGACATTAAGGCCATTGAGCATTGAGCAGTGTAGGTGCTAGTCCAAGCCGTAGCGCGAAATCTGTGGCTCACTCAGGAAGCTCACGATCAACCGGACTCCTTACGCGTCAAGAACTTGCGTCGGCTCTCTCCTGCCATCGTGATTCCATCGGCAAGTGGGTGGGTGAGGGCATGCCGGTGGCCGAGCGTGGGCGGGGTGGCCGGCCATCGCGGTACGACGTGGCGAAATGCCGGGCCTGGCGCACGGCCCACCAAGATCATGGCGTTGCCGATGCCCCCGGGGGGCTGTTCAAAGAGCGCGCGCGCCGGGAACTTGCGCAGGCGTTGTTGGTCGAACAGACGTATGCAGTGAGGGCCAAGACACTCCTGCCGGCCGAGGAAGTCGAGCGCGTCTGGAGCGCGGAACAGACTGCGGTGCGCGCCATGCTCTTAGCTCTGCCGCAGGCCTACGCGGACCGGCTCTGCCGGGCCGCCACACAGGACGGCGTTGCCGGTGCCGAGCACGCCATTCGCCAGATGGTCGATGAAGTACTGACCGAGCTCGCCGTGAGGCCGACGCGGAAGTCCCGTCGGAGACCGAAGGCATGTTGAGCGTCGCCTGCAGTGAGCCCGTTCAAGAGGTTCTGACGCGCTATCGTGCGCGATGGGCGCCGCCGCCGCGACTGACCATCAGCGAGTTCGCGGATCGTGAACTGGTCGTGACCTCCGGTCCGCGCGCCGGTGCACGGTGGCGGACCGACTTCGCGCCGTACCAGCGCGGCATCCTCGATGCGCTCCTCGAACCGGGCGTTGAAATTGTGGTCGTGCGCTCGAGCGCGCAGGTCGGCAAGACCAGCGTGGCACTCGCCACCATCGCGTACCACGTGGCGCACGACCCCTGCCCGATTCTGATTGTCCAGCCGACCGTGACGCCAATGGCCGAGGACTTCTCACGGAACCGGCTCGACCCGTTGATTGCCGCGACTCCCATCCTCCGTGACCTCTTCGCGGCGCGACGCAAGAAGGACGCCTCGAACACGATTCTGGCGAAGACGTTCCGGGGTGGGTCGCTGTCAATCGCCGGCGCGAACTCTGCCGCGTCGCTCGCGGCGCGGTCGGTGCGACTGCTGGTTTTGGACGAGGTCGACCGCTATCCGGCCGAACTCCCTGGCGAGGGCGCGACGATCGAGGTCGCGATGAAGCGCACGATGGCGTTTCGGGGCCGTCGGCGGATTCTCATGCCCTCGACGCCGACATTGAAGGGCGCACCGATCGACGCGTGGTTCCATCGCGGGGACGAGCGCTCCTTCCAGGTGCCGTGTCCTGGGTGCGGTGTCCTGTTCGCGTTTCGCTGGCGCGATGTGCGATGGAAGAACGAGGACCCGAGTACGGCGCGGCTGCATTGTCCGCACTGCGACTATGGTCTGGACGATGCCGAACGCGTCGCGGCGCTCGATCAGGGGGAGTGGGTCCCGCAGAATCCCGGTCGGGCCGAGCGGACTGTGGTGTCATTCCATTTGTGGGAGGCAATGTCGCCCTTCTCATCGCTGGCCGACATCGTGACGGCGTTCCTTCGCGCGCGCGCCGCCCAGAAGGCCGGCGACAACGGGCCGATGCACACCTGGCAGAATACGACGCTCGGAGAACCGCTCGAACCTGAGACCGGAGAAGGGTTGGCGTCGGACGGACTGTTGCGGCGGTGCGAGCCGTATGCCGCCGAGGTGCCGCTCGGGGCGTGCTGCCTGACGGCCGGGATCGACGTGCAGGACGATCGGCTCGAGCTCCTGGTGGTCAGCTGGGCCCCGGATGAAGAGTCGTGGATCGTGGACCGCCGGAGCATCCCAGGGGATACGTCTCAGCCGGCCGCCTGGGCCGACCTCGACGCGGCGCTGGAGCGGAGGTATCGCCACACGAGCGGCGCCGCGCTGCCGATCGAAGCGGCGTGTATCGATTCGGGGGGCCACCGCACGACGGCCGTCTATGACTACGCGCTGCGCCAGAGGGCACGCCGCGTGTACGCGATTATCGGACGCGATGGCGATCGCCCCATCGTGTCCTCGTCGTCGCCGAAGCGGTGGGGCCGACAGCGACGGAAAGTCCCGCTCTACACAATTGGCGTGGACGCGGCGAAGAAGCTCTGGATGGACCGGTTGCCGATCGCCAGTGGGCCGGGCGGGGTGCACCTCCCGCAGGCGGACTGGCTCGACCAAGGGTTCGTCGACGAATTGACCGCCGAACGGCTCGTCACAAAGTTTCACTCCGGCATCCCGCGGAAAGTCTGGAAGAAGATCCGAACCCGCAACGAGACGCTCGACTGCAGCGTCTATGCGCTCGCGGCCCTCAGACTGCTGCGTCCAGACTTCGCGGCGATGGTTGCTCGGCTCGCCAAGCCTGTGGCCCCAGCTCCACCGCCGGCCACCCCGACGAAACCACCCTGGATTCCGCCCCGCCCACACGGCTGGCTGAGAGGCCGACGATGAGACCGAAGACACCGTGTCCCTCGTGTGGCAGCAGGTGCAGCCGGGTCGTCGGGTGCGAACTCCATGGCGACCTGTTCTATCGTCGGCGTCGGTGCCTCGACTGCGGTGAAGTTTTCCTGACGGCCGAGCGCACCGTCGATCCGAAGAAATCCGCTACATATAGCGGCCAGGCGTCCATAAACCCCTCCAGAGTGCGGAGCTGAGCGGTATCGTAGACTTCACGATGGCATACACCCAGGCCGACATCGACGCCCTGGATGCGGAGATCGCGGCCATCCGCACGGCCAAAGCCACCAGCAGCGGCGATCAGTCGACCACCTTCCGCGATCTTGATGAACTCCTGACGCTCCGTGCGGTGATGCAGGCCTCGATCACGACGGCGGCAGGACAGACCCGGACGCGGTACGCCGCGACGAGCAAGGGGGTGTGACGATGCCGCCCCTTCAGCAGACCTGGATCGACCGCACGCTGAGAACCGTCGCGCCGCGCTGGTACCTGCAGCGCACGCGGGCGCGCGTCGCCGCCGATTTGGTCATGCGCCACTACGAGGCGGCCGCAATCGGCCGGCGCACGAGCGGCTGGAATCGCACCATCGGAGACGCCAACTCCGTCAACACCCTTGCCCTCAGCCTCGTGCGGGACCTGGCGCACGACCTGGTCCGCAACAACGGCCAGATGGGGCAGGCACTCCGCACGATCGCGAATCACGCCGTAGGGTGGGGCATTGTTGCCAAGACGCTGGACGCGGGCGTCATGGCTCTCTGGAAGGCCTGGGCGGAATCGACGGCTTGCGATGCCGATGGCCGCGACGATTTCTACGGACTCCAGAAACTCGTGATGCGCGGGGTGGCGGAAAGCGGGGAGATGCTGGTCCGGCGACGTCGACGCCGGCTCGAAGACGGCTACCCAATTCCGGTGCAGCTCCAGGTGCTGGAACCGGACTTTCTCGACACCAACAAATCACAAGCGCTGCCGGGCGGCGGCATGATTATCCAGGGCATCGAATTCGATCCGCTCGGGAATCGCGTCGCGTACTGGCTCTATCCCTCGCATCCCGGCTCCTCGCTGACGTCCACGGCCACGATCTTGTCGCCGGCGCGGCGGATCCCCGCGAGTGAGATCCAGCACGTCTACCAGCGTGACCGGGCTGGTCAGGTGCGTGCGGTCTCGTGGTTCGCGCCGATCATTCTGCCCGCGAAGGATCTCGACGAGTACGGTGATGCCACGCTGATGAAGCAGAAGATCGCCGCATGCCTCGCGGTGATCACCAGCGATGTCGATGGCACCGGGGCGCCGCTCGGAACCGCGGACGACACCGAGAATCCAGGGACGGACACCCTGTCGCCGGGCGCGGTCCTGAACATACCGGCCGGCCGTACGGTAGAAGTCGTGCAGCCGCCGAGCGTCACCGATTACGAGTCCTTCATGGCGGTGGAGCAGCGCAAGATCGCGAAGGGGCTGGGGTTGTCCTACGAGGATTATGTGGGCGACTACAGCAACGTCAACTTTAGCTCCGCGCGGATGGCGCGGCTCGAGCACTACGACAACGTCTACGACTGGCGTTACCGCCTGATGATCCCGCAATTCTGTCAGCCGGTGTGGGGCTGGGCGATGGAAGCTGTCCAGATTATGCTCGGCCTGCCCGCCCCGCCGGCCGCTACCTGGACGTGCCCGCCGATGCCGATGATTGAGCCGGATAAGGAAGGGCTCGCGTATAAACGGAACATGCGGATTGGCGCCATCACGTGGCCCGAGATGGTGCGTGAACGGGGCTATGACCCCGAGGCCGTCCTGGCCGAGATCCGGGAATGGAACAAGAAACTCGACGCAGCCGGGATCGTGCTCGACTCTGACCCGCGGCACATGACTGAGGCCGGCCAGGCGCAGGACGGGTCGCGCGCGTCCGCACCGGCGGCGACGGCCGGAGGAGGCGCCGCGTGATCGTGCGTGCCGCCCAGAACATGCAGGTCACGCCGGCCTCGCTCGATCATCGAATCGAGACCGCTGATCAGAATGTCGGCCCAAACATCTCCCCGGCCCGCCTCGCGGACTACTGGGGCGTCCACGTGCGGACGATCTACCGGGACATCCACAAGGGTGCACTCCGCGCATTCAAGCTGCCGGGTGGCCAGATTCGGATCCGCACGTCAGACGCTCGCCGCTACGGAAAACCCGTCGAGTAGGACAGGACAGCCGTAGACAACCGAGGACAACGATAGACAGGCGTCGGGCTACCCCCTTCCCTTACTGCAGGCGTTTGCGCGACCCTGCGGTCGTGAATCCTCAAACCGTCGATCTGCCGCCGCTCTGTGTCCGTGCCGATGTCCGTTCGATCAACGAAGAGCAACACACCGTCGACCTGGTCTTCTCGACCGGGGTGCCGGTGGATCGGATCGACTACTGGACCGGCAAGCGCTACCGCGAAGTGCTGTCGCTTGACCCCACCGCGGTCAGATTGAAGCGTCTGAACGCCGGGGCGCCGCTGCTCGACGCGCATAGCGCGTTCTCGGTTGGCGACATTCTCGGCACCGTCGTGCCGGACAGTGCACGCCTTGAGGGCAAGAAGGCCCTGGCGACGGTCCGCTTCTCGAAGCGTGAGGCGGTCGAGCCGATCTGGCAGGACGTGCGCGATCGGATCATCCAGAACGTGAGTGTCGGCTACCGCGTGCACAAGTTCGTCGAGGAGACGAACGGCGACAAGAACGCGTTGCCCGTGCGCACGGCGGTGGATTGGGAACCCTACGAAATCTCGATGGTGCCGATGCCTGCCGACACGGGCGCGCGGGTACGGGCCGGCGACAAGAGCGACACGAATCCCTGCGTGATTATCAGCGGGGCGGCACCGTGTGGCGCCGCAGACGTGAACGTGTCTGATGCAGACCGCGGGCGGCGTCTCTGTCTCGCTCGCGCCAGAGGCTAACTGAAAGGGGTTGGAGATCATGAAGACGATCATGCCTGTGTCGTTTCTCGTGGCGCTGGTCGCCGCGATCGCGGCGATGCCGACGAACGTGTACAAAATCTGCGCCTGGAATGTCGGGACCTTGAAGGTCGAGCCCTGGCGCCGGCGCACCAGCGGGGCGGTTCGACATGCCGCCGAGAGCCTGCGGGCCTGGTTCTCCCGGCTGTGGACACCGCAGGTGCTCGCCACGGCCTGTCTGATCCTGACCCTCTTGCTCATCGCCCAGCAGACGGGCAGCGCGGAAGTACTTCTGGCAATCCCGCCGCTGGCGGCTCCGGTCGCTGAGAAGCGCGCACAGCTCCTGAGAGAAGCCGAGGCGTTGCGGAGCGCGGACGGCAGCTTCAAGGACGACGCGACGCGTCAGGCCTTCGACGCGAAGATGGCGGAGATCGAGGCAATCGACAAGGCCGCGAGCTCCGCGCCTGCCCAGATGCCGCCTGCCGACGATGCCGCCGTTCGTGCTGCCGCCACAACCTTGGAGCGGGAGCGAATCACCGGCATCCAGCATGCCGTGCATCTCGCCAAACTCGAGCCGACCGTGGCCGAGGAGATGGTCAAGCGAAACCTCTCGCTGGACCAGGCGCGCGCGGAGATCTTCACCAAGCTCGCCCAGAAGGAGCACGCCGAGCAGCCGGAGACGCGCTCGCAGCTCGCGGTGGGCGAAGACGCGCGTGATAAGTGGTTGCACGGGGCCATGAACTGGCTGCTCGTCAAGGGCGGCGTCGCCGAGCTCGTCGCGCGGGCGACCAAGGCCGACGTCGCCACGATCGACCCCGGCGAGTTCCGCGGGTTCACCCTCGTCGACCTGGCGCGGGACACCCTGACGCGCTCCGGCCGGTCGATCCGCGGGTTGAACAAGATGCGGATCGTCTCGGAGGCGTTCATGCGCCGGGACATCACGCAGTCGACCAGTGACTTCGCCACCCTGCTCGAGAACACGATGCACAAGGTGCTGCAGGCGGCGTACGCCACGCAGCCCGATACGTGGCGTCGGTTCTGTGCGACGAGCACCGTCTCGGATTTCCGGGCGCACAACCGGTACCGGATGGGCAGCTTCGGCGCGCTCGATGCGCTGAATGAGTTGGGCGAGTTCAAGCACAAGGTGATCAGCGACGCCGAGAAGGCGACGATCACCGCGTCCACGAAGGGCAACATCATCACCGTCTCACGCCAGATGATCATCAACGACGACATGGGCGCGTTCACGCGCCTCTTGTCGATGCTCGGTCGAGCGGCGGGCCTCTCCGTCGAAGTCGACGTCTACGCGCTGCTCGCGCTGAATGCGGGCCTCGGGCCGACGCAGACCGACCTCTCGCCACTCTTCGACAACACGGCCCGCGGCAACGTCACGACGGGTGCGGCCATTTCGGCGGCCGCGCTCGACCTCGATCGCGTGGCGATGGCGAAGCAGAAGGATCCGTGGGGCAATGAGTACCTCGACCTGCGGCCGGCGGTCCTGGTCACGGCGGTCGAGATCGAAGGCACGGCCAGGGTCATCAACGCGGCCCAGTATGACCCCGACACCACGGGCAAGCTGCAGCGGCCGAACATCGCGAACGGCCTGTTCCGCGACATCGTCGGCTCGCCGCGGGTGACCACGCCGCGGCGGTATCTCTTCGCCGATCCGAGCATCGCGCCGGTCCTCGAGGTCGCGTTCCTCGAGGGACAGACCTCGCCGGTGCTCGAAACGAAGGATGGCTGGGACGTCGATGGCGCCGAGATGAAGGTGCGGTTCGACTACGGCGTGAAGGACGTCGACTACCGCGGGGCCATCACGAACGCGGGCCAGTAATCGGGCGCACACCAACCTAACGGGCGGTGCTGGTGAACCGGGCCGCCCGACAGTGTTGACACCGGTTCCCCGGCCACGGCGGGCCTCAATCGCCGCAAGGAGTGACATATGGCAGGCAACTACGTGCAGCCCGGCAAGATCCTCACGCTGACGGCCCCCTACAACCGGACCACCGGCCAGGGCGCTCTCGTGGGATCCATCTTCGGCGTCGCGCTCCAGACCGTGCTGATCAACGTCGAAGGTGAGTTCCAGGTCGACGGCGTGTGGACGCTCGCCAAGACGAGTGCCCAGGCCTGGGCGGTCGGCGACAAGATCTATTGGGACGACAACAACAAGCGCTGCGACAGCGATTCCACGCAGGGCAAGCTGATCGGGGTGGCGACGGCCATCGCGGCCAATCCCTCCTCGACCGGTAACGTGCGGCTGAACGGGTCGGCCGGGGCCACCGCCGAAGGCATCGGGCTCGACACCACCGAGCTGGGGTTGCTCAATGGCGCCACGGCGGGCTCGATCACGGCCAGCAAGGTGGTGACCCGGACGGCCGCGCAGGGCATCCCCCGGGCGACGGCGGTCGTTGCCGCAATCGGGGCGGACGCCAGCGACGGCGCCGCACTCACGAAGGACATCAACCTGGTCACGGGGGCAGACAACACGACCTGCGTCGTGCTACCGGTCGGGGTGGCTGGGGAAACCATCGTGGTCGTCAACACGGTGGCGAACAAAGTGCTCCCGGTGTTTCCGGCCGGCACGGAGAACATCAACGGCGCTGGGGCTGGGGTCGTGTTCACGATGGGGCCCGCACGAGCCGTGGCGTTCGTGTGCACGGCTGCTGGCGTGTGGTATGCGGAGAAGCTCGCAGCCGCGACGCCCAATGCCACCGAGCTCGCGCTCCTGACGGGCGCCGGCACGGGCGGCACGCCGGTGGCCAGCAAGGTCCAGGTGGCGGACGTCAACCAGAACATCGGCGCGGTCAAGGCCACCTCCCTCGCGATCGGCGCGACGGGCGCCGAAGTGGCGGTGACGGCGACGCCTGCCGAACTCAATGCCCTGGCGGGGGCTGGGATCTCGGCAGCGGAAGCCGTTCAGCTCGGGCTCATCACGGCGACGGCCGCGCAGATTGACGCGGCAGTTGCCGGCACCCCGCTCGTGTATCGGACGAACGTGACCACGGCCCAGGTGAACGCCGGTGTGACGGCCGTGGTTCCCGCCGTGGCCGGAAAGCGGTTCCAGGTGTTATCGATCGCGATGCGGTCGAATGGCAACGTGGGAACCGCCACGACGGTGGGCGTCCAGGAGGACGGCGGGGCGATTTTCCTGAGCCACGTGCAGGCCGACCTCACCAATGGCGTCTGGCACAACCTCGTGACCGGCACGCCGGTTGTGACGGGGATGACCTCGGGGGGAATGACGGCGGTCGCGAACAAGGCGCTGCTCGCCTACTGTGCTGGAGGCGTACTCGATACGGCCACATCGATCGACTACATCGTGGTCGGCTACTACACGACCACGTAGGCGGCGAAGGTATCATGCCGACGCTCGCCCAGCAGGCGCTGATGCAGCGGGTGAACCTCGCGGCGCACGGGGTGGCCATCACGGTCACCCCGCCCGCCGGCGCCCCGGTCAACACGACCGGCATCTGGCACTCCCCGCAGGCCGAGG
>Ga0265297_10002000_pt1 | contig 43773 bp, 40 predicted proteins | sample Munlanlwell13791_FD_192502 | JGI IMG/M metagenome (GOLD analysis project Ga0265297, IMG submission 192502) | Leachate microbial communities from a municipal landfill in Southern Ontario, Canada - Leachate well 137-91 | ecosystem: Engineered > Solid waste > Landfill > Unclassified | place... | reverse complement strand
TGGCGAGGCCGAGGGCCCGGGCTTCGGGATGGAAGACCTCGGGCCCGGCCAGATAGATCGATGTCATGGTGCCCTCCTCGGGCACCAATCTAGCCGATCTCAGCCCGCGACGGTGTGGCTATGCCCCCACCAGGCGGCCCCCGCCTGGACGGGGGACAGGGCGAAATCACCCTGGGCCAGGCGGAGCAAGCCGCCCCAATAGCCGGTGACCAGCCAGTGCCGCCCATCGGGGGAAGGTGCAATACCGCAGGGGAAGGACAGGCCTGCCTCGTCGGTCCGAATCAGCTTCCGCGTGGCGCCGGTGGCACCGTCGAAAACGCCGATCCTATGGCTCGCCGGGAAGCTGATCAGCACCGCGTCGGCCGTGCGGTCATAGGCGATGGAAAGGCCGTGGCGGGCGAGTTTCGGCGCTTCGGTCAGCAGGGGCACCGCCTCGCGCCCGGCCCGGCGGAGCGGCAGGGCCGAAACATAGTCGAGCCCCACCTCGGCCGCCGGATCGCGGGTGGGGTCGGAGCTCGGCGCCGCCCTGGCCACCTTGGCCGTGACGGCGAAGATGCGGTCAAGCGCAGGCGCCACCAGGTGGCGCAACTCGGCACCGAGATCCGGTGCCGCCATGCGGTCGACCAGGCGACCGCTGGCCAATTCGACGATCGCCGCCGAAGGGGCCAGGACATGGGGCAGTTCCGCCTCGCCCTCCGGGGTGTGGTCGGCGGCCGTGCTGCCGTAATTGGCGATCACCAGATGGCGGCCGTCCGCCGTCGTCTGGAGGTCGTGGGGGCGGAGCCCGTAACTCGAAAAATCACCCACGGGGCGGAGCGTCGCCGCCTCGCGGATCACCACCCGGCCGGCCATGCGGGCGAGATCCGCCATGGGGTCCGGCCCGATCGGTTCGGCCGGCGCCCGTTCGGCGATCGCGACATGAAGCCCGTCGGGTAAGGTCAGGGCATGACCGCCGAAACGCCAACCCGGACGCATAGGCGCCGCCATGGCGACGAGATCGAGGGTTTCGGGGTCGAAGGCGGCGATCGTGTCGCCCTCCATGCCGGCGAAGACCGCGACACCGGCGGCGGGTGCCAGCGCGATGCCGTGGCCGCGCACCGGATAGGCGGCCCGGCGGGGCGGCGCGTCGGGGGCACCGAGATCGAGGATGGAGACCAGAGTCCGCGGCCCGTCCCAGCCGGCGGGCGCCTTCAAGACGCCCGGACGGTCGACGATCAGACCGCCTGCTTCCGTCGCCTCGCCGCTCCGATAGCCGGGCACGAAGAGCCGCGCCGGTGCCGTGGCGGCACGCGCGGTCGACGGGCCGAGCGCGACCGAACCCAGGACGGCCATCGCCGTCCCGAGCAGGCCGCGCCGGCTGATAGTTTGCCGGCGCGAGATCATGACCGCTACCTCAGTCGCCGCCACCGCCACCGCCACCGCCGCCCTGGCGGTCGCGCGGCAGCGACGGCGCCCGGACCTCGCTGGTCAGCGGGTCGTTCCAGTTGCCGTAGCCGCCGTCACCCGGCTTGCGGCTGACCGAATTCGGACCCAGATAGTTGTCCGAGGTCCAGGTCGCCACCGGCTTGCCCTTGCCGTCGGAGATCTGCGTCACCGTATAGGTGTGCAGGCTGCCGTAGTCGATGCCGGGCACGCGATAGCCGCTGTAGGTATAGACCTTCACCGTATGATCGGCCGGGATGTCGCCCTTGGCCTTCATGTCGTTCAGCGAAGTGGCGATGGCCTGGCCCCGGCGGGTCGCCGCGTCGACGCAGGACCCGCCCGAGAGATTGAAGACATTGCTGTAGATCGTGGTGCCCGGGGTTTCACCCGAGGCCTTTTCGATCGCACTGTCGACCTTGTCGAGGTCGAGGGGCTTCGGCGGCGGCGGCGGCATCGCCTCCGCGCCGAGGTCGGGCGGGACGCAGGCCGACAGTGAGGCAGCGGCGGCAACCGCCAGGGCGGCGAAAGTGGTGCGGATCTTTCTCATGGCGGCCCCCTCAGCGAATGCTCAGATAGGACACGGCGAAGGCACCTTTGGCGCCCGAACCGGCCATGGTGAATTCGAACACGGCGACCGACGAGGCGCCCTGCGCCTGCACGCTATAGGCCGTGGTCGCGAAGGCGGCGAGATCGACAGGATGCGCCCGATCGGCGGCCGCCACCGCTTCATCCAGGCTGGCGGGCCAATGCCCGTTCATGCGCTGGTAGCGGACGATGGCATCGCGCACCGCGGCCACGGCCGGGTCGTTGTCCACCTTCATGTCGCCCAGGATCGGCTTATCCGCCGCGAAGGCCATCGACGGGGGCATAATACCGCCCGTCGCCAGCAGGGCCGCCAAGACTGCAGCCGCGATCCGTGCTTTCCTCATATATCAACTCCGCCAAAGAAAAGGATTCGCTTGAATTCTTTTTTGATAATGGAGTGCCCGATCCTTGCCCTTGAGATGGATCAATTGACCCACTACGCACGACATACGGCCAGCACTGGTGGAGCTGCCGGCCATTACCTGCGGCGGCGCAGCAATATTCTGCTGCACCGCCGAAGCGTCAGGGCGCCGCACTGTCGCCCAGGGCGTCGGCAAGGGCCTGATAGCCTGCCGTCTTCAGCTTGATGATCTGGTCCTGGTCGGAGGACGAGCGGTTGATCGAAGCGCTGAGGGCCGTATCGTCGACCGGATCGGGGCGATAGAGCCGCCAACGGCCGCTCTCGACATCGATCAGCATCCCCTTCAGCACGATACGCATCTGTTGTGTCTCGTCCGGCACGATGGCGCCGACGATCGGCACCCAGGAGACCAGCTTGGTGGCATGGTCCCGGGTCGCCGACTCGAGCGCGCCCCAATAGCACAGCACCTGGCGATAGCCGCCCTTGGCCGCCATCAGGCGGAGGCGGAGACCGTAACTGTCCTCGCCCTCCTTGGGCGGCTGGCCGCCGAAAGGCACCGCGGTGAACTGGCGCCGCTTCAGGGCCTCGACCATTTCGGGATCGGGCGCCATGGCACCCGATTGGATTACCAGCAGCGGCTGGGAGCGGCGGGGCACCGGCGGCGTCGCCGTCTTCAGGGCGGCGGCGATATCGGCTTCGGTCACTGCCGCCGCCGGATGGCCGATCAAGTCGTCCTCGGTCAGTTCACCGCGATAGAAATCGTTCCGGCCGCCGTAGCCGCTGCCGCCGACGTTGGAGATCGAGCGCGTGCTGCAAGCCGCCAGGAGGGTGGCAGCGAGCAGGACTGCGATTTTCAGGTGTCTCATGGCATTTCCCGCAACTTTTGATGTGACGAGGCATGCTTGTCGGCGGATCGTGGCGGAGCGGGGGCAATCCCAGGGCGAAACCTGGCCCAAACGAAAACGGCCGGGTCGCCCCGGCCGTTTCCCATTCACCTGTGGCGCGAATGCACCAATGCCGGATCAGGCGCGCTTCAGGGCCGCCTTGTCGGAGAGCGGGTGGCTCAGCCTGTTCGCCATCTCCTTCGGGCAGATCTGCCAGAAGCGGTCGATCTCGCGTTCCCAGTCCGAGAGCAGACGGGTCGCCAGGGGCGAGCCGGTCTCGGCCTGGTGGCGCACGACCAGATCCTTCAGCAGCCCTTCCCAATGGGCCGAGGCGAGACGCTGGAACAGCACGGACTCTTCGTTGATCCGGGACGGGAATTCGTCGTCCGGGTCATAGACGAAGGCCATGCCGCCCGACATGCCGGCGCCGAAATTGTCGCCGACCGCGCCCAGGATCACCGCGGTACCGCCGGTCATATATTCGCAGCCGTTGGAGCCGCAGCCCTCGATCACCGTGGTGGCGCCCGAGTTGCGGACGGCGAAACGCTCGCCCGCCTGGCCGGCCGCGAACAGGAAGCCCGCGGTGGCGCCGTAGAGCACCGTGTTGCCGATGATCGTGTTCTCGTGCGGGACCAGCGGCGACGAGGTCGTCGGCCGCACGATGATGGTGCCGCCCGAGAGCCCTTTGCCGACATAGTCGTTGGCGTCGCCGTAAACCTTCAGCGTGACACCCTGCACCGCGAAGGCGCCGAGCGACTGCCCGGCCGAGCCGCGCAGCGAGACGGTGATATGGCCGTGGTCGAGCCCGGCCATGCCGAACTTGCGCACGACATGGGACGACAGCCGGGTACCGATGGCACGCTGCGTGTTACGGACGGAATAGGTGAGCTGCATCTTTTCGCCGCGCTCGAAGACCGCTTCCGCATCCTTCACCATCTGGGCGTCCAGCGTGTCCGGCACCTCGTTCCGCCCTTCGATCACCGAATGGCGGGCGTAGGGGCCGGAATCCGGCGTGACCAGCAGGGGGTTGAGGTCGAGGTCGTCGAGGTGGTGATGACCGCGGGAAACCTGACGCAGCAGGTCGACCCGGCCGATCGCCTCGTCCATCGAGCGAAGACCGAGCGAGGCCAGGATCTCGCGCACTTCCTCGGCGATGAAGGAGAACAGGTTGACCACCTTCTCCGGATTGCCGTCGAACTTCTCGCGCATCGCCGGGTCCTGGGTGCAGACGCCGACCGGGCAGGTGTTCGACTGGCACTGGCGCACCATGATGCAGCCCATGGCGACCAGGCTGGCCGTGCCGACGCCATATTCCTCCGCCCCCATGAGGGCGGCCATGACGACGTCGCGGCCGGTCTTGATGCCGCCGTCGGTACGGAGCTTCACCGAGTGACGCAGGCGGTTCAGGGTGAGCACCTGGTTCGACTCGGTCAGGCCCATTTCCCAGGGCAGGCCGGCATATTTGATCGAGGTCTGGGGCGAGGCGCCGGTGCCGCCGACATGGCCCGAGATCAGGATCACGTCGGCCTTGGCCTTGGCGACGCCCGCGGCAATGGTGCCGATGCCGGAACCCGAGACCAGCTTCACGCAGACCTGGGCGGTCGGGTTGATCTGCTTCAGGTCGTAGATGAGCTGGGCCAGATCTTCGATCGAATAGATGTCGTGATGCGGCGGCGGCGAGATCAGCATGACGCCCGGCGTCGAATGGCGCAGCCGCGCGATCTCGACCGTCACCTTGAAGCCGGGCAGCTGGCCGCCCTCGCCGGGCTTCGCCCCTTGGGCGACCTTGATTTCCAGCTCGCGGGCATTGTTCAGATATTCGGCGGTGACGCCGAAGCGGCCCGACGCCACCTGCTTGATCGGCGAATTGGCGTTGTCGCCGTTCGGCCGCGGCTTGAAGCGCTCCGCCCCCTCGCCGCCTTCGCCGGAGTCGGCCTTGGCGCCGATCCGGTTCATGGCGATGGTCAGGGTCTCATGCGCCTCGGGGCTGAGCGCGCCGAGCGACATGCCGGGGGTCACGAAGCGCTTGCGGATCGAGGTGATCGATTCGACTTCCTCGATCGGCACCGGCTTGCCGGCCGGCTTGAATTCGAGCAGGTCGCGGAGCGAGATCGGCGCCCGACTGTGCAGCGCCTGGGCATATTTCTTGTAGAGCGTATAGCTGTCCGTCGCCACCGACTGCTGGAGCAGGTGGATCAGGCTGCCTTCCCAGGCATGGAGCTCGCCGTTCTTGCGGAAGCGGTAGAGACCGCCCACCGGCAAGGCCGCCACTTCCGGATCGAAGGCACGGGCGTGCAGCTCGAGGACCTTCTTCTGGATGCCGGCGAGGCCGATACCGGAGATGCGCGACTGCATGCCGGGGAAGAATTCCGCGACCAGCGCCCGGCTGAGGCCGACCGCCTCGAAGTTGTAACCACCGCGGTAGCTCGAGAGCACCGAGATGCCCATCTTCGACATGATCTTCAGGAGGCCCTGGTTGATCGCCTCCTTGAAGCGCGCGATGCATTCGGCGTGGGAAAGACCCGGGAACAGGCCGCGCGCCAGCCGGTCGGCGATGCAGGCTTCGGCCAGATAGGCGTTGACCGTGGTCGCCCCGCAGCCGAGCAGCACGGCGAAAGTATGCGTATCCAGGCACTCGGCCGAACGCACGTTGATCGAGGTGAAGGTGCGCAGGCCACGGCGCACCAGGTGGCTGTGCACGCCGCCGACGGCCAGGATCATCGGGATCGCGGCGCGTTCCTCGGAGATCTTCTCGTCGGTCAGGATCAGGTGGCCGTAGCCCTGCCGCACCGCGTCCTCCGCCTCCTGGCGGATGCGCGAAACGGCGTGCTTCAGGGCGTCCACGCCGTCGTCGGCCGCGAAGGTACAGTCGATCTCGGCGACGGAGTCACCCATCACCTTCTTCAACTCTTCGAGCTCGCCCGAGGAGACCACAGGGCTCTCCAGCACCAGGACGTTGGCCTGGGACGAATCCTGGGCCAGCACGTTCTTCAGGTTGCCGAAGCGCGTCTTCAGGCTCATCACCCGATGCTCGCGCAGGGGATCGATGGGCGGATTGGTGACCTGGCTGAAGTTCTGCCGGAAATAGTGGTGCAGCGGGCGGAACTTCTCGGACAGCACGGCGAGCGGCGTGTCGTCGCCCATGGAACCGATGGCTTCCTTGCCGTCCTCGACCATGGGCTGGAGGATCAGCTCCATGTCCTCGTGGCTGAGGCCGGCCGCGAGCTGGCGCATGCGCAGCTCCGCCCGCTCGTAAGGCGTCGGTTCCTTGGCCGGCTTGATCTTCTCGTCGAGTTCGACGATCGAGCGCGTCCATTCGACGTAAGGATGCTGGGCCGCCAGCATGTCCTTCACTTCGCGGTCGTGGTAGAGCCTTCCGTCGGCGAGGTCGACGGCGATCATCTGCCCAGGCCCGAGACGGCCCTTCTCGACCACATTCGCCTCCGGCAGCAGGACCATGCCGGTCTCCGAGCCGATGACCAGGAGGCCGTCGCGCGTGATCGTATAGCGCATGGGACGCAGGCCATTACGGTCGAGACCGCCGACGATCCAGCGCCCGTCGGTCATGGCGAGCGCCGCCGGGCCGTCCCACGGCTCCATCACCGCATTGGCATAGGCATACATGGCCCGGTGCGCTTCCGGCATGGTCGACTTCTTCGACCAGGCTTCGGGCACCAGGAAGGTCTTGGCCAGCGGCGCCGAGCGGCCGGCCCGCACCAGGACCTCGAAGACATTGTCGAGGGCGGCCGAGTCCGAGCCGCCGGGCTGGATCACCGGCTTGATGTCGTCCGAATATTCGCCGAAGGCTTCCGAGACCATGCGGATCTCATGGCTCTTCATCCAGTTGACGTTGCCGCGCCAGGTGTTGATCTCGCCGTTGTGGGCGAGCATGCGGAAGGGCTGCGCCAGCTTCCACTTGGGGAAGGTGTTGGTCGAATAGCGCTGGTGATAGATCGCGAAGGACGAGACGAAACGATCGTCCGTCAGATCCGGATAGAAGTTCTCCAGGTCCGCGGCCAGGAACATGCCCTTGTAGATGATCGAGCGCGCCGACAGCGAGCAGACGTAGAAATCGGTCGAGATATTGGCTTCCAGCGCGCGCTTCTCGATCCGGCGGCGGATGATGAAGAGCTTGCGTTCGAACTCGTCGACCGTGAACCCTTCCGGGTGCTCGATCATGATCTGCTCGATCTCGGGCCGCGTCGCATTGGCCTTCTCGCCGATCACCGAAATGTCGACGGGAACCTGGCGCCAGCCGTAGATGTAGAAGCCGAAGTTCAGGATCTCCTGCTCGACGATGGTGCGGCAGGCTTCCTGCTGGCCGAAGTCGGTGCGGGGCAGGAACACCATGCCTACCGCGAGGCCGCGCTCGCTCGGCACATGGCCGGTCGAGCGGACGTGATCGGTGAAGAAGTCCTGCGGGATTTCGATGTGGATGCCGGCGCCGTCGCCCGTCTTGCCGTCGGCATCGACCGCACCGCGGTGCCAGACCGCCTTCAGCGCGTCGATGCCGGCGCGCACCACTTCGCGCCGCGGCCGGCCGTCGATCGCGGCCACCAGGCCGACGCCGCAGGAATCCTTCTCGTCCTCGTGGGAGTAGAGGCCCTGGGAATCCAGGCGTTCCGTCTCCTTCAGCCAGTGGGCGACGAATTCGGAACCGCTCTCGTAATTCTTGCTCATGTCTCGTCCCTCCAACCGGTCAGGAGGCCTTGGCGATGGCGGCATCCGCCTTCGCCTGCAAATAGGAGTGCATCTGGTCGGCGACGTCGCGGCCGTCGCGGATCGCCCACACCACGAGGGAGGCGCCGCGCACGATGTCACCCGCGGCGAAGACACCCTCGACATTGGTCATCTGGGTCTTGAAATCGACCTTCACGGTGCCCCAGCGCGAGACCGACAGTTCGGGCGCGCCGAACAGCTTCGGCAGGTCCTCGGGGTCGAAGCCCAGCGCCTTCACCACGAGATCGGCCGGCAGGTTGGTCGAGGAACCCTCGATCACCTCAGGCGTCTGGCGCCCGCTCGAATCCGGCAGGCCGAGACGCATGCGATGGGCCTTGACCGCGGTCACCTGGCTGTCGCCCAGGAACGCCTGCGGTGCCGAGAGCCAGACGAATTCGACGCCTTCCTCCTCGGCGTTCTTCACCTCGCGCATGGAACCCGGCATGTTCTCCCGGTCGCGGCGATAGAGGCATTTCACCGATTTGGCGCCCTGGCGGACGGCGGTGCGCACGCAGTCCATCGCGGTGTCGCCGCCGCCGATCACGATCACGTTCTTGCCGTTGGCGTCGAGCGCGCCGGATTCGAATTCCGGCACCGTGTCGCCGAGGCCGACCTTGTTCGAGGTGGTCAGATAGGTCATGGCCGGCACCACCCCGGCGAGGCCCGAACCCGGCACCGCCACGTCGCGCGCCTTGTAGACGCCGGTCGCGATCAGCAGGGCGTCGTGCTTGGCCTTCAGGTCGGCGAGGGAGGCGTCGCGGCCGATCTCGAAATTCAGGTGGAAGGTGACGCCCTGGTCCTTCAGCAGGTCGGCGCGGCGCCCGATCACCTGCTTTTCGAGCTTGAAGCCCGGGATGCCATAGACCAGCAGGCCGCCGACGCGGTCGTAACGGTCGTAGACATGGACCTCGTACCCCTTGGCACGCAGCATTTCGGCCGCGGCGAGACCGGCCGGGCCTGCACCGATGATGCCGACCGACTGGCCCAGTTCCTTGCGCGGCTTGCGCGGCTTCACCCAGCCGTTCTCCCAGGCGGTGTCGGTCAGGAATTTCTCGACCGAGCCGATGGTGACCGAGTTGAAGTCCTTCTCGATCACGCAATTGCCTTCGCACAGGCGGTCCTGCGGGCAGATGCGGCCGCAGACTTCCGGCATCGAATTGGTCGCCTGCGACAGTTCGTAGGCTTCCTGCAGGCGCCCCTCGGCGGTCAGCTTCAGCCAGTCCGGGATATTGTTGGAGAGCGGGCAATGCACCTGGCAGAAGGGAATGCCGCATTGCGAGCAGCGGCTGGCCTGCGCCTGGGCGGAGGGCTGAACGAAGGTCGCATAGATCTCGGCGAAGTCGTTCACACGCTCTTCCGCACTCCGCTTCGGCGGCGTCTGCTGCTCGAGCGACACGAACTTCAGCATCTTGTTTTCAGCCATGGCGCACTCCATCGCGGCCCAGGTCAAACGCCCCCGGCCTCGCAGTCTGGCTCATGGGCGCGTTACGGCGGTCCCGGCGCGTGGCGCCGGTTTCATCCGTGTTGATACCTGCAATTTTCCTGATCGCAAAGCAGAAAAATGCCGTTAGGTAAATATTACTGTCCTAATTTCCGCGGTCGCCCAGGAAGGAAGCAGGGCGAGCCCAGATTTTAGGCATAAATAGTTCCGTTTTGCGACCTATATGGCGGCGCAGCACGCCGTCCCGGCCTCGGCCGGCGGTCCCGACAACCTTGATTTGAAACGATTTTCCCACAGCCGTCGAGATCGATGTGGGCGCCGGCGCTCGCAGGCGCAAAAAAACCCGCCCGGTTCGCCCCGGGCGGGTTCTCGTTCAGGAGAGCGGCCGAAGCTCAGCCTTCGACGGTGGTCGCCGTGGCGTATTGGCCAGTCTTGCGGAAGCGCAGGAGATAGGACGGCACCACCGCCTCGACCGAATCCGGCGTGATGCCGAAGGCGTCGAAGCCGGGCGCATCGGGCGCCACCACATTGTCGACTTCCAGCATCTTCACCTGGTCGACGGTGATCGGCGCGCCGGGCAGCCAGCCGACCGCAGCCGCCTGCAGCTTGGCGAGGCCGAGGGGCACGGGCAGCAGCAGGGCCTTGCGCCCCGTCACCTTGAGGATCAGTTCCATGAGCTGGCGGAAGCTGTAGACCGTGGGGCCGCCCAGTTCATAGGGCTTGTCGGCGGCGGTCACGGTGCCGTTCACCGCCGCGACCACGGCATCGGCGACATCGCCGGCATAGACCGGCTGCACCAGGTTGGCGCCGCCGCCGATCAGCGGCAGCACCGGCGAGTAGCGCGCCAGATTGGCGAAGCGGTTGAAGAACTTGTCTTCCGGCCCGAACACCAGGGAGGGGCGCAGGATCACCGCCTCCGGGAAGGCCGCCTTCACACCGGCCTCGCCCGCCGCCTTGCTGCGGCCGTATTCGGACGGCGCATCGGCCGCGGCGCCGATCGCCGAGAGCTGGACGAAGCGCGAGGCGCCGGCCGCCTTGGCCGCCTCGGCCACGCGTTTGGCACCCTGGGCCTGGATCAGGTTGAAGCTCTGGCTGCCCGACTCGGCGATCAGGCCGACCAGGTTGACCACCGCCTCGGCACCGTGCACCGCCAGTTCGACCGACGCCTTGTGGCGCACATTGGCCTGCACGATGGCGATCTGCCCGACGTCGCCCATGGGGCGGAGAAAGCCCGCTTCCTGCGGCCGCCGCACGGCGACGCGCACGCGCCAGCCCTGTTTGGCCAGCCGCTTCACGACGTAGCGACCGACGAAACCCGAACCCCCGAATACCGTGACCAGCCTGTCGGCCATCTGCGCACTCCAGTCCCGAACCTTATTGCGCGCACCATAACCATTAAGGGGGCCGCCGCCAATGGCGCCGCGGCCCTCATGGATAAAGGTCGAAGCATTTGGCATGATGGCGCCGTGTCCTCGCCCGATTCCACCCCGCCCGTCCTGATCGTCGACCATCTGGCCAAGCGCTTCGGTGCGCTCGAGGCGGTGGCCGATGTCAGCTTCTCGATCGCGGCGGGCGCCATCACCGGCTTGCTGGGCGGCAACGGCGCCGGCAAGACCACCACGATCGCCATGATCCTGGGCCTCCTGAAGCCCACGGCCGGCACCATCCGCGTGCTCGGCCACGACCTCGCGCGGGAGCCGGTCCTGGTCAAATCCTGGCTCAATTTCTCCTCGCCCTATGTCGATCTGCCGCACCGCCTGACCGTCGAGGAGAATCTGACCGTCTTCGCCCGCCTCTACGGCGTCGCCGAACCGCGCCGCCGGGTGGCCGAACTGGCCGGCGACCTCGACCTCGGCGACTTACTGGAGCGCCCGGTCGGCCGCCTCTCCGCCGGGCAGCGGACGCGCGTCGCCCTGGCCAAGGCGCTGGTCAATTCGCCCCGCCTCCTGCTCCTGGACGAGCCGACCGCCTCGCTCGATCCCGATACCGCCGACTGGGTGCGGACCTATCTGCTGGACTATCAGCGCCGCGCCGGTGCTGCCATCCTGCTCGCCTCCCACAATATGGCGGAGGTCGAGCGGATGTGCGCCGACGTCGTGATGATGCAGAAGGGCCGCGTGGTCGACCACGACACGCCCGCCGGCCTGCTCGCCCGCTATGGACGGGAGAATCTCGAACAGGTCTTCCTCGATATCGCCCGCAGCGGCGTGAAGGGGGCGGCATGAGCGCGCCGTCGCTGAACCGGATCGGCGCCCTGGTGCTGCGCCATTGGTACCTGCTCCGCTCGTCCTGGCCGCGGCTCCTCGACATGGTCTATTGGCCGACGGTGCAGATGCTGACCTGGGGCTTCATCACTGTCTCGCTGGCACCGCCGGCGGGTGCCGCGGGCCAGGGCCTCGGCGTGCTGCTGGGTGCCGCCCTGCTGTGGGACGTGCTGCTGCGCGCCCAATTGGGCACCTCGATGTCCTTTCTCGAGGAAATGTATTCGCGGAACCTCGGCCACCTGATGGCGAGCCCGCTCCGCCCGATCGAATTCCTGGCGGCGCTGGCGACCGTGGGCATGCTGCGCACCCTGGTCGGCATGGTGCCGACCAGCCTGCTGGCGATCTGGTTCTTCGGTTTCTCGATTTACGACATGGGCCTGTCGCTGGCCGCCTTCTTCGCCCTGCTGGTCTTCATGGGCTGGGCCATCGGCCTGTTCATCGCCGGCCTCGTGATGCGGGTCGGCATGGGGGCGGAGGCCCTGGCCTGGGGCTTCGTCTTCGCCATCGCACCCCTTTCGGCGGTGTTCTACCCCCTCGCGGTATTGCCCGAATGGCTGCAGCCGGTCTCGCTCGCCCTGCCCTCGACCCATGTCTTCGAAGGGATGCGCGCGCTGCTCCGCGACGGCGTGGTCCGGGGCGACCATCTGGCCGCCGCCTTCGCCCTCGACCTGCTCTATCTCGGATTGGGCATTGCGGCCTTCCTCGCCTTCCACGAAAGTGCGCGCGACCGCGGACGCCTGCTCCAGATGGGCGAATGAGGGAACCCTGATCGCTACCGGCCGTTGGTCCGGTGGGGGTAGCAGAAGGAAGAGCGAAATGCAGATGATGTCCCGACGCGACCTGATGGGCGGTGCCGTCACCGCCATCGCCCTGGCCGGCTTCGGCCGCGCCGCCCTGGCCGCTTCCGACCAGCAGACCCTGGTCGACCAGGCGCGCATCACCATCGAGAGCATGGGCAGCGACCCGTCCTACGGCGACATGAAGGCCTATCTCAGCCGTTCCGTCGGCTGCCTGATCGTGCCCCAGCTTCTCAAGGCCGGCTTCATCATCGGCGGCTCGGGCGGCGACGGCGTGCTGGTCGGCCGCGACAAAGCGAGCGGGCAATGGTCCGCCCCCGCCTTCTATTCGCTGGCGGCCGGTTCGATCGGCCTGCAGATCGGCGCCCAGGCTTCGGAAGTGGTCCTGGTGGTCAACAACCAGCGCGGCCTCGAGGCGATCTTCAAGGACGAGATGAAGCTCGGCGCCGACGCCTCGATCGCGGTCGGCCCCGTGGGTTCGGGCGTCGAAGCGGCGACCACGACCAATTTCCGCGCCGACATCTATTCCTACGCCCGGGCCAAGGGCCTGTTCGCGGGCGCCTCGCTCGAAGGCGCCGGCGTGCTCTCGGCGGCGAGCTGGAACAAGGCCTACTACGGCCGTTCGGTCAATCCGCGCGACATCGTGCTGAACCGCCTGGTGGACAATCCGGGCGCTGCCGCCCTGAAGTCGACGCTGGCCCGCGTCGCCCACGCCTGATCAGAACACCGCCGACAGGACGCTGGCCGCGGCCAGCACGACGATCCACAGCGCATGGGCCCGGTCGACCACGATCCGGGCCCCCGCCAGGCGGCGCGCCGCGGCCGAGGGCACCAGCCCGCCGCGGTCCAGCACGCCGGCCAGCGCGGTGACCGCGGGCGACGGCGCCAGGCCCGGCGCCGGCAGCCGGCCAAGGCCGATCAGCACCCCCGCGATCCAGGCGGCCGGCGCCGTCAGCAGCCCGTGACAGCGCCGAACCGCGCGGCCGAAGTCGCCGTCCCGGTCCCGGTCCACGGCATGGACCAGCCATTGCCCGGCCTTGATCGCGAAAAGTCCCGGCAAGCCGGCCGCCAGATAGGCGAGCGGCAGCGCCACCGCCCCATCGGCGAAGCGCGAGGCGAGGCGGGCACAGGCGATCGTGCCGACCTGTTCGGCCCGCCGCGGCCCCAGCGAGGCGAGGCCCTGGACCGCGCGCCGCGCCGTCGAGCGGGCGGCCTGATAGGCGATTCCGGCGGCCAGGATGAAGACTTCCGACACGGCGGGCCAAGGCGCCGGCAGCCAGTCGCGCAGCGCCGCCGCCACCGCGAAGCCGAGGCCGACGGCGAGACCCACCACCACCAGCCAGAGCAAGGTACCGCGGAAACGCCGGGTCGCCGCCGGGCGCCTGGCCCGGTTCAGCCGCCGCACCAGAATGGCGACGGGCCGCGCCACCACGGCCGGGGGCGACGCCCGGCGGCGCGGCCACAGACGGTCGATCATCAGGGCGGCGATGGCCGGGCCGGCCGGCTGGACGGCGAACCAGTGGACGAATGCGTCGAGCACCCCTGCCCGCCCCTTCCGCGATCCGTTAGAATGCCGCCCGATTACGGAGGGGCCGGGGGGCGTCGTCAAGTGTCCGGAGTTCGTCGATGCGCCGCCTGATGCTGATCCTGCCGGCGGCGCTCCTGCTGATCGCCGGCCTCGGCTTCGGTGCTGCCTGGACCGCGCACCGCCTGCATTGGCTGGCGCCGGGCGACGATCCCTGGGGCCGGCTGGACCTCGACGCGGCACCCGGCTGGTTCACCCGGTCGCAACTGCTCGCCCTGACCGAGGACCCGGTCGCCTGTTTCGCGACGCTGCGCGCCGGCCATGTCGCCTTCGAGGCGATCCCGGACGAGCCGATCGTCGAAGGCTGCGGCTTCGCCGACGCGCTTCGCTACGCGGGCGAAAAGGCACGCTTCAAGGCGCCCGTCGTGCTGACCTGCGCCATGACCGCCGCCTATGTCCTGTTCGAGCGCCAAGTCCTGCAACCTGCGGCGGAGCGCGAGCTGCGCAGCCGGATCACCGCGGTCGAAGACTGGGGCACCTATAATTGCCGCAACATCGGCCGCGAGGAAGGCCGGCGGCGCAGCGAGCACGCCAAGGCCAATGCAATCGACCTCGCCGGTTTCACCACGGCGAGCGGCCGGCGCGTCACCATCACGGCCGATTGGGGCAAAGGCGATGCCGCCGGGCGCTTCCTCCTGGCGCTTCGCGACGGCGCCTGCCACTGGTTCAAGGTCGTGCTGGGACCCGATCACGACCCCACCCACCACGACCACCTGCATCTCGACATGGGGCCTTTCGGGGCCTGCCGTTGAGGGGCCGCCGGGGCGATTTCCCTTCGTCCCCGGTGCGCCGCGGGTTAGGGTCTCGGCAACAGAAAATGAGTGGAACCGTGCGCGCCCTGCTTGCCCCCCCAGCCATCGCCGCCACCGCGATCGCCCTCGTCCTCGCTGCCTGCGCCAAGCCGGCCCCGCCGCCCGGCCCGGACCGCGCGGCCGAGGCCCGCGCCGCCTTCGGCGACCAGCTCGAAGCCTATCAGGGCAAGCCTTTCGCCGACTTGGTGACCAGCTATGGCGAGCCGACGACCAGGAAGCCCGCCTCGGACGGCGGCACCGTCGCCGTCTGGTCGCGCCGCGGCAATGCGATCGTCGACGGCAAGGAAATCGTGCAGGACTGCGACGTGACCGCCTTCGTCGACCAGAAGGGCGTCGTCTCCGGCATCGTGGCGGGCGGCAGCACCCTGTTCTGCGCCCGGAGCTTCGTGCCGACCCGGCGCGAGGCCCCGGCGCAGAGCCCGCTCTATTCCGGACCGAGCGTCGGCGGGTCGAGCGACTCGACGGCCCTGCCCGGCGCGCACGGCGCCCTGCCGCCGCCGTTCTGAGCGCTTCCGACCAAAGGGCGGGTTGCTAAGACCGGCCCGCCCCGCCTAGGCTCGGTCACAAACAAAGGGCGAAGACCCGTCCAGGAAACAGGCCGTGCTGATCGCGTTTCTGACCGACATCCATTCGAACCGGGAAGCCTTCTCGGCCTGCCTCGCCCACGCCGAGGCCAAGGGCGCGCAGAAATTCGTCTTCCTCGGCGACTACATCGGCTATGGCGCGGATCCGGAATGGACCGTGCAGACGGTCATGGAACGGGTCGCCAAGGGGGCCGTCGCCATCCGCGGCAATCACGACGATGCGGCGACCGGCGGCGTCGGCGGCATGAACAACAATGCCGCGGCGGCGATCGAATGGACCCGTGGCCATCTCTCCCGCGATTCGCGCCGCTTCCTCGACGCCCTGCCGATGACGGTGATCGACGACGACCGCCTCTATGTCCATGCCGACGCTTCGGCGCCCGACCGCTGGATCTATGTGACCGACGGCGAGAGTGCGCGCCACAGCCTGGAAGCGGCGGAGACGCGGCTGGTCTTTTCGGGCCATGTCCATGTCCCCGGCATCTACGGCCTCTCCGGCCTCGGCAAGCTGACGCCGTTCCAGCCGACGCCGGGTGTCTCCGTGCCCCTGCTGGCGCAGCGCCGCTGGCTCTGCCTGATCGGCTCGGTCGGCCAGCCACGGGACGGCAACCCGGCCGCGGCCTATGCCCTCTACAATACCTTCACGGCCGAGATCACCTTCCAGCGCGTGCCCTATGACGTCGAGGCGGCGGCGCGGAAGATCGTCGACGCCGGCCTTCCCACCGGCCTCGCGTCCCGTCTCTTCGCCGGGCGCTGATCGTGGTCGCCAGGATCGAGACGGGCCGCGTCATCGACGGTTTCCTGGTCGATTCCCAGATCCACCGGGGCGGCATGGCGACACTGTGGTCGGTCCGCCACGACGCCTATTCGATCCCCCTGATCATGAAGGTGCCGCGCCTCGCCGAGGGCGAGGACCCGGCGGTGATCGTCGGCTTCGAGATGGAGCAGATGATCCTGCCGCGCCTGACCGGCGTCCATGTGCCGCGCTTCATCGCCTCGGGCGACTTCAAGACCACGCCCTATATCGTGATGGAGCGGATCGACGGGCCGACCCTGCACAAGCGCCTGCCCGACCTGCCCCTGCCGCCCGCCGAAGTGGCCGACATCGGTGCCCGGGTGGCGACCGCGCTCGACGCCCTGCACCGCCAGCAGGTCGTCCATCTCGACGTCAAACCCTCCAACATCATGGTGCGGCCGACGGGCGAGATGGCGCTGGTCGACTTCGGCCTGTCGCGCCACCTGCAACTGCCCGACCTGATGGACGAGGAATTCCGCGTGCCTTACGGCACCGCGCCCTATATGGCGCCGGAACAGATCCTGGGCCAGCGTTCGGAGCCGCGGAGCGATCTCTTCTCGCTCGGCGCCTTGATGTATTTCTTCGTCACCGGGATCCGGCCCTTCGGCGATCCGCAGGGCATGAAGGGCCTGAAGAAACGCCTGTGGCGCGATCCCGTGCCGCCGCGCGGCATCAAGCCGGACTGCCCGCCCTGGCTGCAGGAGATCATCCTCCGCTGCCTCGAAGTCAATCCGGCGCTGCGCCACCCGACCGCGGCCCAGCTCGCCCTCGACCTGCGCAACCCGGGCCAGGTGCAGTTGACCGCGCGGGCCGAGCGGCTGGAACAGGACGGGTTCTTCACCGCCTGGCGCCGCCGGCTCGACATCGACCAGTTGATCCATGTCGAGAAGCCGTCGGGCGACGCCCCCATCGTCATGGTGGCGATCGACCCCGCCACCCAGTCCGACGCCGTGGCCGACGCCATGCGCGCCAATGTGCGCCATACCATGTCGGCCATGCCGAACGCCCGCCTCGCCTGCGTCAACGTGCTCAAGCTGCGCCGCATCGGCATGGATTCGACCCTCGACGAGGAGGGCGAGAACAAGCACATGCAGCGCCTGATCGAGCTCCGCCACTGGGCCCGCCCGCTCGGCCTCGGCGAAGGCCAAGTGACCTACCACGTCCTCGAAGCGGTCTCGCCCGCCACCGCCATCCTCGAATTCGCGCGCTCCAACCACATCGACCAGATCGTGATGAGCGCCCGCGCCCGCTCGACCATGCGGAGCCTGCTCGGCTCCGTCTCCGGCGAAGTGGCGGCCGAGGCGCCCTGCAGCGTCACCGTGGTGCGCACCAGGGGCGACGGCGAGGGCGGCGAGGGCTGAGGCTTATTCCACGGCACGAAATCGTTAGAAGTTCTTATTAGGACGACACAAGGCCGTGGATTGATCCAGATCATCCGCCGGCACTGTTGTTTACGCTGCTCTGTCTGCCTGGACATCTGCCGAGGCGACCATGAGCTTCTACCGCGATCTGAGCGACAAATCGGCCCTCCGGGCCTGGAACACCCGCCCGCGCGAGGTCTTCCGCCATTTCGGCGTGACCCCGCTGGCCCCCACCATCGGCGCCCGGATCGAGGGGCTGGACCTTTCGGCCGAGTTGGACGACGAGCAGGCGGCAGAACTCCGCCGCGCCCTCGACACCCATCTCGTGCTGGCGATCCCGGGCCAGCGCCTGGACCGCGAGGCACACAAGCGCCTGGGCCGCCAGTTCGGCGCGCTGCACAGCCACCTGCTGGGCAAGGCGCGGGTGATCAAGGGCGAGACCTATGATCCCGAGATCCTGTCCTGGCAGACCGGCGCCGGCTCCACCTTCACCGCGGGCGACGCCTGGCACGCCGATGTTTCCTGCGACGCCCATCCGATCCAGGTTTCGGCGCTGCATGTCACCCGCCTGCCCGAGGTGGGCGGCGGCGACACCGCCTTCGCCAATATGTATCTCGCCTACGAAAGCCTGTCGGACCGCTTCAAGAGCCTGCTCGCCGGGCTGACCGCGCTGCACGACGGCGGCCGCGCCTGGACCGCCGGCTATGGCTCGCAACCCGACACGGGGCGCAATTTCCCGGCCACGGAACATCCGGTGGTGGCCCGCCATCCGCGCACCGGGCGGCCTTTCCTCTATGTCAATCCGGCCTTCACCAGCCATATCGTGCAATTGCCGCGGCATGAGAGCGACGCCCTGCTGGGCTTCCTGCACCGCCATGTCGAACGCAGCCTGCCGTTCCAGGTCCGCGTCGGCTGGGAGGAGGACATGATCCTGCTGTGGGACAATTGGGCGACCCAGCATCACGCCGTCTGGGACTATTACCCCTTCGAGCGCTGGGGCGAGCGGGTCTCCGCCGTGCCGGCCTACGGCCCGGTCGCGGCCTGATCCGGCGCCTGGCGAAGGTCGCGGGTGATCTCGACCAGATGGTCCATCACGGCGCGGACGCGGGGGGCCCGGCGCAGGTCCGGATGGACCACGAGCCAGAGGTCCCGCGCCGCCGCCGGCCCCTCGGCCAGGCAGACGAGGTCCGCCGCCGGATCGGCCAGGACATGGGGCAGCGCGCCGAGCCCGAGGCCGGCCCGGACCGCGGCCACGATGGCCGAGAGGTCGTTGGCCATGAGCGCCACCGGCAACTCGCCCGCAAGATCGCGCAGCCAGCGCTGCTGCGGCACTTCCGCCAATTCGTCGTCATAGCCGATGTAGCGCCGCCGCCCGGGCGGCGTGCCCTCGACATAGTCGCGCCGGCCATAGAGACCATAGGCGAGACCGCCGACCCGCCGCGCCACCAGGCCGTCGCCTTCCGGCGGCAGCAGGCGGAGCGCCAGGTCGACCTCGCGCCGGGCGAGATTCGAGGCCGCGGTGGCGCCGACCAGATCGATCGCCAGCCCGGGGTGCCGATCCAGCAACGGGCCGAGCCGCGGCATCAGCCAGAGCGCGCCGAGGGCGGGCGGCACGCCGATCCGGACCGTGCCCTCGATACCGCGGCCGGCACCGTCCGCTTGCCGCTCGAAGGCCAGGACCGCCGCCTCGACCGCCTCCAGCCGCCCGGTCAGGGCCTCGCCGTCCGCAGTCAGGCGGTAGCCGCGCGGCAGGCGGTCGAACAGCTTCAGGGCGAGCCGCGCCTCGAGCGCCGCGATCCGCCGCGCCACCGTCGTATGGTCGGTGCGCAGTGCCCGTGCCGCCGCCGACAGGCTGCCGCCACGGGCCAGCGCCGCGAAGAAGCGAAGGTCGTCCCAATCGTCCATCTGCGCATTATCGCACAGATAAGGCGCGAGCATCCCGGGTTTCTGCGCAGATGATCCGGACCTAGGGTTCCGCCGTCCAGAACGGCAGGAGAAGCCCATGTCCCTCGTCATTGCCATGGCCGCCCATGGCGGCGCCGACGTCTTGCAGGCCCGCGACATCGCGGTGCCGCCGCCCGGTCCCGGCGAAGCCCGCATCGTCCAGGCCGCCGCCGGGGTCAATTTCGTCGACATCTACCACCGCAGCGGCCTCTATCCCGTGCCCGGCCTGCCCGCCGTGCCGGGGGTCGAAGGGGCCGGCGTGGTCGAGGCGGTCGGGCCGGGGGTCGAGGCGCTTCGTCCCGGCGACCGTGTCGCCTATGCCGGCCTGCCCATCGGCGGCTATGCCGAGGTGCGGAACCTGCCGGCTTCGCGCCTGCTGGCGCTGCCCGCCGGCATCGCCGTCTCGACCGCGGCCGCCGCCATGCTGCGCGGCCTGACCGCCCATATGCTGCTGCACCGGGTGGTGAAGGTCGGGCCGGGCAGCACCCTGCTGGTCCATGCCGCGGCGGGCGGCCTCGGCCTTCTGCTCACTCAATGGGCGAAGCGCCTGGGGGCACGGGTGATCGGCACGGTCGGCAGCGAAGAGAAGGCCGCACTCGCCCTGGCCCATGGGCTCGACCATGCGATCCTTCACCGCGAGCAGGATTTCGTCGCCGAGACCCGTCGCCTGACCGACGGCCGCGGCGTCGACGTCGCCTATGACGGCATCGGCGGCGACACGCTGAAGCGGACCCTGGACGCCGTCGCCCCGTTTGGCACGGTGGCCAGCGTCGGCCAGGCCGGCGGGCCGATCCCGGCCTTCGAGGTGACCGAGCTCGGCCCCCGGCGCTGCCTCGCCCTGGCGCGGCCCAGCGTCTTCGCCTATGCCGCCGACCTGCCGTCCTACCGCGCCGCGGCCGGTGCCCTCTTCGCCGCGATCGCGGATGGGCTTCGGATCACCGTGGGGGCCGAATTCCCCCTGGCCCAGGCGGCGGACGCCCAGCGCGCCCTGGAGGCCGGCCGGACCACCGGCTCGATCCTGCTGCGGCCCTGAAGCGGACCCTGGGGGCGGGGTTTCCCGCCCCCAAGATAATGCACAATTTAGAAATAATAACTTTCTGAACGGCCCATTTTTGACCAGAACGAAACACCCTACCTTCTCTCCATCAAGCCGCCACGGGCGGCCGACAGGGGAGACAAGACATGATCGAACTTCGTCCCTTCAAAGGTCTCGGCGGTGCCGACCACGGCTGGCTGAAGGCCAAGCATCACTTCTCCTTCGCCAACTACTATGATCGCGAACGCCTCGGCTGGGGCTCGCTGCTGGTCTGGAACGACGATACGATCCAGCCCGACACCGGCTTCCCGACCCATTCGCACGCCAACATGGAAATCATCACCTATGTCCGCAAGGGCGCCATCACCCATCGGGACAGCCTGGGCAACGAAGGCCGCACCGAGGCGGGCGACGTGCAGGTGATGTCGGCCGGCACCGGGATCAGCCATTCGGAATACAACCTGGAGCCGGAAGACACCCAGATCTTCCAGATCTGGATCAACCCGACCAGCCGCGGCAAGGCACCGTCCTGGGGCGCCAAGCCCTTCCCCAAGGGTGACCGCTCCGGCCGCTTCGTGACGCTCGCCTCCGGCTTTGCCGAAGACGCCGAAGCCCTGCCGATCCGGACCGACGCCCGCGTGCTGGGCGCCAGCCTGAAGGCGGGGGAGAGTGTCGTCGTCGATCTCGACGCCGCCCGCCACGCCTATCTGGTGCCGGCGGCCGGCAAGGTCCGGGTCAACGACGTCACCGTGGCGGCCCGCGACGGCGCCGCCATCACCGGCCTCGACAAGATCGAGGTCACGGCGATCGAGGATGCCGAGGTGGTCCTGGTCGACGCTGCGTAACAGGGCGGTAGCGCAGGGTGCTCCGGTGGCGAAGCCGGGCACCCTGAAACCGGGCTTGCCACCACCTCGGTTGCACCGGCAGCCGTTTTCACCGACCATGGGGATACGACAGGCAGGAGGCCAGGGCGCGATGGTTCATCCGGAAGCTGTTGTCCCTTCCGCTGATCAGCCGTCCTCGCCCCCGGGGCGGCGGCCCCTCGGGCAGGCCCGCAGCCTGGCCCTGGCGATCCTGGCCGCCAACCTCGCCGTGCTCCTGCTCGTGCTGTTCTGGCTGAGCGACTTCCTGCTGGGCAGCCCGATCGGCAGACCTGTCGTCGTCGCCCCCTTGGGCAAAGCCACAGACTATTCCCAGGCCATGGCCGAAGTGGTGACCAGCACGGCCGACACCAATATCCAGCTCGCGGTCGGGCTCTTCATCGCTGTCGGCTATGTCGTCGGCAAGGCCGGCATACGACCGCGCCGGCTGGCGCTGGACGTCGCGCTGGGCGCCTCCTTCCTGGTCGCGGTCATCCTGTCCATCTTCTTCGCGATCAAACTGAAATCGAGCTATCTCATCCAGATGCAGTTCGATCAGATCGACGCCGAACTGCTGGAGCCCGCCTTTTCCGCCAATCTTCTGGCGATGTTGGTGGCCTGCCTGTTGGGTCTCGCCCTGATCGCCACTCATCTCGGCGTCTTCGGCGACCGCGAGGCGCAGCCATGACGCGGACCATCGCTTCGGCCCTGCTCTGCCTCGGCATCGGCGCCTGCACGCAAATCACGTACGATGATCCGACGCTGCCGGCGCCACCGACGCCCATCTGCCCGGCGAGCGGAGGCGCGGGCTCGGTTCCCTTCGACCTCTCGACGCGGCATGTCGTCGGTGTCGGATTCCGCACCGGCGACCCGCCGCTGATGAAGCTGGTCGTCGATCTGGAGAACGGCGAGCTGGGCGGCCTCTTCCTCTGCACCCGTGCCGGGCTGCGCTTCCCGGTGCCCGGCTATGCCGCGCTCTCGGACCAGGAACTCGCGGAAGGTGTCGGCCTTTTCGACCTCCGGCCGGATCGGCCGCTCGGGACGATCGCCGGTACCCTCGCAGACGGCATCGACCTCGTCCACGTCAGCGGCCGCACCGAGCCGCTGTGGCGACCGACCGCCCCGCGGCCGCTCCGCCTGCGGATCGACTACGCGACCCTCATCGCCGAGCAACCCCTGTCGCTGGTGACCGGCTGGCTTGCAGTGTCCGACTTCAACGCCGAACTCGGCCGGATCGACAGCGACCTGACCAATTCGCCGACGTTCTCTTCCCACGACCGGGCCGAGGCCGTCCTGCAGGCCGCATTGTTGGGCGGAATGAACGGCGCGGCCACCGGCGCGTTCGCCGGCAGTTTCGTCGGACCATCGAGGCCCAAAGCGGTAACCTCGATCGATTTCAGCATGGGCCGGGTCGATCGTTGGCTGATCGAGAGCAATCCGACAAATGCGCTGATCGAGGGGCTCAACCCCGGCTCGCCGCCTTACACACCGACCGAATTGCGAACCGCGAGCGATGCCGATATCGGCGCGCTGACGCTCGTCCACGCCGGCTACAAACCCTGTCCCGCCAGTCGCTTCCAACAGTCCGTCACTTGGCGCTGGGGGCGTTCCTACCGGCTGTTGTCCTGCACTCTCGAACCACTGCCCGACCCGACTTCCCCTCCCCCTTAAGCGGAACCTGATCATGACGAAAATCCTGGGCATTTCCGGCAGCCTGCGCCGGGGCTCCTTCAACACGGCCCTGCTGCACGCCGTGGGCCAGCACCTGCCCGAGGGCGTGACACTGGAGATCGCCACCCTGCACGGCGTTCCGCTCTATGACGGCGACCTCGAAAGCGCAGAAGGGATTCCGTCCGCGGTCGCGGCGCTGGCCGAGAAGATCCAGGCGGCCGACGGGGTGATCCTGTCGACGCCCGAATACAACAACGGCATTCCGGGCGTGTTCAAGAATGCGATCGACTGGCTGTCGCGCGGCGGCGTTGCCGGCGGCAAGCTCTTCGCTGGCAAGAAGGTGGCGCTGATGGGCGCTTCGCCGGGCGGCTTCGGCACCATCATGGCCCAGGCCCATTGGCTCCAGGTCATGCGGGCGCTGGGCATGCAGCAATGGGCCGCCGGGCGTCTCCTGGTCTCGCGTGCCGGCCAGGCCTTCGGCCCGGACGGCGCCCTTGTCGACGAGGCGGTGGCGGCCCAGCTCGGCCCCTATGCGGCGGGTTTCGCCGCCTTCATCGCCGACTGAGGTTCGGTCGCGGCGGGGCGCCCGGTGGAGAACACCAGGCCCCCGTCGTCGAGCGCGCCATAGCGCAGCGTGACGATGTCGAGCGCATAATTCTGGTAGAGCCGCCACGGCCGCTTCGAGCCCTGGCGCGGGAATTCGGCCAGCGAACGCTGGAAATAGCCGGACGTCAGGTCGATGAAGGGGATCGGCGTCACCGACGGGTCCTTCATCTCGGGCACCACCTTGGTGTAACCCGCCTTGTCCATATGGTTCAGCAGGCGGCAGACATATTCGGCCGAGAGATCGGCCTTCAGCGTCCACGAGGCGTTGGTGTAACCGAAGGCGACCGCCATGTTGGGGATGCCGCTGAACATCACGCCCTTGTAGTTGTAGGACTTCGGCACCTCGACCGGCTTGCCGTCGACGGTGAGCGACATGCCGCCGAGGAACAGGAGCTTCAGCCCGGTCGCGGTGACGATCAGGTCGGCGTCGAGGTCCTTGCCGGATTTCAGGCGGAGGCCGGTCGCCGTGAAGCTCTCGATCTGGTCGGTGACGACCGAGGCCTTGCCCTCGCGCAGCACATGGAACAGGTCGCCGTCCGGCACCAGACAGACGCGCTGGTCCCACGGCTTGTAGCTCGGGGTGAAATGGCGCATGTCGAAATCGGGCCCGAGGTCCTTCTTCGCCATCTTCACCAGGTTCGCCTTCACCTGATCCGGGCGCCAGCGCGACATGTTGTAGAAGAACATGGTGAGCAGCACGTTCTTCCAGCGCGCCAGCCAATAGGCGAGCTTGCCGGGCAGATTGCGGCGCAGCCAGTTGGCGAGCCCGTCCTGCCCCGGGCGCGAGACGACATAGGTCGGCGAGCGCTGGAGCATGGTGACATGGGCCGCGGTCTTGGCCATTTCCGGCACCAGGGTGACCGCCGTGGCGCCCGAGCCGATGACCACGACGCGCTTGCCGGCGTAATCGATGTCGTCCGTCCATTTCTGGGGATGGACGATCCGGCCCTTGAAGCGCTCGATGCCCGGGAACTCGGGCGTGTAACCGGCCTCGTAATTATAGTAGCCGCTGCACATGTAGAGGAAATTGCAGGTGAACTGCAGCCGCTCGCCCGTGCCGGCCCGTTCCGCCTCGACCGTCCAGGCCGAATCCGCGCTCGACCAGGAAGCCGACTTCACCTTGAGGCCGAAGCGGATCCTGCGGTCGATGCCGCCTTCCCGCGCCACCTCGTTCACATAGTTGAGGATCGAGGGGCCGTCGGCGATCGCCTTCGCCTCGGTCCAGGGCTTGAAGGAATAGCCCAGCGTATACATGTCGGAATCGGAGCGGATGCCGGGATAGCGGAACAGGTCCCAGGTGCCGCCGATCCGCTCGCGCGCTTCGAGGATCGCGTAGCTCTTGCCCGGGCAATGGGCCTGCAGATGATGCGCGGCACCGATGCCCGACAGGCCGGCGCCCACGATCAGCACGTCGAAATGCTCAGCCGCCATTTCTCTCCCCCAGTTGCCGGCCGGTTCCGGCCTTCGTTGTCCCTTCACTATAGCGGGGACGACGCAGGAGAAAATGACAATAATTCACATTACTGTCAGCAAGCCTCAGCCGCGAGGACGCGGCCGCCAATCCGCCGGGGCCATTTCGAAGCCGGCGAAATCGAAGCCGGGCGCCACGGTGCAGCCGACCAGGGTCCAGCGGCCGAGGGAGACCGCAGTCTGCCAGGCGCGGGCGGGCACTACGACCTGGGGATGCTGGCCGAGGTCGATCTCCGGCCCCAGGTGATAGCCGGCGATGTCGTGGCCGTCGGGCGAGAGGGTGAGGGCGAGCGGCGCGCCGGCATACCAGTGCCAGACCTCGACCGCGTCGATCCGATGCCAGGCCGACAGTTCGCCGACCTGGAGCAGGTAATAGATCGCGGTCGACGCCGCCCGTCCCGGCCCCGCGTCCCGGAAGGTCTCGCGGTAATGGCCGCCTTCAGGATGGGGTTGCAGGGCAAGGCGGGCGATCACCTCGGCCGCGGTCAGGTCCGCCCTCATTGAGGGTCCTGCGGCACGGTCGCGAGGAAGGAGGGGCGCTCGCCCGCGACCGCGAACCAGGCGGCCAGTGCCGGCCTGCCGTCGCGCCAACTGTCGGACGAGAAGCGGAAGTCGAGATAGCCGAGGGCGGCCATCACGGTGATCTGGCCGACATCGAGCGCCGGGCCGAAGCCCGATGCCAGCGCCTCCAGCGCGTCGAGCCCGCGGGTCACGGCGCGCTTCTGGCGCGCGATCCATTCGGCCGAGCGGAGTTCCTGCGGCCGCCGGCCTTCGAGCAGGCAGGCGACGGCGGCATCGAGGATGCCGTCGGCCAGCGCCTGGAGCTTCAGGACCTGCCAGCGCGCGGGCCCTTCGGCCGGGATCAGGCGCGGCCCGCCGTGCTGATGGTCGAGATAGTCGAGGATCACCGGGCTGTCGAACAGCACTTCGCCGTGCGGCAGGGTCAGCGCCGGCACCTTGCCGAGCGGGTTGGTCGTCGCGATATCCGTATCCGCCGCCCAGACGTTGGTCGGATGCAGCTCGAAACGCGGAAAGAGCCCGGTTTCGAGGGCGAAGATCATCACCTTCCGCACATAGGGCGAGGTGGGGGAGAAGCGGAGGACGAGCTTGCTCACCGGAAATTGTCCTTGGCCTTGCGGGTTGCGGCGAAAACGGTGATCGGGTCGGCGCCGGACATATGCATGGCGCGGACGAAGTCCGGCACGTCGGCGCGCAGGAAGGGATTGGTCGCCAGTTCGACGGCGATCGTGGTCGGCACCGTCGGCTCGTTCAGGCGGCGGGCGGCATGGACCGAGACTTCCCGCACGTGGAGGGCGGCATTCTCGGGATCGACCGAACGGGCGAAGCGGATGTTCGATTCGGTATATTCGTGGGCGCAATAGACCAGCGTGTCGCCCGGCAGGTCGGCCAGTTTGTTCAGGGACGACCACATCTGGGCCGGCGTGCCCTCGAACAGCCGGCCGCAGCCGGCGGCGAACAGCGTGTCGCCGACGAAGACCGTCTTGGCCCCCTCGAACCAATAAGCGATATGGCCGGCAGTATGACCCGGCACGTCGAAGACATGGCCGGCCTCGGCCCCCAGCATGACCGTGTCGCCCCCGGCCACTGCACGGTCGATGCCGGGGATGCGGTCCGCCTCCCGCGCGGGGCCGACGATGGTGAGACCGTAGCGGGCCTTCAGCTCGAGATTGCCGCCGACATGATCGAAGTGGTGATGGGTGTTCAGGATCAGCGAGGGATGCCAGCCCAGGCGGTCCAATTCGGCCGCCACGGCCTCCGCATCCGCGGGATCGACAATCGCCACCGTGCCGGTCGCGCAGTCGCGGACCAGCGGCACGTAATTGTCCGAGAGACAGGGAAGGAGATGAATATCGAACATGGTCATGACTTCAGTATAGGCAGAACCGTGCGGATCGGCCACGATGCCGGGCGCCGGGACCAGAAGAGATGCGGTTGGACGTCCTCGAATTTCGCAGCTTTTACGACAGCCCCCTCGGCGCTGTCACGCGCCGCCTGCTGCGCCGCCGCCTGCGCGAGCTGTGGCCGGACCTCAAGGGGCGGACGGTGCTCGGCCTCGGCTATGCCACGCCCTACCTGCGTCCGTTCCGCGACGAGGGCACGCGCGTGATCGCCCTGATGGCGGGGGCCCAAGGCGTCACCCGCTGGCCGCGCCGCGGCCCGGCCGCCGTCGCCCTGACGGAAGAGACACTGCTGCCGCTGGCCGACGGCTCGATCGACCGAATCATCCTGGTCCACGAACTCGAACTGGCGACCGACCTGCGGCCATTGCTGCGCGAAATCTGGCGCGTGCTGTCGCCCGAGGGCCGCATCCTCGCCGTGGTGCCGAACCGGCGCGGCATCTGGGCTCGCATCGACAACACGCCCTTCGGCGCCGGCCAGCCCTTTTCGGCCGGCCAGATCGAGCAGGTGCTGCGCGCCGCCATGTTCGAGCCCCAGCGCCTGGTGCCCGCCCTCTATCTGCCGCCGACGCGGCGCCGCTTCCTGATCCGCACCGCGCCTTTCTGGGAGCGCATCGGGGCGCGCTGGTGGCCGGGCTTCGCCGGCCTGCTGATCGTCGAAGCGGCGAAAAGCCTCTATGCCCTGACCCCGCCGGGCGAACGGGTGACCGCGCGCCTGAAGGCGCTGGCCCCGGCGGCCAAGGCCGCGGCCTGGCGGGACGGGCACCGGGACTGACCCCGCCTCACTCGGCCTGAGCCGGGGCGAGCGGCGGGGCGTCGAGCGCCTGATTGCCGATCTTGGTCGCGATCCGGGCCAGCACCAGGGCGCGCAGCGTGGGTTCGCCCAGGTTGCGCACGGCTTCGAGCGCCGCCCCGGCATTGCCGGCGGCGAGCTGGGCGAGCGCCATGTTGGCGGCGCCGATTTCGCGATTGTCGGTGCTCTGCACGTCGGCGACCGCCCGCGTGACCGCTTCGACATTGCCCGAATCGGCAAAGACGCTGGCCAGTTCCAGGGCGACGTCCTCGCGCTCGGGCGATTCGATCATGCGGCCCAGGGCGGCGAAGGCGCCGTTCACGTCGCCGTTGCGGGCCATGCGCTCGGCGATGGTGCCGATCGCCGACTGCCGCGTCTGCTGGCCGGTGATGGCGTCGACGACATTGAGCGCCAGGGCGATGTCGCTGCCGTCGGCGGCCCCTTCGACCAGGACCTGAAGGGCGGCGTCGCGCACCTGGGCATCCTGGATCTCGCCCGCCACCGCCTGCGCCTCGGCCAGGCGGCCGGCGCCGACCAGGGCCACGGCAGCACCGCGGAGCGCCAGGTCGCGCACGCCGATGTCGGCCAGGCCGCGCGCCCATTCGAGGCCGAAGCCGGTGAGCCCGCCGTCGATCGCCGCGGCCGGGACCGACGCCTCGATCTCGCCCAGCGTCTCGGCAGTCAGGCCGCGCACCGCCTCGACCGCGCCGGCGAAGGCTTGGCGCGCCCGGTCGGCGTCGCCGACCAGGCCGAGCGCCGTGCCGAGATCGAGCATGACGAAGGCCTGCTCCCGGGCATCGGGGGCATCGGGCAGGTGTTCGAGCGCACGGTCGACCGCGGTCGTGGCGCCCGCCTTCTCGTCCGCCCGCGCGAAGCCGAGGGCGGCATTGCGCAGGACTTGGAGCCGGCGCGCCGGATCCTCGATCTGGTCGGCCAGGGCCAGGGCGCGGCCGACGTCGCCCATGGCGACCGCCGCCTGGGCCGCGGTCTGGCGCAGCCGGCCGAGCAGGCCCGGGTCGGTGACCAGGCCCAGCACTTCGCTGGCATCGTCCAGCACCCGTCCGGCGGCGGGATCGCGCCGCGCCGCCATCGCCCGGGCGACATCGACCAGGGCCCGGAAACGCTGCTCGGCATCGGCAACCGAACGGGCCAGTCCGAGGCCGAGGGAGACCGAGCCCTGGCGCACCAGGGCGGCCGCGACCTGGGCCGAGGCATCGCCCTTGCCGTCGTCGTCGGACAGGCGGGCGATCAGCGTGCCGGCACGCTCGGCATCACCCTGGCCGGCGGCAATCACGGCCGACTGGGTCAGGGCGTCGTCGCGCACCGCGACGTCGTCGATCGAGGCAACGATCTTGTCGACCATGGCCCAGTCGCCCGCCTTGGCCCGTTCCTCGGCGATGGTGGCGATCACCTGGCCGCGCTCGTTCACGTCGGGAATCTGGCTCGCCCCGGCCAGCGCCACCCCGATCATGTCGGCCGCGCCGACGGCGGCCCGGGCCGGGGTCCCCGGCAAGGCCGCGGCCAGGGCCGCGAGGCCGGCGACGGCGGCGAGGGGAAGACGGACCGACAAAGAGAACAGACCGAACATGGTGATGGTGCACCGCATAAGCCTAGACGAAGCGGGTGCCATCATGCCCATTGCCCCGGCACTTGACCAGCGCCGCCCACCTTGCAGTGCAGCACGTCGAAATCGGTCGAAATCGGCCGCGAAGTGGCGCTAGTCTTTGCTTCAGGGGGATGAGCGCGAAGCGCCGATTGCCCCCGCATACAACGGAGGCATTCATGACAGTGGGATCGGGCATGACACTGCGATCGGGCATGACACCGCGATCGGGGACCCTGCGGACGAAGCTACGCGGCTTCGCCCTCGCCACGGCCGCCGCCGCCGCCCTCACCGTCGGCATGGCCGGCCAGGCACTCGCGGCCAAGACCCTCGTCTACTGCTCCGAAGGCAGCCCCGAGAACTTCAACCCGCAGCTGAACACCACCGGCACCTCCTTCGACGCCGCGCGCCCGGTCTACGACCGCCTGGTCGATTTCGTGCCCGGCACGACCGAGACGCGGCCCGGCCTCGCCGAATCCTGGACCGTCTCGCCGGACGGCCTGACCTACGAATTCAAGCTGCGCCGCGGCGTGAAGTTCCATTCCGGCAAGACCTTCACGCCGACGCGCGACTTCAACGCCGACGACGTGCTGTTCTCCTTCAACCGCATGTGGAAGGCGGACAATCCCTATCACGGCGTTTCCGGCGGCGCTTACGACTACTTCGGCGACATGGGCATGGCCGACATGCTGAAGTCGATCGACAAGGTCGACGACTATACCGTGCGCTTCACCCTGAACATGCCGAACGCGCCCTTCATCGCCAATCTGGCGATGGATTTCGCCACCATCCTGTCGGCCGAATATGCCGATGCGATGCTGAAGGCCGGCACGCCCGAGAAGGTCGACCAGGAGCCGATCGGCACCGGTGCCTTCACCTTCGTGCAGTATCAGAAGGACGCCCTGATCCGCTTCAAGGCCTTCGACGCCTATTGGGCCGGCAAGCCCAAGATCGACCAGCTCGTCTTCGCCATCACGCCCGATGCCGCGACCCGCTGGGCCAAGCTGAAGGCCGGCGAATGCCAGATCGCCTCCTATCCGAACCCGCAGGATCTCGCCGCGATGAAGTCGACGGCGGGGATCACGGTGCTGAGCCAGCCGGGCCTCAACGTCGGCTATCTCGCCTATAACGTCCAGAAGCCGCCCTTCGACAACAAGCTGGTGCGCCAGGCCCTGAACATGGCGATCGACAAGGCCGCCATCATCAAGGCGGTCTATGGTCCCTCGGGCCAGCCGGGCATCAACCCGATCCCGCCCACCATCTGGTCCTACAACAAGGACATCACCGACTACCCCTATGACCCCGAGAAGGCCAAGGCGCTGCTGAAGCAGGCCGGCGTCACCCTGCCGGTCGAGACCGACGTCTGGGCCATGCCGGTGCAGCGTCCCTACAACCCGGACGCCAAGAAGATCGCCGAGCTGATCCAGTCGGACCTCGCCAAGGTCGGCTTCAACGCCAAGATCGTCACCTACGAGTGGGGTGAATACCGCAAGCGTTGCCAGAACGGCGAGCACCAGATGTGCCAGCTCGGCTGGACCGGCGACAACGGCGACCCGGACAACTTCCTCTACACGCTGCTCTCCTGCGACGCGGCGCGTCCCGGCGGCGGCAACCTCGCCAAGTGGTGCAACAAGGAGTTCGACGATCTCGTCCACAAGGCGCAGACCGTGTCCGACCAGGCCGAGCGCACCAAGCTCTACGAACAGGCCCAGGTGATCTTCCACGAGGAAGCGCCCTGGTTCGTGATCGCCCATTCGCTGGTCTCCGAGCCGATCAGCGACAAGCTGGTCAACTACAAGATCAGCCCGCTGGGCAGCCACGAGTTCAAGGAAGTCGACCTGAAGTAATCGAACCGGTTCCGGGGCGCCGTGTGGGCGCCCCGGTCCCTCCTTCGGCCGAAGGATATTGAATGCTCCGATACCTGGCGTCCCGTTTGGTCATCCTGGTGCCGACCCTGCTCGGTATCGTCATCCTCGCCTTCTTCCTCGTCCGCCAGCTCCATGGCGATGCCGTCGAGGCCCGCGCCGGCGAACGCGGCATCTCCGCCGAACTCCTGGCCGAACAGCGCCACAAGCTGGGGCTCGACCGCCCGCTCTACGAACAATTCTTCTCCTATGTCGGTCAGCTCGCCCAGGGCGATCTCGGCAAGTCCTATGTCACGCAGCGCCCGGTGATCGACGAGTTCCTGGAACTCTTCCCGGCCACCATCGAACTCTCCGTCGTGGCCATGATCTTCGCCGTGGTGGTCGGCCTGCCTTCGGGGATATTGGCCGCGCTGATGCGCGGCACCGTGGTCGACCAGGGGCTGATGGGGGCGGCCCTCGCCGGCTATTCGATGCCGATCTTCTGGTGGGCGATCCTCCTGATCGTGCTGTTCTCCAACATCCTGGGCCTGACCCCGGTCTCGGGCCGGCTCGACGTCCTCTTCTATATCGAGCCGGTGACCGGCTTCATGCTGATCGACACGCTGCTGCTCGACGACATGGATGCCTTCTGGTCGGCCCTGCACCACCTGATCCTGCCCTCGATCGTGCTCGGCACCATTCCGCTCGCCGTGATCGCGCGCATGACGCGCTCCGCCATGCTGGAAGTGCTGGGCGAGGACTATATCCGCACCGCCCGGGCCAAGGGCCTGTCGCCCTTCCGCGTGGTCTGGGTCCATGCGCTGCGCAATGCCCTGATCCCGGTGATCACGGTGATCGGGCTCCAGGTCGGCACCCTGCTCGCCGGTGCCGTACTGACCGAAACGATCTTCTCCTGGCCCGGGATCGGCAAATGGCTGATCGACGCGATCGGGCGTCGCGACTTTCCCGCGGTCCAGGGCGGCATCTTGCTGATCGCCATCACCATCATCGGCGTCAACCTGGCCGTGGACCTGCTCTATGGCCTGATCAACCCGCGCATCCGGTACCAGAAATGACCAGCGAAGCCGCCGCCGCCGGCCCCGCCGCCCCGCCCTCGCCGCTGCGCGCCTTCTGGCGCGATTTCAGGCGGAACCGCGGCGCCCTGCTCGGCCTCGTCTTCATCGGCCTCGTCACCTTCGGCGCGGTTTTCGCGCCCTTCGTGGCGCCCCATGCCCCGCACGAGCAATTCCGCGAGCATTTCCTGGCGCCGCCGGTCTGGCTCGAGGGCGGGACCTGGCAATTCATGCTGGGCACCGACGACGTCGGCCGCGACATGCTCTCGCGCATCATCTGGGGCGCCCAACTATCCCTGCTGATCGGGGCGATCGTGGTCACCATCTCGCTCGGCCTCGGGGTGCTGCTCGGCCTGGTGGCCGGCTTCCAGCGCGGCTTCGTCGACCAGGGCATCATGCGCCTGATGGATGTGCTGATGGCGCTGCCGAGCCTGCTGCTCGCGGTCGCCATCGTCGCCGTGCTCGGGCCTTCCCTGGTCAATGCCATGATCGCCATCGCGATCGTCGTGCTGCCCCATTACGTCCGCCTGACGCGGGCCACCGTGCTGAGCGAGCTCGCCAAGGATTACGTCACGGCGAGCCGGATCGCCGGCGCCGGGATCTGGCGCATGATGTTCATCGTCGTGCTGCCCAATTGCCTGGCGCCTTTGATCGTTCAGGCAACACTGGGCTTCTCCTCCGCCATTCTCGACGCCGCGGCACTGGGCTTCCTCGGCCTGGGCGCCCAGCCGCCGACGCCGGAATGGGGCACCATGCTGGCCGATGCCAAGAAATTCGTGCAGTCCGGGCAATGGTGGGTGGTCACCTTCCCGGGCCTCGCCATCCTCATGACCGTGCTCGCCTTCAACCTGCTGGGCGACGGCCTGCGGGACGCCCTCGATCCCAAGCTGAAGGAGCGCTGAGCGATGGCCCTGCTCGAGATCGCCGATCTTTCGGTGCGCTTCGGCCGCTTCCAGGCGGTGTCCGGAGTCGACATGACGGTCGAGGCCGGCGAGATCGTCGGCATCGTCGGCGAATCCGGTTCCGGCAAGTCGGTCACCTCGCTCGCCGTCATGGGCCTGATCGCCGATCCGGGCAAGGTCACGGCCAAGTCCATGGCCTTCGACGGCCAGGACCTGCTGGCCCTGACGCCGCGTGCCCGCCGACGCCTGCTCGGCCGCGACATCGCCATGATCTTCCAGGAGCCGATGACCAGCCTGAACCCCTCCTATACGGTCGGTTTCCAGATCGAGGAGGCGCTGATGGCCCACGGCTTCGCGCGGCGCCAGCGGCGCGACCGTGTGGTCGAACTGCTCGAGATGGTCGGCATTCCCGATGCCGCCGGCCGCCTCTCGGCCTATCCGCACCAGCTCTCCGGCGGCATGAGCCAGCGCGTGATGATCGCAATGAGCGTAGCCCTCGACCCCCGCCTGCTGATCGCGGACGAGCCCACCACCGCCCTCGACGTGACGATCCAGGCGCAGATCCTGCGCCTCCTGGTCGAGCTCCAGCGCAAGAAGGGCATGGGCCTGATCTTCATCACCCACGACCTCGGCGTGCTGGCCGAGATCGCCGACCGCGTCATCGTCATGTATGCCGGCGAAGTGGTCGAGACGGCGAAGACCGCCGATCTCTTCGCGACGCCGCGCCATCCCTATACCGCCGCCCTGCTGGCCGCCCTGCCCGACCGGGCGCTGACGACCGTGGCGGCGGCCGGCAAGCGGGGCCGCCTGCCGGCCATTCCGGGCGTCGTGCCGGGGCCGTTCGACCGTCCGGCCGGCTGCCTGCTGTCGCCGCGCTGCCGCTTCGCCGACCAGCGCTGCCATCTGGAACATCCGCCGTTGCACAGGCTCGCCGCCGGCGCGGCGCGCTGCCACCGGCCACTGGATGATTCCGGCCTGCCTGCGGGCGAACTGGCGGGGGCGGCCTGATGGAAACGGTTCTCGAAGCGGTCGACCTGCACAAGACCTATGTCGTCGGCCGCGGCCCGTTCCGGGCGGCGCGCGACCTCCATGCCGTCAACGGCGTTTCCTTCTCGCTCGCCGCCGGGCGCACCCTGGCGATCGTGGGGGAGAGCGGCTGCGGCAAATCCACCCTGGCCCGGCAATTGACCCTGATCGAAAGCCCGAGCGCGGGCCGTCTGCTGATCGACGGCACCGACGCGACCAGGCCGACGGCCGAGGCGCAGAAGGCGCTCCGCCGTGCGGTACAGATGGTGTTCCAGAACCCCTATGGTTCCCTGAACCCGAGGCGTACCATCGGCGCCGCCCTGGCCGAGCCGCTGATCATCAACACGAGCCTCAGCCGGCAGGAGCGGAGCGAGGCGGTCAGGGCGATGCTGACCAAGGTCGGTCTCCGCCCCGAACATGCCGACCGCTATCCCCATATGTTCTCGGGCGGGCAGCGCCAGCGGATCGCGATCGCCCGCGCCCTCATGCTCCGTCCGCGCATCCTGGTCGCGGACGAGCCGGTTTCCGCCCTCGACGTCTCGGTCCAGGCCCAGGTGCTGAACCTCCTGATGGACCTGCAGGACGAGATGGGCCTCGCCATGGTGTTCATCAGCCACGACCTCGGCGTGGTGCGCTTCGTCGCCGACGAGGTGCTGGTCATGTACCTCGGCCTGCCGGTGGAGCAAGCCCCGGCGGAGAGCCTGTTCCGCCACCCCCGGCATCCCTATACGAGGGCGCTGCTGGCGTCCCGGCCGCAGATCGAGGCGGATGCCCGCGCCCACCGGCCGCCGCCGTTGACCGGCGAACTGCCCTCGCCCCTCGACCCGCCGAGCGGCTGCGTCTTCCGCACCCGCTGCCCGCTGGCGGCCGAGCGCTGCGCCGCCGAACGGCCGGTGCCGCGTCCCGTGGGCAATGCCATGGTGGCCTGCCATTTCGCCGAACAGGTGGTGTGACGGCCGTCAATTGACCTGACGGGCCGTCGGCGCAACATCATGGGCCATGGACCGCCCGGGCCCGCGGCCGCGGCGGGCTCAGCACGCTGCACATCTTCTGCCACGGCTACGAGGCGACCTGGAACATCGGCGGCCAGGTCTGCGATTCCCAGGAACACGGCGGCTTCGGCCTCACCTGTGCCGGGAAGGCCTGACCCTGAACAATGTGATCAAGACCGGGGACTGGAAGGGCCTGATCCGGCGCATCGTGATCTATGCCTGCGCCCCGGCCGACACGGCTCCCGGCAACGAGGGCACCCGCGGCGACGGCCAGCGGCTGTGCGGCGAACTCGCGCTCTGGTCGGGTGCCGAGGTGATCGCGGCCCGCGACACCCAGTATTACAACACGGTCGACGCGAGCTACAGCGGCGGTCGCCGGATCAAGGACACGATCGATTTCGGCGACTGGGAAGGCCCGGTCTATTCCTTCAGCCCGGACACCGGCTATCCGACCACGATCGCGGCCAGCACCTTCAGCATGTCGAACCCGAGCACGATCTGAAGCCTCAGATGCCGGCGCCGTCGAACACCGCGTTCTGCAGGTTGTCGCGGATTTCGGCCGCGAGGGACTGCGCCTCGTGGTGGTCGCGGGCGCGCGGCCGGGCCAGTTCCACCCGGTGCTGGGATTGGATGCGGCCCGGCTTGCCGCCGAGCAGGATCACCCGGTCGGCCAGATAGACCGCCTCGTCGATGTCGTGGGTGACGAAGACGATGGTTTTGCCCGTTTCCTGCCAGAGGCGCACCAGCTCGTCCTGCAGGCCGGCGCGGGTGATCGCGTCGAGCGCGCCGAAGGGCTCGTCCATCAGCAGGATCTCGGGCTCGACCGCCAATGCCCGGGCGATCGCGACGCGCTGGCGCTGCCCGCCCGAGAGCTGGTGGGGATAGCGCGCGGCATGATCGCCGAGGCCGACCAGGGCGAGGGCATCGCGCGCCCGAGCGTGCCGGGTGGCCCGGTCGATCGCCAGCCCCTCCACCCCGAATTCGACATTGCGCGCGACCCGCCGCCAGGGCAGCAGGCGGGCATCCTGGAACACCATGGCATAGGGCCGGCGCGTTGCATCGGCGCCGGCCGCCACCGCGACGCTGCCGGCCGCCGCCGGGATCAGCCCGGCGATGATACGGAGCAAGGTGGATTTGCCGACGCCGGAGGCGCCCACCACGGCGACGAACTCGCCGCGTGCCACCGAGAGGTCGAAATCGCGCAGGATCACATTGCCGCCGAGGACGATGGAGAGCCCCCGGATCTCAATTACGTTTTCACCGTTCAGGGGCGCCATTGCAGCAACCTGTTCCGCAGGAAGACGAAGAGCGCGTCGACGAGGCCGTAGAGCAGCGCCATGGTCAGCATGTAGACGACCACGATGTCGGACGACAGCAGGGTCGCCGCCTCGTTCATGCGCTGGCCGAGGCCGGGCACGCCGAACAGTTCGGCCGCGACGACCGACATCCAGGCCTGGCCGAGGCCGGTGCGCACGCCGGCCAGAATGCCGGGCGTCGCCGCCGGCAGCACGACCTTGACCAGTTTCACCAGGCGCGAGCGATAGCCGAAGGATTCGGCCAGTTCGATCAGGTCGGGATCGGTCCCCTGGACCGCCGCCAGCGTCGCGTAGAAATTGATCCAGAAGACGCCGACACCGACGATGAAGGTGGCCGCCGCCGGGCTGATCTGGAACCAGAGAATGGCGAAGGGCACCCAGGCGAGGCCCGGAATGGGCCGCAGCACGCGCACGATCCCGGCCGTCAGCGCCTCCGCCACGGCCGACATGCCGGCAAGCGTGCCCAGTGCGATGCCGAGCAGGCTGCCGAGGCCGAGGCCGAGCAGATAATGGTCCAGGCTCTGCACGATCCTTGTCAGCCAGATGCCGCTCGTCACTTCGCGCCAGAAAGCCTCCGGCAGGCTCGACGGCGGCGGCAGGAAGATCGGCGGCATCAAGCCGGAGCGGGTGACGCCCTCCCAAATCGCCAGAAAGCCGACGAGGCCAAGGGCCGAGAGCACGGCCGGATGGCGCAGCGGGTGGCCCGCGGCGGGCTTCGGAGGGCTGGGATCGGACATCGATTCGCTTGTCGTTCCAAAAGAGAACAAATGGCCGAGATCGGGCAGCTTGTCGACATACCCGATCGTCCGCCTGTATTTTTCGGCCGGCGGCATCAGTACCGCCGGCCGCTACCTTGTTGGCTTACTTAGCCACCGCCTTTTTGTAAAAGCTGGCGTCGAAGAGCTGGGAAAGATCGCTCGTCTTGTCGATGGTGCCGATCTCAAGCTGGAAATCCTGGAGGATGCCGGTCGCCTGGACGATCGATTCGGGATCGGCCGTGAATTTCGAGCCGGGCGAGACCAGCGCCTTCTCGATCGTCTCGACCGAGAGCAGGCCCTTGCCGAGCACGGCATTGACCAGCGGTGCCGCCGTCTTGGGCTCGGATTTCAGCAGTTCGGTCGCCTTCACCGTGAGGTCGACCAGGGTCTGCGCCGCCGCCGGCTGTTCGGCGATGAATTTCTCGGTCAGGCCGAGCACGGTGCCCGGCTGATTGGGCAGGATCTGGCCGCCGGTGACCAGGATCTTGATCGCCGGATTCCGTTCCTGGACCACGGTGATCGCCGGCTCGCGGATGCTGGCGCCTTCGACGCCGCCGGCCAGCAGGGCCTGCTGGGTCTCCTCGATGCCGAGGGGCACCACTTCGACCGTCGCCTCGTCGATCTTGGCGACCTTGCGCACCCAATAGAGCAGCACGGTCTGCGGCACCGAACCCTTGGGCTGGGTCGCCAGCTTGACCGGACGGCCCAGCTCCTTGGCCAGGGCGGCGAAGGCCTTCGGAATGTCGCCGCCCGCCTTGGCCACGGCCTCGGCCAGCGCGCCATTGGCCAGGACCGCCACTTCCTCGACCGCCGTGGCCGCCACGACCTTGACGCCGATACCCTTCTGCCGCGCCACGATGAGCGGCCCGACACCGGCGTAATAGGCGTCGATGCCGCCCGAGGCGACCGCCTGGATCAAGTTCGGACCGGAGGCGAATTGGGTCAGCTTCAACGAAAGACCGCGCTCCTTCGCCCAGCCCAGGCCGTCGAACACGAAGAGCTGCGCGGCACCGGTCACCGGGATGAAGCCGACGCGCACCTCGACCGGATCCGCCGCACGGGCCGGGCGGAAACCGCCTGCGAAGGCCGCCGTCGCCACCCCGGCCCCGAGGCCGAGCACGCCGCGCCGATTGATCGCCACCATCTTAGTCCTCGCTCTGGAATTCCGGCCGCACGACCGGGCAGGGAGGCGAGTGAACGCCAGGGGAAAATATCTGTCAATATTTTGTGCAGAATAAAATATATATACATTATATATATGTATTTAAATGGCTTGGCGCGGCGCGGGCCGGCAGCGATCATGCCGGCGTAACCTCGGGAGGAACGATGGACACGGCGGCGGACGTCGATCTGGCAGTGGTCGGCGGTGGCTTCGCCGGTCTCCAGGCGGGCCTGACCGCCGTGCAGGCGGGGCGCAGCGTCGCCATCCTCGAAGCCCGCGACCGCCTGGGCGGGCGCACCAAGCCGGGACGCCTGGCCGGCCATGTGGTCGACCTGGGCGGCCAATGGGTCGGACCTGACCATCGCCGCCTGCTCGCCCTCGCCGCGCGCCACGGGGTGGCGACCGAACGTCAGTTCGAGGCGGGCGCCAAGCTGATCGAATTCGCCGGCAAGGTGCGCCGCTACACCGGCCTGATTCCCGCCCTGCCCACCGTCGCCCTGCTCGAAGTCGACCGCACCATGAAGCGGATCGAGCGCATGGCGGCGGCGCTGGCCGCCAGTGCACCCTGGGCGACGCAGAACGCCGCCCGCCTGGACGGCATGACGGTGGCGAGCTGGCTCGCCACCCAGGTCCGCACCAAGGGCGCCCGGGCGATGATGGAAATCGCCGTCCGCGCCGTCTTCAGCGCGGAGCCGAGCGAGATTTCCATGCTCTTCTTCCTCGCCTATCTGCGGGCGTCCGGCGGGCTCGAACCGTTGATCTCGGTCGGCGGCGGGGCACAGCAGGACCGCTTCAAAGGCGGGCTGCACCAGCTCTCCGCCTGCCTCGCGGAAGAGGTCGGGAACGGAAGGATCCGCCTTTCGACCGTGGTTTCCGCCGTCGAACAGGATGAGTCCGGGGTGACGCTCCGCCTCTCCGGTGGGGACACGCTGCGGGCCCGGCGCGTCGTCATGGCGGTGCCGCTCGCCCTGCTCGGCCGGATCGGCTCGACGCCGCCCTGGCCGGCGCTCCGGGCCGGTCTCGCCCAGCGGAGCCCGATGGGCAGCGTGATCAAATGCCATGTCGCCTATCCGACGCCCTTCTGGCGCGCCCGCGGCCTCTCGGGCGAGGCGGTGTCGGACGCCGGGCCCTTCTCGCCCGTGTTCGACGGCACGCCCGAAGGGGCCGCGCACGGCGTGCTGACCGGCTTCATCGAGGGTGAAGCGGCGCGCCAATTGACCGAGTTATCGCCCGAAGGACGCCAGGAACAGGTGCTGCGCTGCCTGACCCGCCTGTTCGGTCCGGAAGCGGCCATCCCCCTCGACTATGCCGAGAACGACTGGCTGGCGGAGGAATGGTCGGGCGGCTGCTATGCCGGCCTGATGGCGCCCGCCACCATGACCGGCTTCGGCCCGGTGATCCGCCAGCCGGCCGGGCGCATCCATTTCGCCGGCACCGAATCGGCGATCGAGGCGACCGGCTATGTCGAAGGCGCGCTCGAATCGGGCGAGCGCGCCGCGGCCGAGGCGCTGGCCGCCCTCAGCCTCGGCTGACCACCCGGCGAAGCGCCGCCAGGAAGCGGTCGACGTCCGCTTCGTCGTTGTAATGGGCCAGGCTGGCGCGCACCACGCCGCCCGCTTCGGACAGGCCCAGGGCATCGACGCAGCGCCGGGCATAGAAATCGCCGCAGCCGAGGGCGATGCCCTGGTCCCACAGCGCCGCCGCCACCTCTTCCGCCCGCCGCCCGGCGACGGTGAAGGAGAAGGTGGGCGCGCGGCTGCCGTCCATCGCCTGGCGGCCGATGACGCGGACGCCGGGCACCTGTTTCAGCCCCTCGATCAGGCGCCGGCCCAGCACCTCCTCATGGGCGGCGAACAGGGCGTAGAGCCGTTCCATCCGCGCCCGGAGCCCGTTCGCCGGCAGGGCGAAGTGGTGATCGTCCAGGGCCGCGAAATAATCGGCGATGCCGTTGAGCGCCGCGGTGAATTCATGGGACGGGCCGCCGGGGTTCAGGGTCTTGGGCGGCTCGGTCAGGAAGAAGTGATTCTGCGGCGCCAAGCGCTCCGCCACCGAACGCCGGACATAGGCGGCGCCGACATGGGGGCCGAAGGTCTTGTAGAGGCTGAAATAGTAGAAATCGACGTCGAGCGCCTTCACGTCCGGCAGGCGATGCGGCGCATAGGCGACACCGTCGACCGCGATCAGGGCGCCCGCCCCATGGGCGATCCGTGCCGCCGCCGCGACATCGTTGAAACTGCCCACGACATTCGAGCAATGGGGCATGACGACGAGGCGCGTGCGCGGGCCGACCAGCGCCTCCAGCACGGCGAGGTCGAGTTCCGCCGTCTGCGAATCGATCGGCCATTCGCGCACCACCACGCCCTCCTGGGCGAGGCGCCGCCAGGAGCCCGAATTGGCCTCGTGGTCCTGATTGGTCACCACGATCTCGTCGCCCGGTGCGAAGAGCGGACGCACCGCCTGGGCCAGCACCAGGGTGTTAACGGTCGTGGAGGGGCCGACGAAGACTTCGTCCTTCCCGGCATTGAGAAAGGCGGCGGCCACCGCCTGGCCCTCGGCGATCAGCGCGGCCGCCTCGGCCGAGGCCGGGAAACCCCAGGCCGGCTGGACCTGGAGCGCCGCCATATAGTGGGTCACCCGGTCGATCACCTGGCGCGGCACATAGGTGCCGCCGGCATTTTCCAGGAAAGCGACGCCGTTTTCGAGCGGCGGGAACTGGGATCTCGAAAAGGCGACGTCGAGATCGACGCCGCCGATGGTGCCGGCTGCCACGGTCTTCACCCCCGGTTGACTACCGGGGGCGAGACTACTCGGCCGCCGCCTCGCTTGTCACGCCCCGCGGCAGGGCCGGCCCCTCGCGGTTCGCGGTCGCCCGCGAGCCGGCCGCCGGGATCACGTCGAGCGGCGATTCCAGGACCTCGAGCCGGACCTTGCCGACGCCGCGCCCGCGCATCCCGATCGCCCGCGCCGCCGCAGCGGAAAGGTCGATCATGCGACCGCGGACATAGGGGCCGCGGTCGTTGATGGTTACGATCACTGAACGCCCGGTAATGGCCGAGGTTACCCGAACCCTGGTGTTGAAGGGCAGGGTCTTATGCGCAGCGGTCAGATCGTTCTGGTCGAAACGATCGCCGCTCGCCGTGCGCCGGCCGTGGAAACCCGGCCCGTACCAGGAGGCGACGCCGGTGAATTCCCGGATCACCTTCTCGGGCTGGGCGCCCTGGGCCTTGCCGCGATCCACCACCGGGCCGGTCAAGGCCTCGCCGGCGGATGCCGTAACTGCTTTGGTGTCGGAACGACGGACCGGGGCTGCTCCGTCGGGGAGCGCCGTGGTCATCGAATCAGCAACCGCGCCGTCGCGAATACTGATCGGGTCGTCGGCGTTTTCGGTCGCCCGTGCGGTGCCTTGCACTGCAACGGAAACGGCCGCCGCTGTCACGGCTGCCACGATCCACCTGAACGCGAGCAAACGAGTTGCTGCCATTGATCCTCCTCTCCTTCATAGGCGAGCGGGCACGGAGGATGTGCCGCTCGCGGACTGGACAGACCCCTATTCCCAGGTCAACCAACACCCAGCGATCAATCCGGTTGCAGTCAGACCTGATGACCGGACAGACCAACGAATTGTGGAAACCGTTCGTCCTACCGTGACGAACGACGCGGTGCGACTGTCTTCAGCCTCCACCGCAAGCCGACGACGCACATGGCCAAGCCCAGCGCCACGACATAAATTTCAGGACCCAAAAGTCCCAACCTTCTAGGCCGGCGGCGACCGTGCCGGTCTTTTTGGACATGGGGCCGCCACCTTCTGCGGGATGGGCACCATGGGTCACCACGCGGCGACATTGCCGAAATTTCGCGCCCTTGGCAAGCCCGTCGCACCAAGGCGCAACAAGTCCGCACCCACACTGCAATAACAGGGGCTTCCGGCAACGATGAATCGCCCTTACTTATCAATGTATTGGGGAGATCTTCGGGGATCTGCTCGAATCCTCTTCCGAGGCGGCTTTCGAGGCCACTTCCGGCGCCGCCCGCGCCGTGCAGAATGACTTTTTTGGTCGAAAGGACACCGGATGCGCCAGGCCGTCGCCGCCCTCGCCCTGCTCGCGGCAAGCGCCTTTGCGGGCCTGCAGGCCCACGCCGAACAAGCCGCCGACCCGGTCGCGCCCGAAGCCTCCTCGGGCACGGTTGCGACCGCGCAGAGCGCCACCGCACGGCGCTATATGGTGGTCGCCGCCCATCCCGCGGCGGCGCGGGCGGGCGAAGCCGTACTGGCGCGCGGCGGCAGCGCCGTCGACGCCCTGGTCGCCGTCCAGATGGTCCTCGGCCTCGTCGAACCGCAGTCCTCCGGCCTCGGCGGCGGCGGCTTCCTGGTCCATTGGTCGGCGGCCGACGGTATCGTCACCAGTTACGACGGGCGCGAGACCGCGCCGGCCGAGGTGGGATCGGACCTGTTCCTCGGCCCCGATGGCAAACCGCTGTCCTTCTTCGAGGCGGTGGTCGGCGGGCGTTCGGTCGGCACGCCGGCGACGGTGCGCCTGATGGCCGAGGCCCATGCCAAATATGGCCGGCTGCCCTGGGCCGAACTGCTGGCGCCGGCGATCGAGCTCGCCGAGAAGGGCTTTCCGGTCTCGCCCCGCCTGGCCGACCTGATCGCCGCCGAAGGCCCGCGCCTGAAGACCGATCCCGAAGCCGCGGCCTATTTCTTCGATGCCGACGGCAAGCCCCGCGCCGCCGGCACGATCCTGCACAACCCGGCCTATGCCGCGACGCTGCGTGCCATCGCCGCAGGCGGGCCGGATGCCTTCTATTCGGGCGAGATCGCCGCCGCCGTGGTCGCCAAGGTGCGCGGCGCCGGCTTCAACCCCGGCCATCTCACCACCACGGACCTCGCGCATTACACGGTTGTGGAACGTCCTGCGTTATGTGGGCCGGCGCTCGGCCACCGGCTCTGCGGCATGGGGCCACCGTCGTCCGGCACGCTCGCCATCCTGCAGATCCTGAATCTGATCGAGCCCTATGGCATCGAGGCGAAGTCGCCCGCTGAAGCCGACACCTGGCGCCTGATCGGTGATGCCACCCGTCTCGCCTTCGCCGACCGCGAGCGCTGGCTGGGCGATCCCGACCGCCTGTCGATCCCGCTCCGCGGCCTGCTGGCACCCGGCTACCTGGCCCTTCGCGGCAAGCTGC
>Ga0265297_10001999_pt1 | contig 43793 bp, 43 predicted proteins | sample Munlanlwell13791_FD_192502 | JGI IMG/M metagenome (GOLD analysis project Ga0265297, IMG submission 192502) | Leachate microbial communities from a municipal landfill in Southern Ontario, Canada - Leachate well 137-91 | ecosystem: Engineered > Solid waste > Landfill > Unclassified | place... | reverse complement strand
TTGTGAAAAAGACCAGGGAAATCATCAGACCCGGAAGAAGTGAACCCAGAAAGATGAAACCAAAACGACCTTACTCGATGAACTACAAACGATTATAAATAAACGTTAACTAAACGACATTGATTTGAAATTCGTAATTAAATCTTAAGTTTAGTTTTCATCGTTTTTTGAATGGTTCCAATAATCCTTAACAATTCGTCAACATCTCGCATTAGGGATGTGGATTGTTCTTTGGTCAGATAATCAGTATCAGCTAGCAACCTTATCCAATATCTTGTCTCTCTGCATTCTTTGTAAGAAATTGTCAATTTTGAAAAAAATTCTTTGTCCGACTGACCACCAACGGCTTCTTCAACATTTGCACCAATGGATGTACCCGATCTTAAGAGTTGTTTGCTCAAAATAAACTCTCTCTTTTCCTCAGAGAGAAACTGATAAATTCTTACGATCTTGATTGCAAATGCGTAACTTTTTTGAAGCACAACGTTGTTGGTTTTCATCATAAAAAGATTAAAAATCAATTACGAATTACGCGGGGGATTAACGTAATTCGTAATTCCGTAATTCGTAATTAACAATTCCTTACAAGTTACATCAATTTTCTGACTTTCAATAATCTCAAAACTCTATTAACATTCATTTCCCCCGTAATTCGTAATTCGTAATTGTCTCGTAATTCGTAATTTTTTAACTTTTATATGCTGAATTTCGCCCTTATTGGTGCTGCCGGCTACATCGCTCCCCGCCACCTGAAAGCCATCAAAGAGACCGGGAACAATCTGGTTTGTGCCCTTGATCCTTACGATGGGATTGGCATCTTGGATAGCTATTTCCCCCAGACCGATTTTTTTACCGAGCCCGAAAGATTCGACAGGCACCTGGATAAACTGCGCCGTTCGGGCACCCACAAAATTGATTATGTGAGCATTTGTTCTCCCAACTATCTGCACGACGCCCACATGAGAATGGCCCTGCGCAACGGGGCCCATGCCATTTGTGAGAAGCCATTGGTACTGAATACCTGGAACCTCAACAATCTCCAGGTCATCGAACAGGAGACCGGTAAAAGAATCTTCACAGTACTCCAGCTCAGGCTGCACCCTGTCATCCAGCAGTTGAAAAAGCAGATTGAGGCCGGACCAAAAGACAAAGTTTACGAAGTCGAACTCACCTACATCACCAGCCGCGGTAAGTGGTATTTCATCTCCTGGAAAGGGAACCAGCAGAAATCCGGCGGCGTTGCCACCAACATTGGCATCCACTTCTTCGATATGTTGGGATGGATCTTCGGCGATTTCAAGGGTGTCGAACAAGAGACCAACCTACCAGGGAAAGCCGGAGGCAAACTTTATTTCGAAAAGGCCAATGTTCGTTGGTTTCTGAGTGTCGACGAAAACGACCTGCCTGTCGAAGCCGTTGTCAATCAAAAACGAACCTACCGTAAAATCAACATCGAAGGGGAAGAACTCGAATTCAGCGAAGGCTTTACAGACCTTCATACCGCCAGCTACCGTGCCATCCTGAATGGCGAAGGCTTCGGCATCGACGATGCAAGGATAAGTATTGAGATTGTGAGTAAACTAAGGAATATTTAATCCATGCAAACCGATTTGACTGTCAAATTGAAAGCAATGCTTTGGGACATCCCGGAGACAAATAGATTGGAAATAGCCAATGAAATCATTGCCAACCCTGTTGAAGCATTTCGAAAAGACGATCAGCTTTTTATGAAAGCGCTTAACAGCCTTCAATGGTATGAGTTAATTAAACTTGTAAAAACACAAGATCTATACCTGTTGCTAACCGAGGCTACCATAAAAAAACTTTTTCCTGCTCAACGCCGTCTCTATTATACCAATGTCAAAAGATTATTATCAAAATACACTCTATCCACTTCAGGATAAGGTTCTTCGTATTATCGAAAAACTCCGGGTTGGATTCTATCTTACAGGGGGTACTGCTTTAAGCCGGGCATACCTGCATCACCGCTTTTCTGACGATCTGGATTTTTTTGTGAACGATGTGGCAGACTTTAAAGAACAAGTAAATACTGCCATTAAAGCACTTACTGATTCGGGTTTTCATACCAATGCATCCGTGGCTACAGAAGGTTTTGCCCGCATTTTCGTTTTCGACAAAGATATCCCCTTAAAACTGGACTTCGTAAACGATGTGGTTTTTCGAAAAGGAATGCCCATTGTAACTCCTCTTTTTAACAAAACTGATTGCTTAAATAACATACTTTCAAACAAGATAACAGCACTGGGAAGATATTCATCCAAAGATGTTGTCGATATCGTTTTCATTTGTGAAGCACTGCAATTTAATTGGGAAAATATTATAAATGACGCATTAGAGAAAGATCTTTGGGTAAACCCTGTGAATGTAGTTGAGGTTCTGGAACAGTTCCCGGTTCAGAAAATTAGTGAAATAGCATGGATCGAAGAGGCGCCTCAAAAAGAATGGGTGCAAGCCCGCATAAACAAAATAATTCCTGATATCCTGGTTGGCTGCAATAACTCATTGTATAACCCGTTCGTGTAATTGACTTCGTCGAACTTCGTTTCGTCAAAATTCGTGAAATTCATTCCTTATGGCAACTCCCAGCAATCTTCTTCAAAAAATAACAAACAACGACTGCACCGTCGGCATCATCGGCCTCGGCTATGTTGGCCTACCGCTTGCTGTAAGCTTCGCGGGAAAGAATGTAAAGACAATCGGGTTTCATTATTAGCTATTTTTCCCCTGTGTAAAATATTTCTTCGACTCTGCTTACATTATCCACTTCAGACCTATTTTTTGTAATTATTTCAATAAATCAGCAAAAACTCCAAACAAAGCCATTTTTTGTTTGGAGTTTTCAAATTAATGAGTAATTTAGCTACTCAATTAACCTAAGTTGAATGCTCGACGACCTAATAACATCCAAGACCAGAATACGGTTGTTGTTGAAGTTTTTTCTCAACAGCAGCACCCAAGCTTATCTGCGTGGTTTGGAGAGTGAATTTGGCGAATCTACCAATTCCATACGTCTGGAACTGAACCGATTCGAGCATGCAGGCCTTATCGTTGCCCATGAATCAGGAAACCGCAGGATCTATTCCGCAAACACCTCCTACCCACTCTATCCGGAAATAAAAAATCTGTTGCACAAACATTTGGGGATCGATCAAATGCTTGAACAGGTGATTGAAAAACTTGGATCGGTGGAGGAAGTTTACCTTACCGGCTCGTTCGCCCACGGTAGCGACGGCCCCAACATCGACGTACTCCTGGTTGGAAACGATATTGATACCAACTATCTGGATACATTGATCGACAAGGCTAAGCCGCTATTACAGAAAAACATCTGTTACAAACTCGTTAGTAAGTTGCAATTCAAATCGACTTACCAGGAGATGAGCGAAAAAGATATGCTGCTTTTGTGGCAGCACAAAAACTAGGTCGCCTTAACCACACTGGTTTTGCCGACTACATTTGTTAAGGAGCAAATAGCAGTCCTTTGAAAAACACAATGGGACTGAGGAGGCGAAGCTGTGCGGGGAAGGACGGAGGGACGGAAAAATGACGGAGGGACGGAAAATGACGGAGAGACTTGGATGACTAGGACGACTAGGTAGAGGGGGAGTGTGCAGGGGAGAAAAAGAAACGGGGAACCAGTGCCGGTCCCCGAGCGTAGCCGAGGGGCAATGATGGGAAGCAATATCGGTCCCTGAGCGTAGCCGAAGGGGAATGACGGAAAAAGGACTGAGAGACGGAGAGATGGGAAGCAATACCGTTTCCTGAGCGGGGTGGTCACTGAGCGAAGCCGAAGGGCAAAAGTGTGAATTAATAAGATAATAAGATTCAAATTCAATCATCTTCAATTTTCGAACTTCAAAAAAATCAGCTACATACAAACGAATCCTCCATTGAAAGTATTATTTCATGCCAATAAAGCAGATATTTCAGTTTTCAAATCATGCAATTGATCAAATAGAGGCCAGATCCCTGTCCAGGCAAATGATTGAGGAGATTCTACAGTCGAAAGAGAAGAAAATAATAAAAGCTGGAAATATTGATATCTACCAAAAAATTGTCGTTGAAATTGATAAGCCATATCTTTACAGAGTATTTGTTAATAACTCAAAAAAACCATTCTTGGTAGTTACTGCGTATAAAACATCAAAAATAGAAAAGTATGAAAATCAAATATGACAAAGAAACAGATATTGTTTACATCAGTTTGTCTTCCCGGAAAATTACAGAAAGTGATCAGGAAAAGCCGGACATCATACTTGATTATGCTGAAGACGGTCAGATAGTAGGCATTGAAATTCTGAATGCTTCGAGTAAAATGGAACAAGAAAAAGGGATTCTTTATGAAGTTGCTTAAACCCCATCATACTAATTATCTTCTAATTACAAGAACACCCGATAAATAATTTAATTTTTAATCATATAAACCTTATTTACCTGGATAATTTTGGTAGCAGAAAGACAAATTGAACGAAAATTCTGACCTTATTAACTTATTCCATGATAAACCAATAATCTTAATGATTAAGATAATAAGATTCAGATTTTATCACCTCCGAGTTTTCTACTAAGATTAATTTAAATAAAATAAGGTTAATATTATAGAAAAGAAAGCTCCTATTTTATGACTCAAAGGGAAAAAATCATTGGCAGAATTTTGTCCGGAACTTCTGATCATAACATTGATTTTAAGGAATTAACCGGAATACTTAATAGTTTTTCTTTTACTTGTAGAATCAAAGGGAGTCATCACATTTTTTACAAAGAGGCAATCGAGGAAATCATTAACATTCAGCCATTAAATAATAATAAAGCAAAACCATATCAGGTAAAACAAATTAGGTTTTTAATATTGAAGTATCATCTAAATTTGGCAAAAAATGAATAAATATGAAATTATAGTCTATTGGAGTCAGGAAGATAATGCATTTATTGCTGAGGTCCCTGAACTTCCAGGGTGTGCAGCAGATGGCGAAAATCAAATCGATGCGCTCAAAAACGTAAATAAAGTTATTGATGAATGGATTGAAACTGCTTTACTTTCACAAAGGAGTATTCCAAAGCCAAAAGGAAGACTAACATTTGCTTAATTATTGAATAAACTATTTTGCACAAATTATCATCATATAAACCTTATTTTTTATTCCCAACCTTAGTAGCAAGGAAACCGAACGGAGACCCGAACCTTATTACCTTATCCTGGATTAACCTAAAATTTAAAATAAGGTAATAAGGTTTAGATTCAATTAATACCCTGATTTCTACTAAGGTTACTTTAAAAAAATAAGGTTTTAACAAATCATCATTAACTCGTTCGTGATAAAGAATTAATTACACTAATTTTAAACCAATTACACGAGCGCAACGATGATATATACCATTCAAAAACAGAGTTATCCGCACGAATCTCCCTCGCCCCGTTCGTGAAATTCGTCTTAAATTCGTGAAATAAATAATACAATGATGCACAAAAAAATAATCTTCACTCTATTCTTGACAATTGCACTCCTTTCCTGTAAAACCAGCAAAGATCTTACCTACCTGAAAGACATGAACGATCAGGAGCTGCAGGATCACCTCCCGCAAAAACCTGCCGAATACAGGATCAAACAAAACGACAACCTCTATGTAAAGATTATTACACAAAATGCGGAGGTGAACAATCTTTTCAGTCTGAATCCAACAACAACAACATATGCGGGGACCCAACAACAATCCGTTTCCGACCCGTCCAGTCAATTTATTAATGGAAATATTGTGGATCAAAAAGGAGAGATCACACTTCCCATCCTGGGTAAGGTTAAAGTAGAGGGCCTTACAGTACCGGAAGCTCAGGATACCATCAATAAAACAGCGGGTGAATACTTAAAAGAATATATTGTGCAGGTAAGGCTTATGAGCTTTAAAATTACCATGCTTGGCGAGTTTCGTTCACCCGGAGTCTTGTACAACTACAACAACTACATAACGGTTCTAGAAGCCATAAGCAGGGCCGGTGGAGTGACCGATTTCAGCATACTCAACAAAATAATGGTCATCCGAACAACCCCTATGGGGTACAAAAGTTTTAAAGTAGACCTCTCCTCAAAAAAATTACTTGCTTCTGAAGTATTTTACCTCCAACCTGATGACTTAATCTATGCCGGACCCGATAAAAACAAAAATATCTCCCTTAACGCTACCACCTATTCGATGTTGTTATCCTCCATAACAACCCTCCTGGTAATCATGCAATTCTTCAGACGCTAATTTCGCCAAACTCCAGCGTTATACTACAAACAGAAAAATTATCAACAGCATTAAGAAGCTGTTTAAATTTCTTACACAGAGAATTTATTACTCCATAATTAAACTAAAAATGGCTTTGAAATTCTCGCTTTAGTTAAAATACTCTTGAGGAAACAACGAGTTACACAACTTGTCCCGATACTTCGGGAGAGAGAAAAATCGCAAGCGATTTTCCAACTCTGTGTAACTCCGGAGTTTCTCTCATGAATACACCCAATTGCAGAAATTTCTATAAACCCTACATTTTCGATTAATAGACAATTATTCTCTGTGTAATATTTTTAAACAGTCTCTAAATGTCAAAACATCCCTTTATAAATCACAGATCCATAATATCTGTTAACTGTTATCTGTTAACTGTTATCTGTTAACTGTTATCTGTTAACTGTTATCTGCTAACTTTTTTCGATTTTTGCCCACAAATTAACATTTGCACTTATGCGACCATCCGAATCCCTTAACAATACCGAATACCTTAATCAGGAAGAAACCATTGATATCAAAGAACTACTGTTTAAATTTCTCGACAAATGGTATTGGTTTGTTCTATTTGGTTTTATAGGTGCATCGCTGGCCTTTATTTATACCAAATACCAAAGTCCGGTTTACCAGTTATCCAGCAGCGTACTGATCAAAGCGGAGAAAAATAACGGAGTTGGCCTCGAAAGAATGTTCGAAGGGCTCAACATGGGAGGATCAACCAAATTGGAAAACCATATTGGCATATTTAAATCATATAGCATTAACAATCAAGTTGTTAATAATTTAAATTTAGGTGTCACCTGGTTCAAAAAAGGAATATTCATTGACCAGGAGCTCTACAAACAGGAACCCATTCAAGTACTCTTCCGCGAAGAAGAAACAAACCTAACCGGCATTAAAATTAGCGTCACTCCCCTTACCAAAGAAACCTATAAAATAAGTGCTTTTGGTGTGACAAAATTAAACGGAACTCAGCAGGAGTTTAAACTCGATCAGGAAGGACACTACGGAGATGCAATCAATCAACCTCAGTTTCATTTCACCTTGCTTAAAAAGAGTGAAATTGTACTTGAAGACCAATATTATTTTACTTTTAACAACCTCAATTCTTTAACACTGTCGTACGTAGCAGGATTAAAAGCTGAACCATCCTCGAAGCAGTCCGACATCATAAGACTCGAACTAAAGGGGACTGTTGCAGAGAAAGCATCCGATTATCTCAACGAATTAAATCGTGTTTTTATCAAATTTGGTTTGAACCAGAAAAACCAGATCTCCAAAAACACCGTTGAATTTATCGATTCACAACTTTCCGGGATTACCGAATCATTGAACAAATCAGGGCAGAGTTTTACCAACTTTAAATCGCGCAACCGGATGATGGATGTAAGCAATGAAGCCTCCATAATCGCAGAAAAAGTCAAACAGGTGGAACAGGAGAAGACAGTTGTTGACATGCAGCTTGAATATTACCGCAATACAAAGAAATACCTTGACGACCCTGTTCGAATCAAAAAAATGGTATCCCCCTCTGTGGTCGGAATTGAAGACCCATCATTGGGTGCTGCCATCGCTAAGCTGGGAGATTTGTACCAAAAGCGCGAAGTACTCTTATTTAGTGTCAAAGAAAATAATCCCGGACTGATAATGATCGACAAAGAGTTGGAGATGACCCGTATGAATTTGGAAGAAAATCTCAAAAACCTGATCCATAATACTGAAATAACCCAAAGTTACATCATTGACCGCATCGGCATCATAGACAAACAAATGGCTGTACTTCCTCAAACCGAACAGGAGTTTATCAACATCAAACGTCAGTTCGACATCAACAGTACCTTGTACACTTTCTTGTTGCAGAAAAGGGCTGAAGCAGAAATAACAACGGCATCCAACGTTCCGGATGCGTATGTAATTGACAAGGCCAGAATTGAAACATCCCAGATGGTGTTCCCGAAAAATACCTTAAACTACATGATTGGTCTAATTCTGGGACTTCTTCTTCCAATGATCTGGTTTATGCTGACCGAATTCTTCGATGATTCAATTACAGACATTACCATGATAGAAAAAGGCTCCAGTCTGAATATTGTCGGATCTATCGCCCACAATCACCACGAAGGGGATTTGCCTGTCAAAGATTTCCCGCGATCCAGCATCACTGAATCTTTCAGGGGATTGAGGACCAACCTGCAGTTTTTATTATCCGAACCCGGACAAAAGGTCATCTCAATTCACTCAACGATACCGGGTGAAGGAAAATCATTTATCTCCCTTAACCTGGCTGTCACGATGGCCATGAACAACAAAAAAATAATACTTATTGGTTGTGACATGCGTAAACCAAAATTGGACAAGATGTTGGGTCTTGACAATGATGCCGGTTTAAGTACCTTGCTGATTGGTCAGCACCAGTTGCAAGAGTGCATACAACAAACGGTAGTCAACAATCTCCATGTCATACCATCCGGCCCGGTTCCCCCTAATCCCGCCGAACTTCTCGATACAAAAAAATGGGTTGACTTAATCGAGCAGCTCAAAGAGCAGTATGATTACATCATTGTGGACAATCCACCACTCTCCATGGTAACGGATGGTTTTATCACCGGGAAAATATCCAATACCAACCTGATTATTCTCAGGCTCAATACAAGCCACCGCGATGAGATCAAATTTCTGAACAATATCGCCCAGAAAGAAACCCTTAAAAACGTTGGGCTCATCATCAACGATGTTCAGGCGCAAGGTTATGGTTATGGCAGAAGATACAGTTATGGCTATGGCTATGGCTATGGTTATGGCTATGGTTATGGCTATGGTGTTGGCTATTACGATCAGGATGAAGAGCATAAACCGAAATCAAGGTGGAGGAAAATTAAAAAGATGATTAATAAGATAACAGTTAACAGTTAACAGTTAACAGTTAACAGTTAACAGATAACAGATTGCAGATAACAGATTGTAATGTTGGACGTTTGCTTGATGGTGGTTTAATTACCTGTGTGAGCTAAGATTTCGGTTTTTTAGGAGGATGGTTCTTATTGGAGGTGTTGATGGTGGAGATGATCATGCGGAGTAGTTCTTTGTTGAACAAGATCATCTGTTGCGCAATTTCGACAGGCAAAAGTGCGGAACCCTCCAGCAATTGTAACCAATATTCTGTTTCATTCGACTCTTTAAGTGCAATCGTCAATTTTGAAATAAAATCAGCCGTTGACTGGCCATATTGCGCCTCCCGAACAGATGCGCCTATTGAAGTACCCGATTTTAACAACTGCTTGCTAAGTACAAACTCCCGATTTGAATTCAACTCCTGACAAACTTTCACAATCTTCAACGCAAATTTAAAACTCTTATCCGCCAAAATACTTTCTTTCATATGATTACAATTTTGTTTTTTATTTGCCATATGAAACTCACCGATAATCATTCACGTGTGTGAGAAGAATTTCTCATGGCTCGTTTCATGTGTATCTAATTTTGCTTTTTATTTAAATATTTTATACTTGTTCATAGATTAAAAACCGAATCCCCCCACAGACCCTTATCTGTTACCTGCTATCTGCTCCCTGCTATCTGTTATTTGTTATCTGTTATCTGTTATCTGTTATCTGCTACCTTTTCCCTTGATACCACAAGTTAACCTATTTTTATCACAAAACCAAATCCCTCCCTCCCACAAAAATCCCTTATCCTTTGTCTGTAATCTGTTACCTGTTATCTGTTACCTGTTATCTGTTATCTGTTACCTGTTATCTGTTTTCTGTTTTCTAACTACCCAAATTACACTGAACATGATTATCGCCATCGATTTCGACGGCACCATCGTCGAGCACCAGTACCCAGCCATCGGGAAAACACGTCCCTTTGCTTTTGAAACCTTGTTGTTGTTACAGAAAAAAGGTCATCAGTTGATTTTGTGGAGTTATCGTGCCGGCAAAGAGTTGGACGAAGCAGTCACCTTCTGCGCTAACAAAGGACTACAGTTCTATGCTATTAACAAGAATTATCCTGAAGAGGATTTCTGCGAAACCACCGTTAGCCGCAAGATCCACGCTGACCTCTTTATCGATGACCGCAACCTGGGTGGTATCCCATCCTGGGGCGAAATATACCAGCAACTCTGCCCCGAAGAGAGCGGGATCAGAGAATTAAAGAAATCCACAGGACTGCTTGCCAGGTTCTTCAAGGCCTGAAGAGAGCAGATAACAGATAACAACTAACAGTTAACAGATTGAAGGGTTAACTACAGCTATTCTTCCATGAACCCTCCTGAAACAAAAGAATTTATCCGCCAGCACAGCCATCTCTTCTGGTACACGCCGGAGGATAAAAAAGAGGAAATCAGTCACGAGTTGCTGGTTGAAACTATTTTGAACTATGGAGATCTCCGTTCGACGATCCAACTATTCCAGCTATTTGGGATCCAAAAAGTTGCAAATATTTTTTTCGATTCAATATCACTCAGCAGCAGACGAAAAGGGAACTATCACGAACTTACCATTAACTATTTCACCCTTGTTTTCGGAAAATATGCACCACGAAATATTCAGTAGCGGACAAGTTGAATTATTGCCCTATATAAAAGAGTTCCGGCAATCGTTTTATATGGTCGGAGGTACGGCTATTGCACTGCATATCGGTCACAGACGTTCGATCGACTTTGACCTGTTTACCTTTCAACGACTCAATAAATCAAGAATTAAGGGGAAACTAATTCATATCCCTTATCAACAAATTCCAATTTTTGAAGATGTTGATCAACTTCACCTTATTATCAACGAGGTAAAAATCACATTTTTCAGTTATCCTTATCCTGTCCAACACCCCGAAAAGATCGATTCTATTATAACGATCCCATCCTTATTGTCATTGGCCGCAATGAAGGCTTTTGCTTTGGGGCGGAGGGCCAAATGGAAAGACTATGTCGATCTCTATTTTATCATTCGTGATTATTATTCACTGGAAGAAATAGCTTTGGAAGCAAAGAAAATTTTCGACCAGCAATTCTCCGAGAAATTATTTCGCCAGCAACTGGCATTCCATAAAGACATCGACTACTCTGAATCTGTGGAATACTTGGTTCAACCAATCCCTGCCGATGAAATCAAAAACTTCCTGATCGACAAGGCAACCGATATCTTCTGAGAAAAAGGACCCTTCGACCCTTCGACATGCTCAGGGGAGTTCATGCTCAGGGACCGATAAATCAGGTTAGGTAAAGGGAGGAACAAAAGGATAAAGGTAAGCTTCAAGTGCTTATCCTATCGTTCCCCGATAAAAAATCGGGGCAGGCTGTGTAATTCGTCTCAATTCGTAAAATTTTCAACATAAAAAAATAAACCCCTTCGCACGACCTCCCTTGGCCCCGTTCGTGTCATTCGTCTAAAATTCGTGAAATTGTTTTTAATATGTTAAACTTCGCCCTTATCGGCGCCGCCGGTTACATCGCCCCCCGCCACCTCAAAGCCATCAAAGAGACAGGAAACCGACTCAAATGTGCCCTTGATCCCTACGACGGCATTGGTATCCTGGATAATTATTTTCCTGATGCCGATTTTTTTACGGAACCGGAAAGGTTCGACCGTCACCTGGATAAATTGCGCAGAAGAGGGGCCGAAAAAATCGATTATGTGAGTATTTGTTCTCCCAATTACCTGCACGATGCCCATATCAGGATGGCCCTGCGCAACGGAGCCCATGCCATCTGCGAAAAACCCCTGGTGTTGAATCCCGGGAACCTGGATGCATTGCAGGAAATCGAGCTCGAAACAAACCATAAGATCTATAACATTTTGCAACTCAGGCTGCACCCTGCGATACAACAACTGAAGAAAAAGATCGAAGAAGGCCCTACAGATAAAGTATACAATGTCGATTTAACCTACATTACGAGTAGGGGGAAATGGTATTTTATCTCCTGGAAAGGTGATGAACGTAAATCCGGAGGAGTAGCCACCAACATAGGGATACATTTTTTTGATATGCTTGGGTGGATCTTCGGTGCGTTCAAGGGAGTTGAACTTGAAAAAAATAGACCAGAAAAAGCAGGTGGAAAACTATATTTTGAAAAGGCAAATGTGAACTGGTTTTTAAGTGTAGATGAAAACGACCTTCCTTCCGCAGCAGTAGGCGCAGGGAAACGAACCTACCGGAAAATCAATATTGAAGATGAAGAGCTGGAGTTTAGCGACGGTTTCACGGATTTACATACTGCGAGCTATATGGATATTTTAAGCGGTGGTGGTTTTGGCGTTGAAGATACACGGAGAAGTATTCAAATAGCAAGTAGTCTGCGAAATATTTAATATACAACATGGTAAATAAAGATAATCTCCTTCAAAGAATAAAAAGAAACAATTTTGTGGTTGGAATTGTCGGCCTGGGTTATGTCGGCCTTCCCCTGGCTGTAAGCTTTGCTGGCAAAAAGGTGAAAACAATCGGATTTGAGAAATCGGTCACCAAAACCTCCAATGTCAACAACAAGATCAATTACATAGGGGATGTAACCGATCAGGAGTTGGTGGAAGTCGTGGAATCAAAATACCTGGAAGCTACTACTGATTTCACCCGTATGAAAGAGTGCGATGCAATCCTGATCTGCGTACCAACCCCCCTCGATAGGTTCAAGAAGCCGAACATGGATTACATCGAAGCCGCCTGCAGGGAGATCGGACAAAACATGAAACCGCAGACCTTCGTCTGTCTCGAGAGCACAACCTACCCCACCACTACGGAAGACTTTATGCTGCCCATCATCGAGAAAGAGTCAGGAATGAAAGAAGGAACCGACTTCTGGCTTGCCTTTTCACCCGAACGGGTGGATCCGGGGAACAAGCAGTTCGGCACCCGCAATACGCCGAAGGTATTGGGCGCCATGAGCGACGATGGGTTGGAGATCGGCAAATCCATCTACAGTTATGCCATCGACACCATCTATCCCGTCAGTTCACCAAAGGTAGCCGAGATGGTAAAAATCCTCGAAAACACCTATCGGTTGATTAATATCAGCCTGATCAACGAGATGGCCCTGCTTTGCGGCAAAATGGACATCGACATCTGGGAAGTAATCGAAGCGGCCAAAACAAAACCCTATGGTTTCCAAGCCTTCTACCCCGGTCCTGGAATTGGCGGCCATTGTATTCCGTTAGATCCTTTTTACCTCGAACACATAGCCAAGAAATTTCACTTTGATCTTTCGATGATCAATACGGCTGGGCACATTGATATGATGATGCCCCACAGGATGACACTAAAAATTGCGTCTGCGCTCAATCGCCATCATAAATCGATCAATGGGAGCAGAATCCTGTTTCTGGGGGTAGCTTACAAACCTGATATAGACGATGAACGGGAATCTCCCGCTTTGAAAATCATGGATGAGATTTCTCAAAAAGGGGGAATTGTATCTTATCATGATCCATATATTTCAAACATTAAGACTGAATGTGCAACCTATCTTTCCATTACTCTTAACAAAGAAGTTCTCAATACAGCGGATTGTGTTGTGATAACAACCAATCATTCAGTTTTTGATATTGATTACATAGTCAATGAATCAAGTTTAATTGTTGACCTAAGGAATTCTGTTAAAATTGCTTCAGATAAGGTATATAAACTATAAGAAACTGTTTAATTAATAGTCCCTCAATCTTGAATCAAAAAAACCCGTAAATGAATAACAAAAGATTCACGCAAAGCACGCAAAGAAAGACGCAAAGATTTTTAAGCTGAACTTTGCGCTCCTTTGCGGTTTTGCTTTGCGTCCTTAGCGTGAAATATTGTAGTTACATAAGAGTACCATACTTTCCATTTAATAAAATGTCGGCAAAACGATTTTTATTATTATTATTTGCAGCTATCAGTATCTCCTGCTCAAAAAGCGAGAGCATGAGTGTCATTAGTCAACCCACTCCTTTTAACTTAACCATACCGGAATCTTTCCCTACTGACGTAAACATTCCGGATGATAATCCAATTACCAATGAAGGTGTTGAACTTGGACGATATCTATTCTACGACGGGAGATTATCAGGACGTACCCATCCTGATTCTTTGATGAGTTGCGGAACTTGCCATTTGCAGTCAAAATCATTTGAATGCGGAATTGATCATCCAAAATTTAAAGATGGACACCCTTTTGGATTGACAGGAATCAAAACGCCGCATGTAATGCTTCCCTTTATTAATTTGATATATAATTCAAATGGATATTTCTGGAATGGAATGATTCACCCATCAAATCCCAATCCAAACAGGAGAACACTGGAAGATGTTGTTTACATGGGAATAATTGCACCACATGAAATACATGGAGATAGCGCTTTAACAGTGCAATTAATCCAGAAAATTTCAGGTTATCCTGAATTATTTGAGAAGGCCTTTGGTACAAAAAAAGTATCCATGAAATATATTAGTTATGCTATTGCACAATTCATAAGGACTTTGATATCGTCAGAGAGTAAATTTGATAGATTTACGCGCGGGGAAGAACAACTTTCATATGAAGAATTCCTGGGTTGGCTTATCTTCTCAGAGACTGCTGATTGTGCAAATTGTCATGGGGGAGTCCTTATTACCAACAATTTATTCTTTAACAATGGAAAGCAAACTGATTTCAGTGGAATATTTGATGACCCAAGAGACCGTTTCCATTTTACAAATAAGACAACAGACATAGGCGCCTATCGGGCGCCAACACTTCGCAACATCGATCTGACAGGGCCATACATGCATGATGGCAGATTTAATACTTTAGATGAAGTAATCGATTTCTACTCAGAAGGTGTAAAATTGTCTCCCTATATCAGCCCTCTGATGCAATTTGCCAATACGAAGGGAATTCAGTTAGGACCTGTTGGAAAGCAAGCGCTTAAAGCGTTTCTTCTGTCATTGCATGATGAAAAATTCATTGCAAATCAAAAATTCTCAAAACCCAAAACATTTCCCGATGGTTCAGTCCAATAAATCTCGTCTTAGTATGCTCCTATTTGAGATTGTTACTATTCAGTGATAAACATAACGAGTAATCTTCAAAATACTATCAAAATCCGATGAAGGTGTTAATATAAGTTCGGAGAACAATATAATGTCATATTTTGAATTCCAAGTATTTTGACCGCCCCCAACCCCTCCCAAGGAGGGGAGTAACGCGCTGATGTTGATTAGTGCACGAATCTGAAGTCTCCCCCTCGGGGAGATATAGAGGGGTCAAGTCTCAGGAAATGAGACATTAATTCTTTCCCATTACTTCTATGCAACTCTCTGCCCGGTAATTTATATCACCATTTAGAATAACCAGGACCCATTCGAAATAATCCAACTGATCGCTAAATGCGAGGTGGTCACATAATAGGCACAGAAATATGAAATAGCCATGAGGAAATATTCACACCTACCGAAAATGAATATCTGGGTATTGGCTTCGCCGATCTTCGATTCCATGCGACCATTAAAAAACAAATTATATTCGCATGAAAATCAGTAAACAATTCAGACTAAGTATTTCTTTCATTTTATGCAAATATTTACAGATTGGATGTCTTCTTATTCTTCTTTCTTGCAGTAAAGATACTGCAACGCCAGTCGAAAAAATAACGCCAGTCGAAAAAATTATACCCTACCATGGAGTTCATATTAAGTCAGAAGCCATAGTAAACGGTTATACGGATAAATTCTCTTATTCCTCCAACGATACGGTTTCTGTTTATATCAATTCAAAGGATTCTGTCAAAAATGCTGTCGTAAAATTGTTTTCCGCGGATGGACTGATAGTTGACAGTACAATGGTGAATATATTTCCCCAAAATATAAAAAATCCCAATCCATGGGAGAATGGGTATGGTTATGAAGTAACCTTAAGATATTCTCCTCAAAAACTTAAAAGCGGGATCTATTTTTGGGAGAACAAAATTTCTATGATTGTAAAATCTAGTGACCCTAAGGATATTACCGTTTTATATCCCTCTAATACTGATAATGCCTATTGTTTATCGGGTGGGTTAAGTATGTATTCATTACCCGAGTATGCCAGAATAGTTTCGTTCCTTCGCCCTATATTGAATATACAATTCTCAATATCCTTCTTAAAATGGATTAATCAATCAGAGTTTAATAATTCAATCAACTATATTTCAGATATTGATCTTGATAATGAATTAACTCTTTCAAACACAAAACTTTTAATTATTATCGGACATAGTGAATATTGGACGAGGAAAGCAAGAATGTTTGTTGATCAATTTGTTGAACAAGGACATAATATGCTTGTACTTTCCGGAAATACCATGTGGTGGCAAGTTCGTTACAATTCTACAAATGATCAATTGATTTGCTATAAAAGCCAAAAAGAAGATCCGATACCTGATTTATTGTTAAAAACCACTAACTGGTGTGAAAGTGTTGTTAAGTATCCAATATTTAACAGTATAGGCTGTGACTTTACTCTTGGAGGTTATGGATTGAAGACTGACACCGGTTGGGATGGTTTTAAAATCTGTTCAGATAATTCACCCCTGCTTGCAGGCACAAATTTAAAAAAAGGTGACATTCTTAAACTCCCATCATCGGAATATGATGGAACCTATATTAAAGGATTCGACAAAGATGGTTACCCTATCATCGATAATTCAACCCTTAAATTCCATAAATCGGAGATTATAGGATTTGATATTGGATTTCGTGATAAACCAACATGCGGTACTTTTTTTGCTTTTCAAAAAAACCAAACATCGGGTAAAGTTATAAACACCGCCACTACTGATTGGTGCGCGCCAAATGGGATTGGAGGTAAAGATGGAGATAAAATAAAAATAATTACACGAAATATGATTAGTATTTTATTAAATGGAGCAGAGATTTTTAGTAAATGATTTATTATTCATTTGAAGCTATGATTTATTAAAAAATCCTCCAACAGACGCTACCTTTCATGTTGTAGACCAACACCTGATGGGTATTGACACCCATGCCGTATTGGAAGCTGCCGGCACCAAATGGAATTTTCTCCCCTTCAAACCCAGACTGGTAGGTGGCTACTGTATTGGAGTAGATCCATATTATCTGGTCCAGAAAGCACAGGAATACGTTTACCATCCCGAAATTATCCTGGCCAGCCACCGCCTCAACGACAGCATAGGCAAATACGTAGCCACAGAAGTTTTGAAATAAATTAGATATTTGCCCGGATTTATTAATCATTTAACAATCGCGAATGAACCACGAAACAGCTGATAAAGAATGGGATCTTGTCATAGAAGGAAACACATCCCTATTCGACCTTAAATTCAAAGATATCTGGCGCTATCGCGACTTATTAGTGATGTTTGTGAAGCGTGATTTTGTGAGCTTTTACAAACAAACCATACTTGGCCCGCTTTGGTTTTTTATTCAGCCTTTATTTACAACCATAATTTACACCTTTGTTTTTGGTAGTCTGGCAGCTATCAGTACTGATGGTTTGCCACAACCCCTGTTTTATCTGGCAGGTATTACAGCATGGAATTACTTTGCGGACTGTCTAGTAAAAACAAGTACAGTTTTTAAGGATAATACTCAAATTTTTGGCAAGGTTTATTTTCCGAGGATTATTTTACCTTTAAGTATAGTAACTAGCAATCTGATACGCTTTGGGGTGCAGATGTTACTCTTTTTAGGAATGATGGGCTACTATTATTTAACGGGAACGACTTTTTCAGTAACATGGGCAATGTTGATGTTCCCAATATTGGTATTGATGATGGCATTCCTGGGATTGGGATTGGGGCTAATAGTCACGGCTATGACAACCAAATACCGTGACTTGGCATTCCTTGTCACTTTTGGCGTGCAACTACTGATGTACACTACAACCGTAATTTATCCTTTAAGCGCGGCACCACTAAAATACAAACATATCATAGAGCTCAATCCTATGACTGGCATCATCGAAGCTTTCCGTTTTAGTTTTTTGGGGAAAGGCGAATTCAGCACATGGAGCATAGGCTATTCTGCCCTGGTAACTGTTTTTGTGCTGATTATTGGGATTGTGATTTTCAACAAAACGGAAAAGACGTTTGTGGATACGGTGTAAAAATATCGGGTTAAGCAAGAAAAAAGTGCTGCGTGTTGAATAAAATTTGACATCCTTAAAGAATGACTCTTAAAGAGCTCGAAAAAATAATATTACAGGGTGAATGTGAGACTGTTGAATTCAAAAACAGTTTTAATACACAGGCCATTGAAACACTGGTTGCATTTGCTAATTTCAAAGGAGGTGCGGTATATATTGGCGTTTCTGACATTGGTAAAATCACAGGGGTTTCTGTAAATTCTGAAACAATTCAGCTATGGATAAATGAAATTAAAACAAAAACAGAACCATCAATAATTTCTGATACTGAAATCATAAAAATAAAAGATAAAGTTGTAGTAAAGATTTCAATTAGTGAGTTCCCTGTGAAACCCATTGCTGTGAAAGGCAGGTATTACATCAGGAAAAATAACTCAAATCATCTGCTGACCCCGAATGAAATTTCTGATATTTACATGCAGAGCATGCAGCTTTCTTGGGACTCTTATTTATATCAGAATGCCGCTATCAGCGATCTCGATTTGAGCAAGGTGTTATTATTTATTCATAAGGTAAATGGAGTTAAACGTTTTTATCTTGAAGAGAATGAAATAAATGCATTAGAAAAATTGGGGTTGATCAGAGAAGGCAAACCGACCAATGCTGCTATGATTCTTTTTTCGAAGGCAAATTTACGCTACAATGTCCATATCGGAAGATTTAAATCATCCGATTTAATTATCGCCGACAAAATGATCAGTGGCAATTTGTATGATGTTCTTGAAGAATCCATGCGGGAAATTATCAGCCATTTAAGATTTGCTTTTGAAATAACTGGTAAAACAACCAGCCGGACTGAAATAGCCGAATATCCTCTTGATGCGATAAGAGAACTTATGGTGAATGCTTTGGTACATCGTGATTACAGAAGCCCCATTGATATTCAGATTAAAATTTTTGATCAATCCATCAGTGTTTTTAATCCAAGTGGGTTATTTGGAAACCTTACAATTGAAGACTTAAAAACTGATAATTACAGAGCAAGTACCCGAAATAAATTAATTGCAGAGGCATTTTATCTAACTAAAGACATTGAAAAATATGGTAGTGGTTTTATCCGTATCAGAAAAGCTATTACTGACTACTCAACAATGAAATTTGAATACAAAGAAATTGCAAACGGTTTTCTGGCAGAATTAAATTATAGCATTCAAAAAATTTCAACTAAAGATGGCACTAAAGATGGCACTAAAGATGGCACTAAAGATGGCACTAAAGAACCTGCGGAAAGAAAAATGCTTTTAATTACAGAAATTTTAAAAGAAAGCAAAACCAGTACGATTGATGATATTTCACAATTGCTTAATATCCCCAGAAGAACAATTGTACGATATATTGAACAATTGAAAAAAGACAATAAAATTGTAAGAAAGGGTGGCAGAAAAAGCGGTCACTGGGAGTTAATCATATAAATTTATTTTTTAAAACACTGGTAGCCTTTCATTCAGATTTTCAAATTGAAGTACGAGTTGAATATGAAACTGTTTGGTTGAATCGACATCAAATTGCTTTATTGTTTGATCGGGATGTTAAGACCATTGGCAAACACATTGCAAATGCCCTATAGAAGAATTGTATTCGATTTCAGTTATCGCAAAATTTGCGACAACTGCGGCCGATGGAAAAGTATATCAAGTTGAATATTACAATTTATTTCAAAAAAAACGAACTATCTTTGCTCATATAATTTAAAACATAAAATTATGGAAGTTACAGCTCGCATAAATATCGATAGCCCAACCGGACGTAAATTAGTACGCGAAATCGAAAAACACAAGAAACGAGCAAGGGCTAAGTTAACAAAAGGCGATGTAAATCCATTTGCGAGTTCCATACGTACAATCTGATATTCATTTATTTACTAATAATATTTACGTATGAAAGTAGCTGCAATTGAATATCCTTTGCCCGAAGATTTACAAAACTGTACCGCTTTATCGCATAATGAAGTATGGGACAAGGTATGGGATAAACTAAGTAATCATTACGGCGTAGATGTACGAAAACTGCGATGAGAAAATTTGGCATCGTTTATTCAAAGGATGCTGATAATGATTTGCAAAATCTATCAGATGTGATAATGTACAAATACAAAGCACCATTGACCGCTGTACGTTATTTAAATGGATTACAAAAAGAAATTAAGCGATTATCAGTTTTAGCCGATGCATTGCCTTAATATACACGACCACAATTACTAAAATACGGACAAAACACAAAGCGTATTAACTATAAAGAAATGGCCATAATATTTGCCATTTTGGGCTCCATAGTTTACATTCACCGTATAATTCCGGCAAATGCCGTTGAAGGATTGTAACTTACATCTCAATACTCCGATAATAAAGCAATCACTCAACTCATCATTATCCCGTTCGTGACATTCGTTATAATTCGTGTAATCTTCTTCAATGAAAAAATTCTTTAAAGCCGACTTTGTTTGCTACTCAACAATAATATTAGAACTGAAATCTTCGAACTTTTTAATGGATATTGATTGCAGGCAGGCATTAAACTATTTAAAAGCCACTCAATTCCAACTTGCATTACTAATTAACTTTGGTGAATCCTCCTTATCCTACAAAAGAATCGTCAATTAGTTCAGATAAACTATAAACCCGTTCGTGACATTCGTTATAATTCGTGAAATCTTCTTCAATGAAAAAGTTCTTTAAAGCCGACTTTGTCTGTTACGAGTCTATTATCCTTGAATTAAAGGCCACTAAATTCACAACAGAATCAGATTACCAACAAACCCTCAACAATATCAAAGCAACTCAATTCAAACTCGGCTTATTAATCAATTTTGGAACCCCATCTTTAACTTATAAACGAATAGTAAATTAGCGCTACTGTCGCACCCCGTTCGTGTAATTCGTCTAAATTCGTGAAATCGTTCTCAACTGTAATTCGTTTCTAACTGTAATTCGTATTTTGAATAAGCTAATTGACAAAGGTGAAATTATCATCTATCAACCCGATGATCAATCCACCCAACTCGAAGTTCGTATAGAGGAGGAAACCGTTTGGCTATCTCAAAAACAAATGGCACTTATATTTAACTGTTCGGTTGACAATGTCGGTTTGCATTTGAAAAATATTTATAAAGAAGAAGAATTGCTTGAATCGGCAACTTCCGAGGATTTCTCGGAAGTTCAACAAGAGGGTAACCGATTTGTAAAACGCAAAGTTGTTTGTTACAATCTTGATGCGGTCATATCCGTTGGTTATAGAGTAAATTCCAAGCGTGGTACACAGTTTCGTATCTGGGCTAATCGTGTATTGAAAGATTATTTACTGAAAGGCTATGCGATCAATCAGCGTGTTGATAGAATAGAAAATAAATTATTGGAACATGACCAAAAGTTTGATATGCTGATTAAAACAAACTTATTGCCCAATGAAGGAATTTTTTATGACGGACAGATTTTCGATGCATACCTGTTTATAACGGACATTATCAAGTCTGCATCTAAATCGATTGTATTAATAGATAATTATATTGACGAGAGTGTTTTGGCTCTATTGTCGAAAAGAAATTCTGCTGTGGAGGCTACAATATACACAGCGATCCTATCAGCGCAATTAAAACTGGACATAAAGCGGTTCAATGCCCAATATCCGCCAATCAAGGTAAAAAGTTTCATGAAATCGCACGACCGTTTTTTGATTATTGACAATACCACAGTTTATCACATTGGCGCTTCTTTAAAAGACCTTGGCAAAAAATGGTTTGCCTTTTCTAAAATCGAACTCGATGCCTTGGAAATGTTAAAGAAATTAAACCATCCCAACTAATAAAACTATTAATTCGTGCAAATCATCAATCGTACCGTTCGTGTAATTCGTTTTAATTCGTGAAATCTTCCCCAATGGAATTCGTTTTAATTCGTGAAATCTTCTTACCATGGAAAAAGAACCTCAAATACCCACCCCTCCCCCCAACAGCGATCCTGACGAAATCGATCTGCTAGCTCTGGCCAAAACACTTTGGAAAGGCCGAAGGATTGTACTCAAATCAATATTTATTTGTGGGTTTATTGGAATTGTCATAGCACTTTCAACACCCAACGAATTCACATCAAAGGCCGTGCTCGTTCCTCAACTTGGCGGTGAAAAAGGTTCAGGGCTAAGTGGGCTCGCAGCATTGGCAGGTATTAATATGGGAATGAATTCCTCTTCTACAGATCTGTCGCCAGTGATCTACCCTCGAATCCTCAGTAGTGTCCCGTTTCAACTTGAATTAATGAATACTCCCCTCCAATTTTCAGGTTACCCTACCCCAATAAGTTATTATGAATACATCAATACCAAAAAATCGTTTTCTCCGCTGGGACTTATTGTAAAATACACTGTTGGACTCCCCTCTTTGTTGTTGAATGCTTTGAAAAGAGAAAAAAAGGATACCCTTGTTTTTGGCAATGATCAGAAAATTATTCACTTAACCCAAAAGCAGAGAGCCGCGATAAACGCCTTAAATAATCTAACCACTCTTGAAGTAAATAGCAAAGAGGGTTATCTAACTTTAACCTGCACCCTGCAAGAGCCTCTGCCTTCTGCTCAGCTCACACAAAAAACGTTGGATCTTCTGCAGCAATACATCATCGAATTCAAGATCAAGAAGGTCAAAGCTGACTTGGATTTCATTCAGGGTCGCTTTAACGAAAAAAAAACAGAGTTTGAGCAGGCACAAGAGAATCTTGCTATCCGTATCGACCGCGACAAGAACTTTACCAGTGGACTCTCCAGTATAGGGACAGATAGATTGCAAACCAAATATACCCTCACTTTTGGCGTTTACCAGGAACTGGCCAAACAGCTAGAGCAAACCAAAATTCAGGTTAAAAAAGATACCCCAGTTTTCGCTATCATCCAACCTGTAATAATTCCAAGCGAAAAATCCGGACCCAATAGGCGTATAACATTGATGATCTGGATATTCCTGGGTGGGATAATTGGGACTGGAATTGTATTTGGAAAAAATTTTATTGAGCTAATCAAGAAAAAGTGGAAAGAAGACTAATCAAATTTCATCCGCTCCTCAAAAGATAAGAGACAAAGCTCATTCGAGTAATTCGTCTAAGTTATTGAAATTAGAACATATACTTTATTGAACCCTTAGAGTATTTACCCTTCATGAGTCTCGTAAATATCTCTTATATGGTAGTGACCGATAGCGGGGGCATGGAAAAAACTCACGCTATTGATAAATCTGTTTTTGTGATGCGAGTTTTAACAGAATGTTCTGAAGGGTATCCGTCCGACCAACCCATCTTGCCAGCCGTTGCCTGATGATTTAGCTTTGGAACAAAAAAGTCATGAAAGTATCATCCAAGGAATCGACCATGTTCAATTTAATTGAGAGATGGCAGAAAAGCGGAAAGAGTCAAAAGCAGTTCAGTAGTGAAAATAATATTTCCTTCTATGCCTTTAAGTATTGGGTTCAGCGATACAAACGGTCAAAGAGTATTAACCCAGCTTTTGCCTCCGTTACTTTGACCTCGGAACCGGAATCCGGATTCTTCAATCCAAAGATTGAGATAGAACTCTCCGGTGGTATAATTGTACGGATTTATTAGCCGGCCATGTTGTTTGGCATCCCGGGTAATGCCCGGCTGTTTCTTTACTGCCTTCCGTCCGATATGCGCAAAGGGTTCAATGGACTTGGCGGACTGGCAACCAGCAAACTTGGTCAAAATCCACTCTCGGGTGATATCTTTATTTTTGTTAACCGTACCCGGACAATGATCAAGATTTTGGTTTGGGACCAGACCGGATTCGCTATCTGGCACAAACGATTAGAACAGGGTACTTTTGAGATGCCACAGATCGAAAAGACACAAAATTCCATAGAAATTAGCCGACAAAAACTGATGCTGATCCTAGAAGGAATCTCACTGAAAAGTGTTCAAACCAGGAAGCGGTTTTTATTAAAAAAGATGAAAATAATATCAAAAAAACAGGCTAAAAGCATTGTAAATACAGTGGTTTTCACTATATTTACAGTATGGAAAACGGCTTAGAAATACTTATTTCAGAACCGCAAAAAAAGAACCAAATCCTGCAAATTGCCAGGCCGGAGGCCGAAGTCAAAGCCAAGGTTCTTGAAGGAATAGCCAAACGTAATGAAGAGATAGCCAATCTTGCAGAAGAAGCCATCCAAAAGACCAAAGAAGAATTAAAGTATCTCCAGTTTCAGTATGATCAACTAAAGCGATTGATGTTTGGTGCCAAAATGGAGCGTTTTATTGCCAACACAGATGTCAACCAGATGATACTTCCTTTTGATGTGCCTGAATTGTCTGTAACAGAACAAACAACAGAGACCATCGAATATACCCGCAAGAAATCTTCTTCAAGAGAAAATCACCATGGACGTTTGGAGCTTCCTTCGCATCTTCCCGTAGGAGATCCACCTTGAACCGGAACAAGACACGACAGGTCTTAAATGCATCGGACAAGAAGTTACCAGTGAGCTGGATTTTACTCCTGCCAAACTATTTGTCCGCAAATATATCCGTAACACATATGCCTTGCCAGGCAGAGAAGGGATTCTAATTGCAAACCTTCCTTCACGCCCGATTGACAAAGGTATTGCCGGTCCCGGACTTTTGTCCAATATCCTGGTTGAGAAATTTGTTGACCATCTGCCTATCTATCGTCAGATCGAACAGTTCAAACGTGATAAGGTTGCTATTTCTTCTTCTACCATCGATGGCTGGGTTACAAAGACTGCCGATCTGCTCGCTCCGTTGTATGATCATCTGGTAAAGCAGGTCATTGCCCAGGGATACCTTCAGGTTGATGAAATGCCCATAAAGGTTCTGGACCATCAGAATAAAAAGGGCAAAACACATCAGGGGTACCATTGGGTGTACAATGCCCAAATGCAAAATGCAATTTTCTTTGACTATTGCCATGGTCGGGGGAGAGAAGGTCCAATGAGGCTACTAAAAGAATTTAAAGGATATCTTCAAACTGATGGCTACGGCGTATATGAATGGTTTTCCCGCCAGAGCGGCATTACCCATATTGCCTGTATGGCGCATGCCCGTCGTAAGTTTGAACAGGCTCTGGATTATGACCAGCAGAAAGCCGGCTCTGTCATGCAACAGATACAGGAACTGTATGCCATTGAGCGGGAAGCCCGCGAAGCTGGTCTGTCCCCCGCCCAAAGAAAAGAACTTCGGCTTGACAAATCATTACATCTGATGAATGAGCTGGACAAGAAGATTGCTGAGATGAACAAAATAGCCTTCCCAAAGAGTCCGATGGGCATTGCCCTGAACTATGCAACACAACGCTGGGGCAACCTTCTGAATTATCTTTACGATGGCTCACTGGAGATTGATAACAATTGGGTAGAGAACGCTATCCGCTCCTGCACCCTGGGAAGAAAGAATTATTTGTTTGCCGGATAGCACGAAGGGGCCAAGCGTGCTGCTATGTTTTATTCGTTCTTTGGTACCTGCAAAAAGAACAACGTAAATCCAAATGAGCGGCTCAAAAAGGTATTGGAAATTATCCCGGAATATCCCGCCAATAAAATCGGGGACTTGCTACCCCAGAACCTCAAGCTTTAATCCCTAACAATTTTTTCAACCAAAGTCACGACATCGCCATCAGAGCTTAAGATGGGTTGGTCGGACGGATACAATTGATTGCAGATTTGCGGAACATGATAAGGGAATCTGGCGATAAAATATATAAACTCTAACTATCTGCATGATGCACATATGCGGATGGCGCTATGCAATGATGCCCATACCATTTGCGAAAAACCGTTGGTGTTGAATCCATGAGACCTCGATGCACCTCAGAAAACAGAACAGGAGACCGGAAAGAAAATTAGTAATTAGAATAAAATAATGTCGTATTTATTTGTTTATATGCTATAATATGTATATATTTATCTCATTATAAGATATGTAACACTATAAACAGAGGAGATTACAGTTTTAGAGTTAAGCAATAAAAACACTAATAATCTAATCAAAAAACGTTGTCAATGACTTCTATTATCACATCAAGGACGAACGATTATCTATCTGGTAAGCATTTTTGATGTGTCCATAGAACGATCGAACGTTGGTTCAATAGCTGGTTTACTAGCGGGGTTCACTACCGATCTTGCCCGGAAGAGAAGTTAAAACTCATCTAAGAGGGTTGGAGGAAGAGATCGACAAGCAGCTTGAGCTAAACAGCAGCAATCTAAAAAGTGTATTGCTTTTTTTAGAGATAGCACACAATATTAAAATCTGCAAAAAGGCCTTGCAGAATTTATTAAAAGATACCGGGCTATAAGTGGAAACGAGCTCGGCTGTCTTTAAAAAGTAAGCGAAATCAGGTTGCATTCGACCTTAAACAACAACAGATTGAAAATCTTAAAGAGCTTGAAGATAGCGGATTCATTGATCTTTACTTCGGCGATGAAAGTCATTTCGGACTTACTCCAAATGTGCAAATGCCTGGCGAACGAAAGAGAATTCGATTTTGCTACCTGCAGCCAAAGGGAAATTTCTGAATGTAGTGGGTTTAATGAACCGTAAAAACAAGCTATTCTTTGAAGTACTTGAATCAACTTCAATACCGACAGAATAATTTGCTTTATGGATAATTCACCTATTCACAGATCAAATAAATTCAAAGCTAAAATTCAAGAATGGCGACAGCAAGACGTATATATTTTCTTCCTACCTCCCCTATTCTTCGGAATTGAATTTGATTGAAATATTGTGGAGTAGAATCAAATGTTAATGGCTGAATTTTGATGCATATTTCTGTTTTCAGAATCTCAAAGAACGATTGTTTGATGTCTTACAAAATATAGGTATAAAATACAACATTATATTTTAACCATTACTTATATGATTTCAAATCTAAAAATACTTGTTACCGGTGCCGATGGATTTATCTGATCACATCTCACGGAAATGCTGTTGAAAAAAGGATATAAGGTCAAGGCACTTTCTCCGTATAACTCATTTAATAATTGGAGATGGCTTTAAGATATTCCGGCAAATCCCGTATGAATTATGCAGTTCGTGTATTTGATGAAAAGAGTTAGTCATTGCTAATGATGCCTCACTAGATTTTTGGCTGACCGAAGGCCGTTTCACCGAACGATTCTCCAATAGAATTATAAAGATGGTAAATTAAAAAATGAACAAACAGAAAATTAAGGAACAAATATATCACCTACCCCCATTTATAGTTGTGTGGATCAAGTTTTGTTATCGCAAATTCGTATTTGTATATTTATTTGGATCAAACAAGGAATACCGAAGTGATATCTTACGATCCATAAAGTTGCGTGAAAGGAAGATATGTTTTGGAAGGGAAAACAAGGACAAGTATTTCTATGTAATTAGGCGGGCTTCAAAATATTCAGAAGGTCATTTTTCAATGCTGAATTTCTTTCTTGGGCATTTAAAGATTGCGGAAGAACGTGGATTAGTCCCTGTTATTGACATGAAAAATTATTATAACAACCTTTGGCAAGCCGAAAGTAATCGATGTAAGGAAAACGCATGGGAATATTTTTATAAACAACCAGCCTCGTATTCTTTAGATGATATCAGATCAAGTAGAAATATTATTTTGTGTGATGGTATCAAAGATCTTATACTGCCATCTCACAAATTTTCATATCAGAAAGATGAGATTCATCTGTGGAATAAAATATACATCAAATATATTCTATTGAATGATAATTCAAACAGATATCTGACACAAACTTTGCATAAACTAAAAATTGAAGAACGAAGAGTTTTGGCAGTGTCCCTAAGGCGAGGGATTGAATGGGGGCAAATTCTAAATTACAAATATTTTGCTGGTTATTCAAAGCATCCCTTTATAGATGAGACTATCCTTAAAGTTGAGGAATGTATGAACGACTGGAATTGCGATTACGTTTTTCTGTCAATTGATGATCAGGAAGGTTTGGAAGAATTCAAGAACGTTTTTAAAGAAAAGCTACTCTATATTGAAAGAGATAGATGGGCATATTTTAAAGACAGTATTGCTATACCAGTCGAAGAAATCAGAAAGAATGCAACACAAAAAAACGATGTAGAGATATACGAAAATGAATTAGGCTTTTTGACAGAAGTCCACATACTGTCAAAATGTAATTGCATTGTATGCTCCAAAACATCCGCAAATGCGAGCGCCTTCTTGATTAATGGGAATCGATATGAGCATACTTATATATTTTGATTTGTTATAATTGTAATATCGCTCCTGAAATTCCTAATAACCCCAATTTTTTTCTGATTTGTAATTAACAATGCCTTTTGTAGAGGATCCTCCATGAATATAACTGAAAATAAAGAAATTTCGAAATCAAGTATCATCTCCAATATGCTTTGGAAGTTTTCAGAGCGGACAGGTGCACAGGTTGTCTCTTTTATTGTATCGATTGTTATCGCAAGAATCCTGTTGCCCGCTGAGTACGGACTGATTGCAATGGTCTCTGTCTTTATTACGATTGCTAATGTGTTTGTATCAAGTGGATTTGGAAGTGCTTTAATTCAGAAAAAAGATGTTGATAATCTCGATTATTCGTCCATATTCTATTTTAGCATCGGTGTTTCGATTGTTTTATACATAATTATATTCGTAAGTGCACCAATTATTGCTAAATTTTATGGTTACACGGTTTTAACCCCTGTAATGAGGGTACTTGGACTACGATTGATCTTAGCAGGAATAAACAATGTTCAGCAAGCTTACGTTGCCAGAAATATGATTTTCAAGAGATTCTTTTATTCAACACTTATCGGAACGGTGGTTTCAGCTGTAGTTGGTATCTTTATGGCCTATAAAGGCTTTGGCATTTGGGCACTTGTTGCACAATTTATGGTTAGTTCAATTCTTGACACATTTATCATATGGTTTACAGTAAAATGGAGACCTCATTTGCAGTTTTCAATAATGCGTGTTAAAATCTTGTTTTCATTTGGCTGGAAATTGTTGTTAGCCGGTTTATTGGATACCCTAAACACCGAGAGCAGGACATTGATCATCGGAAAAATGTATTCGCCAAGTGACTTGGCCTACTATAGCAAAGGACTCCAGATGCCGGCACTTATTATGGCCAATATTAATGCATCTATTAGTGCTGTTATGTTTCCTGCCGTATCAAAAGTGCAAAACGACATCGAACGTCTAAAGATGTTGACCAGAAAGTCAATAAGTGTCTCATCATATTTTGTATTTCCATTATTGATGGGACTGGCTGTCATCGCGGAACCATTAGTTAGGGTATTATTAACAGATAAATGGATAATGGCTGTTCCGTATGTAAGAATATTTTGCTTTACACATGCGATAATAATCATGCAAATCGCCATGCAAAATGCAATATTGGCACGAGGTAGAAGCGATGTTTTTCTCAAGATGGATATTATCACTAAGGTGATTAGTATAGTGCTTTTAATCTGTGTGATAAACATGGGTGTTATGGCAATCGCATTAAGTTCATTGGTAACCGGTACGTTTAATGTAATTATGAAAGCATTTGTAAGCAGAAGGATTTTCGGATATGGGATACGTGAACATATCGCAGATAATGTACCCATACTATTTGCCGCGTCAATTATGGGGACTGCTATATATATGATAAATTTATTAGGTTTTTCAAGTCTTATTACTATGTCGATTCAAATACCCTTAGGAATTATCATTTACCTGCTATTTTCTATGATATTTAAACTTGAAGGTTATGTTTTTGTATTAGCATATTGGAATGAATGGAAAAAAAATAGGCCCCATGTTTGATATAAGTTTTTACGAAAACAAAAAAGTCTTCGTGACTGGCCATACGGGATTCAAAGGTTCGTGGCTTTGCAGGATGCTTATGACAGCCGGTGCACAAATAACTGGTTATTCACTGGATCCTCCTACAACTCCTTCGTTGTTTGATATTGCCGGAATAAAGCAGGGTTTAACTTCTGTTATAGGTGATATAAGAGATTATGCATCTCTGAAAAGGGCAATTGATGAAGGACAACCAGAAATAGTGTTACACCTTGCTGCACAACCAATTGTCAGAGATAGTTATAAAAATCCTGCTTTTACCTACGAAACAAATGTCATGGGTACGGTCAATATTCTGGAGTGTGTCAGACTAGCTGGTTGTGTTAAGTCTTTCCTCAATGTTACGACCGATAAAGTTTACGAAAATAAGGAATGGGAATGGGGATATCGCGAAAACGAACCTCTTGATGGTTTCGATCCCTATTCAAACAGTAAATCCTGTTCGGAACTTGTAACTCACAGTTACAAGAACTCCTTCTTTTCTGATGGACATGTAGCAATATCGACTGCAAGAGCAGGAAATATAATCGGGGGAGGTGATTTTGCAAACGATCGGATTATTCCCGATTGTATTCGGGCAGCAATTGACAAGAAGGATATTATTGTGAGAAATCCTTATTCGACACGTCCCTATCAGCATGTACTTGATCCATTATACGCATATCTGATGATTGCTGCAAAACAGTATGAAGACTGTAAATATGCTGGTTATTACAATATCGGCCCCAATGATTATGACTGCTTTAAAACTGGTGCTCTAGTAGAATTATTCATAGATAATTGGGGAGACGATATGAAATGGGTTAATCAATATGAGGGTGGCCCTCATGAAGCCACCTTTCTGAAGCTCGATTGTTCGAAATTGAAAACCACATTCGGATGGAAACCTCGTTGGAGTGTGAATACATCGGTCGAAAAAACTGTAGAGTGGACTAAATGTTGGATAAATGAAGAGGATGTAATAGCTTGTATGAACAGGCAAATAGATGATTTTTTAAATACCTAAACGGCTCACAATTTGCCGGAATTTATTACTACAAGTAAAAAATCTAGCACAAAATTTTTATATGAAAGTTGTTATTTTAGCAGGTGGATTTGGGACACGCATCTCTGAAGAAAGCCAGTTAATACCCAAACCAATGATCGAAATTGGTGAGAAGCCAATATTGTGGCATATTATGAAACTGTATTCTCATTATGGGTTCAATGAATTTATAATCTGTTGTGGCTATAAGCAACATCTTATAAAAGAGTGGTTTGCAAATTATTATTTACATAACAGTGATATTACGCTCGATTTCACCAGTAATAATAGCATGACGATCCATAACAATGTAGCAGAACCGTGGAAAGTTACATTAATTGATACTGGACTTCAAACCATGACTGGCGGCAGGATCAAGCGAATTCAAGAGTATGTAGAAAATGAAACTTTTATGCTCACCTATGGAGATGGTCTTGCTGACATTGATATCAATGCTTTGTTGAGATACCATCATAGCTGTGGTCGTTTGGCTACCCTTACCGCTGTACAACCTCCGGGACGATTTGGTCTTGCCAATATAAATTCCAATAATGAAGTGTTGTCATTTGTAGAAAAACCTGTCGGGGATGGAAGCTGGATCAATGGTGGATTCTTTGTTCTGGACCCTGGAATATTTAACACCATTGAGGGAGATGATACTATTTGGGAGAAAGAACCACTTGAGGGTTTAGCGGCAAAAAAACAATTAATGGCATTTAGGCACTTTGGATTTTGGCGCCCTATGGACACGTTACGTGATAAAAACATTCTGGAAAACCTTTGGGATTCTGGTAAAGCACCATGGAGGATATGGCTGAAATAGTAAAAAAAATACTGATTGTCGGTGCGAGTGGCTTTATGGGACGTAATCTCAAAGAGTTCTTAGAAAAAGAGAGTGGCTCCTATGAAATCGATGCTCCAAATAGTCGTGAATTCGATGTATCGGATGAACTGACAGTAAAAGAGCAACTCGAAAAACGGTATTATGATGTGATTATCCACTCCGCTGTTTACAATCCAAGAGTAGGTTCCAATAGGGATTCATCAAAGGAATTGGATAAAAACCTTCGGATGTTTTTCAATTTTGAGAGATACCAAAACCTTTTTGGTAAGCTTTTGTATTTTGGATCGGGCGCTGAATTTGACAAACGTGAAGAAATTTCCTTGATCAATGAAGAAGATGCTGGAAATGGAATACCCCCGACAGATTATGGCCTTTACAAATACATAATCAATCAATCAATTCAACATAGCAAAAACATTTACAATTTACGTTTATTTGGATTGTTTGGCAAATACGAGAATTGGAAAAGGACTTTCATTTCCGGTGCTTGTTGCAAGGCAATTAAAGGATTACCCATTACAATCAGTCAAAATGTCTATTTTGACTATCTGTATATTGATGACTTTTGCAAAATCGTAAAATGGCTTATCGATCACAATGTCAAGTATAAGGAGTATAATATAACATCAGGTAATAGAATTGATCTTTTAACTCTAGCTGAAATCATAAAAAAAGTCAGCAAAAAGGAGCTTCCGGTATATATATGTACTGACGGATTAGCAAATGAATATACAGCGAGTAACCAAAGACTCATAAATGAGATAGGCGAATTCGAATTTACTTCACTTGAAGATGCCATTAGTGATTTATTTCTTTGGTATCAAAATCATGAGGATGCAATAGATTTGTATTCATTGCTATATCAATAGAATTATAACCCAATAGAAAAATCTATATTACTGAGGATCAATTACAAAAAACATTAAAAATTCAAAAAATGGAAATAATTACTACCTTAAATCTTAACGATTATCTTTCAACAAAAAGTAACTGGCATCGGCGATTCTTATATGATGAAAACTATTCAGTTAAAAGAGATGTTTCCTTCGTTAACGAAGAATATGATAAAGAAAGATATGCTCCACTACAAAGTTACCTATTACAAAATCCAAAATCGACTGTTGAAGATTTAAAACAATTAGAATTTAAGTTATTAGGAATGGATCAAGAATACAGTCATATTTATTCAATTGGAGAAGTTATTTACCGCTCACCATTATACATTTTTCGAGCGATGTATTATGAAGTAATAAAAAAAATACTTAAAAAATATATTACAGGTCGACTATGTGAGTTAGGATGTGGATATGGATACAATTTGGATTTATTAAAATACATTTCAAAAGGGAACCTTCCGCCTTATGGAGGAGAATTATCTGATTCATGTATAAGCATTGCTAAACAATTAGAAATTTCAGTATCAAAATTTAATTTTTTAATTGCAACCGACTATAAATTCATTATGGAAGGCTCAACAATTTTTACTCATCATGCCGTTGAACAACTTCCAACCGCAAATGTTTTTCTCGACAATTTGTCTTTACACAAAGAGAAAATAAATGAAATTATTCTTTTAGAACCTACTTATATTGAGGATAGATCGACTCTTCTTGGAGGAATGAGAAATAAATTTAATCTAGCAGTAGATCATAATCATGATTTGCTTAAACTGATACACAATAGAAAAGATATTGATATAATAAATATAGAGACAGATTTTATTGGAATGCACCCACTTAATTCAACTAATTTGATTGTTTTCAAGTTCAAGTAGTAAAGCTTAGAAATAACTAATAAAAGTTTGTGACCAATTTAAACTCGTGCTGACTGATGTTCTCCAAAATTTAGATAAAATCAATGGGTTTTTGCCTAAAGTATCTCTAGTGTAGCGAAAACTTAATTTAGCAACATATTTTTGGGCTTTAGGTGCCACGATACAGGCTAGAAAAGATTATTTGATGTTTCATAATTATTTTGTCGCAACACCAGATATAAAAAAAGATTTTATTCATGGGATTAGATTACACTCGTTGTTCTTTTGATTCTTAAGGTAATAATTGATAGATTCCTTAGAACTAACTAACCTTTCATGAAAAATTGTTTTCTATAAAACCTTGGGGTAATTTTGTTCATCCTGTGTAATGATTTGCAATTTTTTTAGTTTGAATTATGCAAAGAATGAAAAAATTCGAACCTTTCATGCAACAACTATTTCCAATTTGAAAAACAGATTGGAAAATAAAATTAAGAAAGAACAAAGAAAACAGAATGACTTATTATTTGGGAGGTAATTAAATGAAACTTGGAAATTACAGCTGTCTGTTTCAAGGTCACATTGCATTTAGAGACAAGGAAAATGCTTTTGCTAATTTAGGAGATAATATTATTGCGTTGGCAATTGATTCTATTTATCAAACCATTGGCATATCAACAGAAAATATAATCTATGTAAATAAAGATGACACTAGAAAATATAATGGCGAATATATAGTATTACCAGCATGTTTAAATCTATGGGACTTCAGCTTGGATCTACGGCTACCAATGTCGCCTAAAATTTATCCAATTTTCATTAGTGTCGTGGCTAACAGGGATGTATTTATTGATCGACCAGATTTAATTGAATATTTCAAGAAATATGAGCCAATAGGATGCAGAGATGAACAAACTGTTGAGATATTTCGTAAATATGGAATTGAAGCATATCTAATGGGTTGCCATACTATATGTTTCCCAAAAAGAAAAAATAAACCAAAAAATGGAAAGATTTTTCTCATAGACACATCAGAAGAACTTGAGAAATTTATTCCTCAAAAAATTCGAAACAAGTGTGAATATTTAACGCATGCTGTCCCTTATAAAGAATACCCAGTCACCTCTGAAGAAAACAATCGATTAAATGAAATGGCTAAAAAACTTTTAAATCGATATGCTAATGAGGCTGAGTTAATTGTTACAAGTAGACTACATGCTGCTACACCTTGTATAGCAATGGGCATTCCTGTTATAGTTGCTTGTGATAACATTGATTTTAGATTTGGTTGGTTAGATAAGTATATTAAGCTCTATTCATTAGAGGAGTTTTCTTCAATCGATTGGGATCCAAAACCAGTTGAACTAGAGCAAACCAAGGAGTGGATTATAAAGTATATTAGAGATTCAATTAATAGAACGATTGCTCAAAGGGAAGAGTTGTTTAATTTAAGTGAGTTTTATGAAAATCGCAATAAAACAATTTTCTATCAACTATTTCGTAAAAGACTTGAAGAGCTCTTAAGAAAATTTAATTATAATAGTGACTTCCCTTATGTAATATGGGGTTCAGGTCAACATTGCTATTATGCATACGGATTGATAAGTGAAATCTTTCCGAAGGCGAAACTAACTGCAATTGTAGATAAGTACCAGACTGGCAGAAGACTAGGCGTAGAAATAATTAAAGAAGCTGAATTAGGAACTGTACAATTTAAACATGTTTTTATTACAACCGCGCCAGGTAAAATGGAGGCAATTAAAAAATTGGAATGCATACATGGTCATGATGCGCATAATTTCTATACATTGATTATATCGCAACAAATATCATAATAAATAGAACACATTTAAAATAAATGTGTTCTATAAGTAAAACATTAAAGATTGTTAAAGAAAAAAATCAATAGCATGAAATTATCAGATTATGTTGCAAAATTTCTTGTAGAAAATAGGATAAAAGACCTCTTTACAATATCAGGTGGTGGAATAATGCACCTTCTTGATAGTGCAGCGAAACAAGAAGGTTTAAACATGGTTTACAACCTTAATGAGCAAGCTAGTGGTATTTGTGCAGATAGCTATGCACAATATACCAATCATCTGGGCGCATGTCTGCTTACAACCGGGCCAGGAGCTACAAATGCGGTTACAGGATGCGCAGGTGCATGGCTTGATTCAAGCCCAGTACTGTTTATTTCGGGGCAGTGTAAAACAGAACAAATGGGTCAATTACGCGGGTTACGACAATATGGTGCCCAGGAAGTAGCAATAATTCCCATGGTAACACCAATAACTAAATATGCAGCTATAGTTTTGGAGAAAGAAAAAATTAGATATCATCTTGAAAAGGCAGTTTATCTGGCTACTCATGGACGAAGAGGACCAGTATGGATCGATATTCCACTCGATATTCAAGGTGCCCAGATTGAGGAATCGGCACTTATACCCTTCGATCCAAAAATTGAAGGATCAGTAGATAATTATAGCATTCAAAAAGAGCAGGTTTCGGAAATTTTTAAAATGCTAAATGCTTCCAGCAGGCCGGCAATTTTGATTGGGCATGGCGTGGTAGCTTCGGGGAAAAGTGAAGTACTTAGGCAGCTTTGTATTGAATTTAAAATACCTGCACTGGAGACGTGGAGAGCAAAGGGCATTTTCGGTGACGATGAAGAGCTTTTCATGGGATCTCCGGGAATTCCAACAACCCGTTATTCCAACTATGTTTTGCAGAACACCGATTTCCTCTTAATAATTGGAACCCGGCTTAATCCCGTGATAACTGCTTATGCCGAAGAGCGTTTTGCACCCCATGCAAAAAAAATAATTGTTGATATTGAGCAAGGAGAAATTGATAAGCTTGCAGTACCTTTTGATATGAGGATTACATCTCATGCGGCTGCATTCATTGATGCTTTCAGTGAGCAAAAAAGTGAATATATTCCGAAACATCGTGAAAAGTGGTTAAACTATTGCAGTTATATTAAGAATAAATATCCACTTATAAAGGAGGTTCAACCAGTGTCGAATGAAGGGAAAGTTGACGGGTTTTTATTCGCTGAAAAGCTGTCAGATTTTTCATTATCAAGTGATATATTTATTGGATCTTCTTCCGGCCGAACTTGTGGAATATCGCATATGGCCTATAAATTAAAACCCAACCAACGGTTTATTTCTTCTATGGGAATTGGATCGATGGGCTGGTGTGTGCCAAGCGCGATAGCAAGTAGCATTGCAAGCGGTAAGCACCGCACTTTAGTGTTAGAAGGCGATGGGAGTTTACAGCACAACATTCAGGAACTGGCATTGATCAATACCTATAAGTTACCCCTCAAGCTTTTTATTTTCTCAAACAATGGTTATGCATCGATATTAACGATGCAAAGAAATAATTTTGCCTCACGTTTTGCAGGGTGCAATGAGGAGAGTGGGCTGTGTTTCCCAACTTTACGAAATGTGGCTAAAACATACGGTCTTAAATACTTAATTATAGAAAATAACCAGCAGATAGATCCGGTTCTTAAAATAGCAATGCGTGATGACGATTCGGTTCTCTGCGAAGTTGTAGGTTCAATAAATTTTGACGAAATACCTAAATCGATGACAATTGCAAATCCCGATGGGACATTTACCTCATCATTGCTTGAAAACCTTTATCCTTTTGTCTCTAAAGAGGAACAAAAGCTAAATATGCCGGATTGGAATAATGAATTTCAATAAAGAACAATTAGAGTTGTATTCTAATCATACAAGAACGCCATAACACAATGTCACTAGCAATAAAAGGTGGAAAACCAGTCAGGAATGAGCGCATCCCGTATGGGAAGCAGTATATTGATGATAATGATTTAAAGGCAGTAAATGATGTACTGTTATCTCCATATCTGACTACAGGACCAAAGGTAAAAGAGTTTGAAAAAAAATTATGCGAGTTAACGGGTACAAAATATGCAGTTGTGCTTTCAAATGGAACAGCAGCTCTTCATGCGGCATGTTACGCAGCAGGAATAACAGCCGGGGATGAAGTAATAACAACACCAATTACCTTTGCTGCATCAGCAAATTGTGTCCTTTATCTTGGTGGCATACCCGTCTTTGCGGACATTGATCCGTTTACATGGAATATTGATCCAAAGGAAATAGAAAAAAAGATAACTAATAAAACCAAAGCAATTATTGCAGTGGACTTTACGGGGCAAGTTGTCCAACTCGATGAAATTAAAAAAATTAGCAATAAATATAATTTATTACTGATCGAAGATGCCGCCCATTCAATTGGAAGCAAATATAAAGGCGTGCCCGTAGGAGGAATTGCGGATTTAACAACTTTTAGCTTTCATCCAGTAAAAACGATTACATGTGGTGAGGGTGGTGCTATATTGACAAATAATGAAGAGTATTATAGAAAAATGGAGCTATTCCGGTCACATGGAATTACCCGCGACCCCAAACTTATGACTCAAGCTCCTTTTATTGGGTATAATGAGCAGATAGAACTGGGTTATAATTACAGAATGACAGATTTTCAAGCCGCACTAGGTGTAAGTCAGCTAGGAAAGCTAGGTTTGTTTTCCAAGCGAAGAAACGAAATCGTGAACCGGTACAATGAAGCCTTCTCAAAAATACCCCAAATTACGATTCAACAAGAAATTCCTGAATCAGAAACTACAAGGCATTTGTTTATAATCAAAATTAAATCTGAATGCCTATCAGCAGACAGGGATGAAATTTTAAAAGCATTAAATGCCGAGAATGTTGGTGTACAAGTGCACTATATTCCGGTATATTATCATCCCTACTATCAATCTTTAGGTTATAAATATGGGTTATGTCCTTTAGCAGAAGAATTATATAAGGAGATTGTGACAATACCATTGTATTACTCCCTAACAAATGATGATGTAGAAAGTGTTATCCAAGCAGTAATAAAAGTTATTAATTACTACCAAAAATAGACCCTTCAATCAAGCCCCGTATCCTTTTCGAAATGATATACCTCCTGGGAAGTAGGTTGGATTAAAAATATGAGTATTAAAATCTTTACAGAGGGGGGAAGTGGCATTGGATTAGGACATATTTCCAGGTGTAGCTCCCTATTTGAAGAAGTTGAAGTTAGAGGTTTAGAAGTTGAGTTTTTTATCTATGGGAATATTGAAAATATAGATTTTCTTAAAGGTCAATTAGTTAAGAACATCAACTGGCTAACTGAAGACTATTTAAATAATTATATCAACAAAAATGATTATTGCATTGTTGACTCATATTTGGCTTCAAAAAATTTCTATACCATTATATCAGACAAATCAAACAAAGCTTTATTTATTGACGATAATGCAAGAATTAAGTACCCTAAAGGTATTATTGTGAATCCATCGTTAAGTATTGAGGGTCTTAACTATCCTTTAAATGATGAATCGCACTATTTGCTGGGAGCGCCGTATATCATATTGCGTACTCCTTTTGTTAATATTGATAGAGATGATGCGAATAAAGATGTTAAAGAAGTTCTTATAACCATGGGAGGATCTGATCTTAGAGATTTGACACCTAAGATTCTTAATCGTATATGCAGAAAACATCCAGAAATTAAATTCAGTGTTGTGATCGGGAATGCTTTTCACAATGTGGACATAATAGAAAGTATAAAGCTTAATAATATAGAGCTTTATTACAATATTGACGCTGATTTGATGAAAAGTTTGATGTTAAGAACAGATTTTGCCATAACAGCAGCAGGGCAGACTATATATGAATTATTGGCAACTCGGACACCCTTTATACCTATAAAAATCATTGCTAACCAAGTTAACAATATTAATGGGTTAAAAAAGATTAATCCAGAACAGATTGTTATTGATTATGATGATAGCTTATTAATGGAAAAATTAGAGTATGAATTTATTCTAATGTTAGATTTAGACAAAAGAACAGCTTTTACTCTAAAATACCATAAGAGTGTAGACGGTTATGGTAGCAAAAGAATTATTAATAAATTACTTTCTGAACTATGAACGGTGAAGAAAAAATATCGAACATAGTTTTTTGTGGCTTTGGAAAATTAGGGAAAAATTGTTTGGGAAAATTGACTGCCCATGGATATCGCATTGACTATATCTTGACGCACAAAGAACTTGAGGAAGATAGCGTTGATACTTTTGCTATTATAAATAATATTCCTTACTCATATAAGGATGCAAGAAAGAACTTAGACGAAATTTCTAATATAATAAAAAAAATTGAACCTAGATTCCTGATTTGTGTCAATTATAGGTATATTTTACCTAAAAATGTTTTCGCTGTTCCGAAATATGCCATAAACATTCATGGTTCACTTTTACCCAAATATCGGGGTAGGACGCCTCATGTATGGAGTATTATTAATGGTGAAAAAATGAGCGGAATTACATCTCACATTGTTGAGGAAAGCGTGGATACAGGTGATATAATTCTTCAAAAATCAATTGATATTGATTGTGATGATACAGGATTTACTCTGCTGAATAAATACCAACTTGAATATCCATCACTGCTTTGCGATTCTCTAATTTATCTGGAAGAAGCAAAACCTTTAAGAATGCAAAGGGAAGAGGATGCTAGTTATTATGGAAAAAGAATTCCAGACATGGGTTACATCGATTTCTATAAAAATTCCATTGATGTGATTAACTTTGTAAGAGCACAGGCTGAACCTTACCCTGGAGCTTACTATTATTTGGTCGATGGAAGAAAAATAATTATTAATAAGTTGACCGTAGATGAAAAAATAGATTTTAATGGGCCAGTGGGTATAATAAAGAAGATTGGTGACTCGTATTATGGAAAATGTAAAGACGCGAATTTAAAGATTGAAAACTTTCGTATTTTAGATTTAAATGGAGGATGAATATGAAAATTAATATTAATGGTTTTGAAATCGGAGAACAGTGCAGGGCTTTCATAATAGCGGAACTATCGGCAAACCATGGCCACGATATCGAAATCGCTAAAAATACCATAAAGGCAGCCAGAGAGGCTGGAGCCGATGCAATCAAAATTCAAACCTATACAGCTGATACATTAACGATAGACTGTGATAAGGATTGCTTCAAAATAAGTGGAGGTACGATTTGGGATGGGCGAACTCTTTATGATTTATACAGTGAGGCATTTACTCCATGGGAATGGCAAAGAGAGCTTATGGAATATGCAAGGGAACAAGGACTCATTTTCTTTTCGACACCGTTTGATAAGTCTGCAGTTGATTTTTTAGAAGAACTTAATGTACCAGTGTATAAAGTAGCTTCATTTGAAATAATGGATATCCCTCTTATTGAATATATCGCATCAAAAGGTAAACCAATAATCATGTCAACTGGAGTTGCCTCTCTAAGCGATATAGAAGAAGCGATTAAAGCATGTAAGCGAATGGGCAATGATCAGATCATTCTATTAAAATGTACATCTTCATATCCTGCCAGAATTGAAGATGCAAATCTGAAAACAATACCGAATATGAAAGAAACATTTGGTGTTGAAGTGGGATTATCCGATCATACGTTAGGCATAACAGTTCCAATCACTTCAATCGCTTTAGGAGCTAAAGTGATAGAGAAACATTTTATATTGGATAAATCGATTGGCGGTCCGGATGCTCCTTTCTCACTTGAACCAACTGAATTTAGACAAATGGTTGATTCAGTAAGAGATGCCGAAAAATCCTTAGGGAAAATTGATTACAGTATGACCGAAAAGAAAATAACCAGTAGAATGCTCGGCAGATCCCTTTTTGTTGTGAAAGATGTAAAAGAGGGTGAGGTATTTACAGACGTGAATGTTCGATCTATACGGCCGAATAATGGATTAGCACCCAAATATTTAAAGGATATTTTAGGAAAAACCGCAGGTAAAGGGATAGAAAAAGGCACACCTTTAACCTGGCAAGTAATTAAATGATTAGTATTTATAGAAATAGTGATTTGCTATGAACGAGAAAGAAATAAGAGAAATAATTTTAGAAAAAACCAAGGAATATTATCAAGCCAAATTTGCTAATAAAAAGTATACGATGGGAGACAGGATACCCTTCGCTGGTAGGGTTTTTGATGAAAAGGAGCTTGTTAATTTAGTTGACTCATCACTTGATTTCTGGCTTACAACTGGAAGATATGCAAATGACTTTGAATATGAATTTGCACAGTTTATGGAAGTTGGGCATTGTTTGCTGGTCAATTCTGGTTCTTCTGCAAATCTGGTAGCACTTACGACATTAACCTCTCCCAAACTTGGCGAAAAGAGACTAAAAAAAGGCGATGAGGTGATCACTGTTGCAGCCGGGTTTCCAACAACGATTAACCCAATCATTCAAAATGGTTTAGTCCCGGTTTTTGTAGATGTTGAACTTGGGACCTACAATATCAAAGTTGATGACCTTGAAAAGGCATTTTCGGAGAAGACAAGAGCCATAATGATTGCACACACTTTAGGAAATCCTTTTGATTTAGAGTCAATTATGGAGTTTGCTAAAAACCATGGTTTATATGTAGTGGAAGATTGTTGTGATGCGGTTGGTTCAACGTACGACAGGAAAAAAGTAGGCAACTTTGGCCATATTGCAACCGTAAGCTTTTATCCGGCACACCATATGACCATGGGTGAAGGTGGCGCAGTTTTAACAAATGATGATGAATTAATGAGAATTGCAACATCATTCAGGGATTGGGGAAGAGATTGCTACTGTGCCCCTGGTGCTGACAATACTTGTGGACGGAGATTTACAATGCAATACGGTAAATTGCCGCAAGGATATGATCATAAGTATGTTTACAGCCATATTGGTTACAATTTAAAGGTTACAGACATGCAGGCAGCTGTGGGAATGGCACAACTTGAAAAATTACCCTATTTTATCGGGAAGAGAAAAGAAAATTTCAAAAAGATTATGGAAAAATTAACTCAATACGAAGAATTCTTCATCTTGCCTGAGGCTACAAAAAATTCCGACCCATCATGGTTTGGTTTCCCGATAACAGTCAAAGAAAATAATAAATTCAAGAGAAATAAATTGACCCAATACCTGGAAGACAATAAAATCATGACCCGATTGTTGTTCGCTGGGAATATAACAAAACAACCAGCTTATAAAGATATCGAATGTAGGATAATTGGCAATCTAGAAAATACGGATTGTGTGATGAATAATACTTTCTTTATCGGCGTTTATCCTGGGATTAACGATGACCAAATTGCAGTTATTTCTGAAGTATTTAGAGGCTTCTTCGAGAAGATATAGTATGAATTTCGTTTCAAAAGCACAGGTTGTTGAAATCGTAACTCATCACGAAGATATCAGGGAATATACGTTTAAACTTGATAAAGAACAGAAATATTCTCCAGGATCTTTCGTGCAATTAACCTTGGATCTGGTATCCGCTTCAGATATATGGCCGGAATCAAGAACTTTCAGCATCGCTTCTTATCAAAAAGGGTTTATGCGTTTTATAATCAAGAACGCAGGAGCATATACAAACAGGATATTCGAGGAATTGGGCGTTGGCAGCTTCTGCACTGTTAAATATCCATTTGGGGATCTCTTCAACAAGAGCACAGTGGATGAAAAACATGTATTGATTGCAGGAGGCATTGGAATTACTCCATACTTAGCAATAGTTGAGTATTTTACGTCTGTTGGTAAATTAGAAAATATACATTTAATGTATAGTACCAAGTATAAAGGAGAACTACTCCATTTAAATCAGTTAAAAGAAATGTTGGGAAACAACCTTCATGTTTATATTACGCGGGAGAAAACAGAAGACTACATTAATAGAAGAATTACAGTAGAAGATTTAAGAAAATTAGCCGACCAAAGTGCCAACATCTATGTTTGTGGAAGTAAAATCTTTAATGCTGAGTTTAAAATAAAATTAGGAGAGAATGGCTACAATAAAATTCACATGGACGAATGGGAATGATAAAAT
>Ga0265297_10001998_pt1 | contig 43819 bp, 46 predicted proteins | sample Munlanlwell13791_FD_192502 | JGI IMG/M metagenome (GOLD analysis project Ga0265297, IMG submission 192502) | Leachate microbial communities from a municipal landfill in Southern Ontario, Canada - Leachate well 137-91 | ecosystem: Engineered > Solid waste > Landfill > Unclassified | place... | reverse complement strand
CTGTCCACAGAAGCCGAGCGGTGAAAAGCAAGATACGGGAGCGCGCTCCGCGCGCGGTGCCTTAGCATAGATTGAAATTATTTTAACGGTGAGTGTTGGAGACAAGTTCTAACCTTATCCAATACGCACCACCAAGAGTGATAGGGTACTGCTTCAAGGACAGGACGGAAGGTACCTTCCGTCGAAAAATTGAGGCGGCGCTCTTTTAAAATACAGTTCGAACCAATCTTTTTGTCATTTAATTTTGAGCCATCGGTAGCTCAAAATTAAATGGCTTGATTCTAAATTTCCCCTACAAGGAGGTCGTTATGCGTTACTTCCTCTATGCCCGTAAGTCCACTGATGAAGAAGATCGACAAATACTCTCTATTCAAGCCCAGATTACCGAAGTATTAGAATACGCCAAGAAGGAAAAGCTTGAGATTGTAAGAGAGTTTATAGAATCCCGGACTGCTAAAGCGCCTGGCCGACCGGTATTTAACGAGATGATCTCTTTACTTGAGCATGGCAAAGCCGAGGGCATACTTGCCTGGCATCCTGACCGACTGGCGCGGAATTCTATGGATGGCGGAAAGATAATCTATTTGGTTGATAAAGAAGTTATCAAAGATTTAAAGTTTCCTACTTACCGCTTTGATAATACCGCTCAAGGCAAGTTTATGCTTTCAATTGCCTTCAGTCAGAGCAAATACTATGTAGATAACCTCTCGGAGAATATTAAGCGAGGGATTCGGCAGAAAATACGCAATGGCATCCATTGCGGACCCGCGCCAGTCGGTTATCTAAACGATACTAAGACAAGAACGGTTGTTGTGGATAAGAATAAGGCTCCTCTACTAAAGAAAATGTTTGAGCTATATGCAGCAGGTAATTACACCTTAGAGAGGTTAGCCGATACTATGAACTCCCTCGGCTTTGCCACCCAAATGGGGAATAAGTTGCGGATAAGTAAGTGCCAGCAAATACTCACTAATCCCTTCTACTACGGGCTCCTCTCCTATTGGGGAGAACACTTTGAAGGCAAACATGAACCCATTATTACCAAGAAACTTTTTGACCGAGTGCAAATAGTAATGCGCCAGCGCGGCAAGCCACAGAGTAAAAATACAAAATATTTTGTTTTTAAGGGGTTGATGCGGTGCGGGGTTTGCGGTGCAGCAGTAACCGCAGAAATTCAGAAAGGCCATCATTATTACCATTGCACTAGGAAGCTTTCGCCTTGCAAAGACAAAAGCCAGAAGTTTGTGAGAGAGGAAGCGCTGGCGCAGCAGATTAAAGATTACATTCAAAAAGTTTCTTTGCGTGATGATTGGCTGGAGAATATTTTAAGAGAGTTAGATAAAGACAAGGAACGCTTCAGCCAATCATCACTTACTCATCTGCAAAATCTCCAGAACAGGATTAAAGAAATAGACGCAAAAATAAACAAACTTATAGACATTTATTTGCAAGGCTCCCTTTCTCTTGAAGAATACAACCTTAAAAAGAATGAATTAGTGAACTTAAAGAAGGATTTACAGGAAAAATCAGGAGATTTTGCAGATGAGGGTAATAATAGGTTCGAACAGGCCAGGCGCTTTGTAACTACCTTGAATGAGGGAAGTTATGCCTTACGAGAGGGAAATTTAGAATCCCAGAAAGAATTTCTGAAAAAGATTGGTTCGAACTGTATTTTAAAAGAGCGCCGCCTCAATTTTTCGACGGAAGGTACCTTCCGTCCTGTCCTTGAAGCAGTACCCTATCACTCTTGGTGGAGCTGGGGAGAATCGAACTCCCGACCCCCTCGTTGCGAACGAGATGCTCTCCCAACTGAGCTACAGCCCCAAAAAATATCCCTGTGCGGGATAAGTTGATTGATTAATTTATCACACTTCGGCAACTTTATCAATCAAAAAAGAACGGATTGGAAATCATTGCGCAGAGGCGCTATTTACCACCAGGCAGGTTTTCATGGCTGTTTGCGGGTTCTCCATGCTTACGCTCTGGGCAGGATAATACCTGCCCATCAAACCGACATCCACGGCAGCTCCGTTATCGGTAATATCCACATAAAAACCGGCATTGGGGAACTGGGGCATTTTATCGTTGACAAAATTACTGCAGATCCGCGAAGAAAGCGCCTCGCTGCTTCCTCCTCCCTGGAACGTCCTCAATTCATTGCCGCTGAGGTAAAAAACCACCCAGGTATCATCCGTCAGGTTATTCGGCGTCGGGGGATTATTCATATCAACCCTTACCCTGAATCCCGTCTGTGTCCCGGAGGTCGGATAGCGGGTAATCGGGGGGTTGTTGAAATCTCCCACCCCTTGCTGTACGTATTTAGCCATGTATTCAAGGGAATAAGAAATCTCATTCTGGATCTTCGCCCTCCTGTCGGAAGTAACCACATGGTGGCTGCTGAACAGTTCTATGCTGAAAAAACCCAGCAGCACAAGCGACATCAACACCATCGCCACGATTAGCTCCAGGAGATTCATGCCTCTTTTTTTATCAAGCATATGTCACGGGGAGAATTCGCTCCAGCTTATTTTCGTCTTTGCCTTTCTTACGGAAGTCCCTGATACGCCGGTTACCTCGTATTGCGCCGTATAATCAACTCCATTCACCACTCTCTGCCCGCCGCTTGAAGGACAAGCCGGGTTCTGCGAACTACCGCTCGAATCACAATAAGTAGTACCCAGGGTCAAGGCATTGCTGGAGGCGTTCCAATCGCTCTGGCGCACGTACAACTGAAGGGGCTCGATGAATACCTTCCCTATTTCCGTGCTGGACATGCGTTCACGGGAATGCAGGACATTGCGCTTGCCTGCGATAAAAACACCGATCAAGCCACCTATAGCTAAAGAAAATATTAATGTGGCCACCACCACTTCAAACAAGGTAAAGGATTTTTTGCTGCGGATTAAGGACATGAGCCGCCGGAACAAGAAGGAGTGCTTCCTGTAAAGGTTAAAGTCCAAACCCTGCTGGTACCGGACGTCCGGGTTGCGGTCGACCTTTGGTTGTCTCCGTCAACATTATATGTCCAGGACAACGCGCTGGTAGGCAAGTTAAGCCTCAAATACTGGTTTATGTTGCTGACCGTGCTGGTCGAACCGGAATAAGGATAGTAAAAACCGGCCTCCATCCTGTATATTTTTTCCGCCGCCTGGATAAGGGAAAGATTTGCCTTGGCTTCTTTATCCAGGACCCTCTCCTTACTTACCCCAAATCCGGGAAGGGCCAAAGCAACCAGGATGCCGATAATTACGACTACCACTAACAGCTCAATTAAAGTAAAGCCTCTGAGCCCGCTGATTTTAATCATTTTGCCTTAATAACCCGCGGTACCTCCCCATGTCCCATCGGGAGTCACGGTTTTTGTATAAGATGCGGCAGCCTGGGGCGTCTTGCCTCCAGTGGTGCATCTTGTGGCTGTACAGGTACCATTCGCCGAGTTACAGGAATAAGAGAAATAATGTGTCGTGGTGCAGGATGCCGGAGCGGCTACGCCAAGGTTTGCTACTGTGGCGTAAGCCCCGTTTTCCATATACTCTGCGACTTCGGCAGTGCGCAGTGAACCTAAAACTATCCTCGCTTCTGCCGCACGCCCCTTTTCAACCACCTTGGTATACTGTGTCATACCCACGGAGGCCAAAATACCTACGATTATGATAACTACGATTAACTCGATAAGAGTAAAACCTTTGTTCACCATTAAACAAATCTCCTTAGTAACCTGCGCTGCCTCCCCAGTTACCGTCGACATCGACAGTCTTGGTATAAGCAGTCCCTCCCTGGGGCGTTTTGCCTCCAGTGGTGCATCTTGTGGCTGTACAGGTACCGGTAGTAGAGTTGCAGGAATAAGAAAAATAGTGAGTGGAAGCGCAGGAAGTAGGAGCTGAAACCCCTAACCCGCTTACCCCGGCGTAAGCCCCGTTTTCCTGATACTCCGCGATTTCAGCGGTACGCAGTGAACCGAGGATAAGCCTCGCTTCTGCCGCACGCCCCTTTTCAACCAGCTTGGTATACTGTGTCATACCCACGGAGGCCAAAATACCTACGATTATGATAACTACGATTAACTCGATAAGAGTAAAACCCCTGTTCATCTAACTCCTCCTTTTATAAACTAATAACCCGACGTGCCTCCCCACGTTCCGGCCGGGGTCACGGTCTTGGTATAAGCAGCCCCTCCCTGGGGCGTCTTGCCTCCAGAGGTGCATCTTGTGGCTGTACAGGTGCCGGTCGTAGCGTTGCAAGCATAAGAGAAATAATGTGTCGAGGTACAGGACGCCGGAGCGGCCACGCCGAGGTTTGCTACTGTGGCGTAAACCCCGTTTTCTATATAGTTAGCGACTTCAGCGGTGCGCAGTGAACCAAGGATAAGCCTCGCTTCTGCCGCACGCCCCTTTTCAACCACCTTAGTGTACTGTGTCATACCCACGGAAGCCAAAATACCTACAATTATGATAACTACGATTAATTCGATAAGCGTGAACCCTTTATTCATCGTATTCCCCCCTCCTTTATTTTTTTTATCATTCTAATCCACGGTAATAAGATTGTCAATGATTATCCTCCGATTTTCGATATCTCGAATATGGGAAGGAATATGCCGGTAATCATGATGCCTATGACCCCTCCGATAAATACCAATACGAGAGGCTCAAACATGGCCACAAAACGCGAAAGGAACACTTCGCAATAATCCTGATAAAAAGTATTGATCTTTTTGAACATCTGCGGGAGCTCGCCGATCTCCTCTCCGATGCTGACCATCTGGATGAACATCGGCTCAAAGAAATTACTCCTCTCCAAAGGCTCTCTCAAAGATTTGCCTTCACGCACATCCTCCTTTATCGTACGGATAATATCCGCCATTACAAGGTTTCCCACGCTGCGCTCCGATATTTCAAGGGAATAAAGAATGGGTACCCCGGATTCAAGAAGAGTGGACATTTCAGAAGAAAATCTCTCCACATTCAAAGCCATGAAGAATTCACCAAATACAGGGAGCTTAAACTTAAGGTTCTCAAAACCCCTTCTGCCTTTTTTAGTATTCACGTAGCTCTTGAAGGAAAAAAAAGCACCCAAAGCAACAAGAAATATAGCAAGCATGTTAAAACGCAAAAAGTCGCTGACCTTCAAAAGTATTTGCGTAAGTACCGGCAGAGTCATATTAAAACCTTTAAATATCTCAGCGAAGGTCGGAACTATCTTTACCGCCATTAGAAACAAGGCGCCTATACCAGCAGACAAAAGGATCGTTGGATATATCAAAGCGGAAATAATTTTCCCCCTGAACTCCGCATCCCTTTCCAGGTAAGTTGCCAGGCGGCTTAAAACTACGGCCAGGTTGCCGCTTGCCTCGCCGCTCTCCACGAGATTCACCCAGAGATCGGAAAACACCTTGGGATGTTTGACCATTGCCTCATGAAAACTTAAACCCGCCTCCATATTCTTTTGCAGGTCCAGGACAACCGCATAAAGCCTCCTGCTGACTACCTGCTTGGCGATAATATCAAGACTTTTAAGTATTGTGACGCCCGCTCCCAAAAGAGTAGAAAGCTGCCTGCAGAATAAAGTAAGATCCGCGCCTGTAATCCTATCGCGCTTCTGTTTAAATTTTGGCTTTACGTTTACCTTGACCGGACCATTATCAATAGTATCAGCTCTCTCGGGTATGACACTAACTACAATCAGACCCCTAGCCTGAATCTTGGATACTACTTCTTCCTGATTCGACCCCTCTTCGGTGCCCGTCTCTTTATTCCCCGAATGATTCCTGGCGATATAGTAGTACTTCGACATTATTCTGCCCCTAATGTAACAGAAAAGACTTCTTCCAGCGAAGTTATCCCCGCCTCTACCTTCTTTATCCCTGATTCATAAAGCGTCTGCATCCCGGCCTCGCGCGCCACTTCTCTTATTTTCTGATAAGGGGCTCTTTGATTAATCAAATTCTGTATTTCCAAGGTGCAAGGCATTACTTCGCAAATATTGGTCCTCCCCTTGTATCCGCTGTTATTGCATTTGGAGCATCCTTTATGCCGGTAAATCAAATCAGACTTGATATTCGCACCCTTTAGCTGGTCAGGCGTAGGCTCATAAGCCTCCTTGCATTCCGGGCAGAGTTTCCTTACCAGCCTCTGGGCAATGACCAAAAGAAGCGAAGGGGCAAGCATATAGGGCTCGACGCCGATATCCATCAAACGGTTTGCCGCAGAAGGTGCGTCGTTTGTATGCAGAGTAGAGAGAACCAGGTGCCCGGTAAGGGCGGAACGTATGCAAATTTGCGCCGTCTCCAGGTCCCTGACCTCTCCTACCATCATGATATCCGGGTCCTGGCGCAAGAAACTGCGCAAGGCCGACGCGAAGGTAAGCCCTACCTCCGGTTTAATCTGGACCTGGTTGATCCCATCCATCTTGTATTCCACCGGGTCCTCGACAGTCACTATATTCTTGGTGGCGTTCTTGATTTCGCTTAACACTGCATAAAGAGTCGTGGACTTTCCGCTTCCGGTGGGGCCGGTAATAAAAATCAGCCCGTACGGCATACTGATCGCCTTTCTTATGTTTTCGAGCTGTTTCGCGTCGAATCCTGCGGAATTCAGGTCCAGCACTTTATTTCCGCGGTCAAGAATCCTCATAACCGCTTTTTCCCCGTAAATCGTAGGGATGATAGAAACACGTATGTCTATCGCCCTGTCATTGATACGCACCAGGATCGCGCCGTCCTGAGGCAGGCGTTTTTCCGCAATATCCATCTTTGCCAGGATCTTCACGCGGGAAACAATAGGCAGATGAAGATGTTTAGCAGGAGGAGGAATTTCACAAAGTCTTCCGTCTATGCGGTATCTCAAGGAAATCCTGTCCTTGAACGGTTCGATATGGATATCCGAGGCTCCTTCTTCTATGGCCTGGCGTATAATCAAGTCCACTATTTTGACTACGGGCGCCTCTTCCGCCCGGGCGATCAATTTATCCAGGCTAAGCTCCTGCCCCATATCATCGGAAGTCTCCTGCGCGGCGGTGCTGATATTGTAGCTTGATTCCACCGCATCCCGAAGCATTGCAGACTTACCGTAGAATTCTTCTATAGCCTTCTTTATATCGGCCCTTGTGGCAATAACGGGATTAATCTCGCAACCCGTCAGTTTTTTCAAATTGTCGATAAGAATGAAGTCGAGGGGATCGAACATTGCCACAGTAAGAGAACGGAAGGTGCGCGAAAGCGGCAATACGAAGTTCTTGAAAGCAAACTCCTGAAGGATGAGATGCTCAAGCCCCTGGCCGGCTGTAGGTTTTAACATCCCCGTACCCAGGGTGAAGAACGGTATGTTCAGCTGTTTTCCCAGGACGGCCACCAGCTGTTCTTCTTTGACCATCCCGAGCTTGATCAAAATCTCCCCCAGGCGCCCGGATTCCTGCCTCTGGACGCTTATAGCCTTCTCCAGCTGGCTTGAGGTAATCAAGCCCTCTCTTATAAGAAGCTCGCCTAGTCTTAGATATTTACCGTCACTTGCCATTTTTACCGTTTTTTATCGAAATTATTCAAACTGGTATTGATCAAATACTCACGGTTCACATGGGCAACCGCGCTTTGCTCCCTTATCGGCAGGGTAAACCTTTTCATCTGTTCCAAGCTGTCCGCCTGCCCGCTTTTGATTATACGGGGAGTGATAAAAACCAGAAGTTCCCGCTCCCTGTCTTTATCTTTATTCTTATGCCTGAACATTGCCCCGACCAGGGGAATATCCCCCAGGAAGGGAAGCTTGGTTATCGTCTCGGATTTATCGTGGCGTATCAATCCGCCGATAACCACGGTTTCCCCGTCCCTTACCCTGATTATCGACTTTGTCGAACGCTCCTCGGGGTCCTTATAAGAAGCGTTGAAAGTGCTCGTGGTGGCATCCTTCACCGAAGGATATATAAACATGGTGATCTCCCCGTTATCCGAGTTAATCTGCGGGGTAACCCTCAAGGAGACTCCCGTCTCCACCCTCTCGGCGCTGGTTGTAGTCGAGGAAGCCGTGCCCTGTCCTTCTGTATCGGTAATCTCTCCAATCGCTTCATTGGTAGTAATCTTGATTTCCGCGGTCTCGTTATTTAACGTCATAATCCTCGGCCTGGCCAGCACTTTAGTATCCGACTGGGTCTTCAAGAAATCAAGCTGCATAGTATAAGGGCTGCCTGTAGCTACTCCTTCATCATTCACCGATCCGGGGTTGATACTCAAGCTGCCGTCCCCGGCGTCAAAAATCTTGCCCCAGCTCCCGAAAGGAAACCCCATGGCCGCGGATGCCCCGTACAAATAAGCGGTAAAAGGTGTCTGCCCAAACTCCATGCCGAGTTTATCAATGGCATTTTTGCTCACATCGAGCATCTCTACCTCGAGCATGATCTGGGGAATTTCTATATCCAGAGAAATAATTACCTCGCTGATTATTTTCATGCGCGCCGGTGTATCGGTAACAATCAGGCTGTTCGTCCGGAAATCTTCAACCAGAGAGCCGGATTCGGAAAGCAGTTTTTTAATGGAGAAAGTAATCCCCGATTCCTCTTCCGCCTTCCATTTGCCGCTTCCGTCATTGCTGTTGCTGTTACTGCTGCTGTTGCTGCTGTTATTCTCATTGGAAGAGCTTATATTATTGGAGGCTTCCTCCTTCAGGGACGAAGAGGAAACACTGGCATGCTTCAAATAAAAAACCTTGGTTACGGTTTCCACTTCAAGCTTGCCCCAGTCCTTGACTACGAAAATATTGGCCCTCTTATCCATCTCATAAGATAGATTATTGGCGCTGAATATCTTATCCATCGCCTGGCTTAAGGGGACTTTATCCAAATATAAAGTTACCTTCCTGTCGGCTACCGCCTCCGAGGCTATAAAATTCATCCCCGACTGCATGGAAAGCAGTTTAAGCACGTCCTTTATGCTTACATCCTGGAAATCCATGGAGATGATCGGCTCGCCGTCATGCCCGGCTGATTGGGCGCTGGCGTGGGGTATAAAAAACGCGCACGCTATAGAAAAAATAAAGGCAAATAGGGTCTTTTTCATCATTCCTCCTTATCCGATTTTTCGCTGTCGGCAGAAATACCGGGAGTAGGCAAATCGACCATCCTCCCGGCAAAATTTAGAATTACCTTGTTCTTGTCTATATCCGCTATCTCCACCCCTTCGATCGAATCGCCTACCCTCAATATCTGGTTGTTGATTATTGCCTGGGGGAATCTCCCTCCCCAGATTACGCCCTGCACCTTGAATTTATCCAGGCTTGGCAGGGGCGCTTTAGGTATCAGCGATTTGCTCGGGGAACGCGCAATCTGCTGCTTTATCCTTTGCTCTTCCTTTTCCTTGTCTATTGCCGCCTTGAGCAAATCCGCGAAAGGATCACGCAGGTCGCCCGAAGTATACTCAATTACGGGACGGGAAAATGTCCCCTCCTTTTCATCGGCCATGGCTCCCGGAGAAAACACGAAGAACCATGCGGAAAATGCGAAAAGAATAACCTGAAATAAATACTGCCCTTTTTTTCTCATAAGCAGGTTATCGAACTTATCTTAAGGTTGATATCCAGCCCGCTCTTGGAAGTACCTTCCTCGCGGGAATCTGAAAAAGTGCTTATATTAACGTCTTCCACGAAAAACATATCCTTATGGTTTTCCAGCTTGCTGATAAACTGCCCCAGGGCATGATAATCCGGGACATTAACCACGATCAAGAAAGAGGATTTTATATAATCGGAATATGACTGCTCGATGCCGGGTTTTACCGAAATCACCTTGACCTTCGTATCTTTGGCGATCTCCGTCATATCTCCGATTACCAGGCTAAGGTCTTTCCTGGTAAAAGTATTTTTGTATGCACCGATCCTCTTTTCCGCCAGGTTCAGGCTGTCGATAACTTCGCTTTTTTGCACCTCCTGATTCTTGCTTTCTTCCAGCGTAATAATCTGCTGGCTTTGCATGGCATAAAGGTACAGGGACACGAAAGCCGCTGCCACTATGATACCGGCATTGATCAGTTTGTTTTTATTCTTGCTCAGAAAATCTGTTGTTATCATTTTTCTTCTTCTCCGGAGCGTTTTTACAGGCTATGCTGAATACGGCTACGCTCTTTCCTGAAACCATCTTGCGGTCAACGGAAGTAATCGTTATATCCTGGAAATTATTCGAGAAAAACTGGTTGCTTTTAAGGTTAGACAAGAAAGTGCTTACCGCTTCGAACTCCTTGTCCCCGCCCCCCAAATAAGCCTCTCCCTCTATGGCAACCTCCGGCCTGCCGTCTTCTTTGCGCATAGAGGCGAATTTAGTAAGCCACACCCCGTCGGGCAGGGCCCTCGGGATAATATCGAGAAAATAAGTGGCATAAAGCTGGTTTTTAATCAAACCGTCCAGGTTGCCCAGTTTTTTCTTCAAGCTCATATCCCTGCCGGCCAGGATCGCGTAATCCTCATCCGCCGAACCTGAGGTAACCGTAGGCCGGTTGTTTCTTATCGAAAGCAATTCCTCGCGCAATGGCTGCATCCTGTAAATACCGTACCCGAAAGTGGCCGCGCATATCAATACCCCCAGGGACAATACCTTGAAATCTATCTTTACCCCTTCCATCAGGGCAGAAATACTGTCTTTGCCTCTTGCGCTGTCGGCCTTCTGCAGGATGCTGAAAAGATTGATCCTTACCTTCAGGGGCACGTCCTTAAAGAACACGGTCCCGAAGCTCTTGGCAAGGGCCGAAGAATAAGAAACGCCTTTGCCCAGGGTTTTCCCGGTCTCGATAAACTTGACAGAAATGCCTGACCCGGCAAAAAAGGTCTGCAGATCATCGCGCATCTCCTGCCCGGAAACCACATAAAGGGTCTTGATTTCCTTATCCGGGAACTTTCTGCGGTAATAATCCTGGGAGACGCGGATTTCATTCTTTAACTTATCGTATTTTTCCGCGGGGTCATTGGAAGTGGATCCCTCGAAATCGCTTACCCCCGCCGAAAGAATTATATCCCTGCTGAAAAAAGGGAACCCATTCTCTGAAACCATAAAGTTTATTTCATCTTCGTTATTCATATCGAAGCAAAGGCTGGCAATCACTCCTCCGTCCCTTGCTCCGCAGAGCTTGAGGAAACGCAGCATGCTGAACGCGGAATACTCGATTGCGTTGATCTTGATGTTCAGCTGCTTCGATATGGCGATATACTTCTCCAGTATTTCTTTTTTGATACCGACAAAAAGTATGGTGTTCAGCTTATTCCGGCTGTCGCTTTCGACCTGGAAATTATAAACCAGGTCTTCCAGTTTAAAAGGTATGTATTTCTTTGCCTCGAAATTGATCGCGCTCTGCAGCTCGTTGCTCGGAAGCCTGGGGATTTCGAAAGTGCGGATAATCAGGTCCTGGCCGGAAATACAGATGGTGCCGTGATCAGCATTCATATGGTTAGTGCGCAAGGCATCCTTGATCAAGGCGATAATCTTGACGTCTACGGGGACCTTTTCCTCAAAATCACCGGAAAACATGTTCGCCTGGGAGATAACCGCGCTATTCACCAGCTTCCTTTTATTTACCTCCGCCAAGCCGATGGAATTAGTTCCAAAATATATGCCCAAGGAATTCATCTTTATTCTCCCGAAACAGAAGATCTCTTTTTACTTCTCAGCCAATTATCGATATCCCTGCGGTCAAACCTCCAGACCCCTCCAACCTTGATGCCAGAAATCTTGCCCTGGTTAAGCCAGTTGTATATAGTCTGTTTCTTAAGTTTTAAGTAATTGGCCAGTTCGTCAATGTCTATAAGTCTTGACATAATATTCTTCCTTCACCTGTAAACTACTGTGGACTTAATTAAAACATAACCAATATAACTTGTCAAGTATTTTTTTATATAGACTTACTCAAACTTACTTATAGTTATATCTCGAGACGCCGGTTCTCGACGGAAAATCGAAGCAGTTTACTGCCCGGTTCAAAATATAATTATACTATAATAAACTTACTCAGATTATAACAGATTATAATGGATTGTTAAATGGTATGCTGGCAAGCTTCTAAGAGCTGTAAGTATAAGTCGCCGTGGCGCTGACGCAGGCACTCCCCCCCGGGGGGTAATAACATGGAGCGGAAGAGTTGCTGTATTGAGGCTGCCTGATAATTATGGAAACTCCGTTTGTCGGGCTGATTAATACGGCAGGTATAAAATCACCGGTAGAGAAGGTCATCGTGCAGGGGTAACTCTCCGTACAATTGCTTCCCGCGGACCAATCCCCTATCCTTATCTTCTCAAGGGCATACACTACCCCCGCTTTAGCAGCGTAGTGGGCCTGGATGCGGCTGACCTGGTGGTGGGTTAAACGCAGCTGGTTAAGAAGTATCCTTAATATCACAGTACTCAGGGTAGTGACTACAATTATAACCCCTAAAACGATAAACAACACTACCCCGTTTTTCTTGCTTTTAGGCATCTTTTCTTAGAGAGATGCGATAATCATTATCAACCTTGACCAAAATAACGTGTCCTTCGCGGGCAAGCCATCCCAGGCTCATTAAAACATTATCCCTGTCTTTATCGATGCCTTTTGCCAGGCTGGAAAGAGTCGCCTCCCCATGCTGGTCAAGATAATGCCAGATCTCTCCGGCCACTATTCCGATTTCGATTATCATTTTATCCTCCCTCTCTGCTTTTGGCAGTTTATAAAATTATTTTATAAACAAACAACAATAAGTCAACTGTTTTATTTATTGGCGCCTATCCATTCGATGCGTTCTTCGGCGAAAACAGCCTCCTCAACCTCCATCCTGCTTACCCGGCCATACAGCTCCAGGGCCGTGGGCAGGTCGTTTTTATCCTCATAAATCTTCGCCGCCCTCAACAGGGCGCGCGCGGAAATCCCCAGGTCATCCCCGCTCGCTTCGGATGACTTTAAATACGCCTCCGCCGCAACAGCAGTTTCATTCCTGGCCTCATAAGCCTCTGCCAGGGAAAACCATATATAGCCGGAGCTCCTGGCATCGACCAGCTCCAGGGCTTTCCGGTAGAATAAGACGGACTTGGCATAATCCTGTGTTTTATAATAACATTCACCCATCCGGGGGAATATCAAAGGGCTCATATCTGGATAATCTGCCAGGATGCGCTTGTACTCTTTAAGCGCTTCCCCGAAAACCCCCTCCTGCCGGTAGATATCCGCCAGGGACAAAGCGGAATCGGCTTTAAGTTGTCCATCCGCGGAATCGCGGGCGGACTTGAACTCCTCGATCGCCCGGGAAAAATCCCCTTCGCTCCCGTAAATTACGCCCAGGGCATACAAGGCATCAGGGGACAATGCGCTTTCAGGAAAATCCCTGACCAAAGAACCGAGGTATCTTTTCGCCATGGTCAAATCTTTAGAACGGTAATAATACTGCCCAAGCCACCACATAATCTCCGGAGTGAATTTGGAATCCGGGTATTTGGCGCGCAGCCGTTCGAACCTTTTTACCGCCTCCTTTTCCTGGCCTATCTTGTAATAACAATCCGCTATCTCATATTCGCTTTTCTGGGCCAGCTCGGTATCGTAGGGATACCCGCCGCGCACCTCTTTAAAAAGCGCAAGAGCGCCTTCTGTATTGCCCGTATTAAGCAGGCACAACCCCATCATGAACAATGCCTGGCCCGACAAACGGCTTCCTTTAAGCTTGCCCTGAAAAACAGAGAGAATATCCTTGCTTAAAGCATAATCCTGGCCGTAAAAGTATGACGCCCCTAAAGAATAGGATGCGTCCCCGGACAACGGAGAATCCGGGTACTCCTCCAGGAAATGCTTAAAAGAACCTGACGCCTGGCTGTATTTCTTTTCTTTTAAATAAGACACCCCTGTTTGGTATAAAGCGTAATCGGCCAGCCGCGAACCGGGAAACTGTTTAAGCACCCTCGCATAGGAAGCCCGCGCTTCTTCATATTTTCCGCCGGCCTGGTAAATGTCCCCCTCCTGGCAAAGCGCCTCCGCCTTCATCTGGCTGTCTTCGCTTTGCGATACTATATCCTCGAATGCCTTGATCCCGGATTGTTCATCCCCCTGCTTCACATAAGACATGCCGAGGTTATACCGCAGCCTGTCCAGCAGTTTTTTAGAATCAGCTGTAATATCCGGCAACTTTGCGGAGTATTTCAGCGCTTCCGTGCAGGCCTTTGCCGACTGCGCATATTCAGCTAACCCGTAAAGCACCTCGGCTTTACCTATATAGGCCTGCAGCCGTACTGCCGGGTCGGCATCCATATCGATTAACCGCTGGTAGAGTTTTTTCGCCTCGTAAACCCGGTTTGACTGCGACATAAGCGCAGCCTTCCCGAGCAAGAAAATCTCCAGGCTCTTTGCATCAAGCGAATCCTGGCGTATGCCGGCAAAATAATCTTCCGCCTCCCTGTATTTATTCAATTTAAGATAAGACCAGGCAAGGCCCAATTTGGCCAGGGACCGCGCTTTCTCATCCTTAAAAAGACGGACCGACTCCAGGTAATCACTGACCGCATCTTTAAAACTGTCCGTATAATACTCGGATTCGGCCAGGTAGAAATAGAGATAAGGAAGGCGCGGGGCGTCTTTGGCGTAAAGCCTGAAAACCGGCTTGATCTTCTCTTTCAGCAAAGAGTAATCCTTCAGGTTATACAGGCATTCGATAAGCTTGAAAGCCGCATCCTTGCCCTGGGGCTCACCGGGAAATTTCTCCAGGACAATCTTGAAATTTTGCAGGGCCTTTTCGTATTTGCCCATCTGGAAGAATGCCCAGCCTAAAGAGTAATATGATTCAGGCAGATAAGAAGAAGCGGGGAATTCATCGATCAGCCTTTGATAGAAAGAGGCGGCCTTTTCGAAGTTCCCCCCTTTGAAATGCAATTCCGCCGTCCAGAAATAAAGCGCGTCCCTGATACCCTTTGCCTTGGCGCCGGCGATCAAAGAATCGAATATCCTCAAGGCTTCGAGGTAACGGCTCTGGTAAAAATAACTTTGCCCTTTTAAAAGATCCGCTTCCGCCATTTTTGGGGAATCCGGGAACTCCTTCGAGAACCTGTCGAGCATCCCCAGGGCAACTTCATAAAAACCGTCCTCATAAGCTTTTTTCGCCATAAAGAGCAGTTCTGCCGCTTTCTGCTCCCGCTGCCGCAAAACGCCGTCTCCGGGCATGCCTCCCTGGTCTTGGGCAGCCGCCCCGCTGAAAAGAATAAAACATGATAAAACAACGAGTGCCCCTTTTTTCACCTGGCCCGCAACGCCTTTCTCAAGAAATCTCCCGTAAACGACTCTTTGTTATTGGCCAGCTCTTCCGGGGCGCACGAAGCGACGACCCTTCCCCCTTTATCGCCGCCTTCGGGACCAAGGTCAATAATATAGTCGGCGCATTTGATTACCTCAAGATTATGCTCCACTACGATAACCGTATTGTTCCTTTCCACCAGTTTCTGCAGCACCGAAACCAGCCGGTCCACATCGGCAAAATGCAGGCCCGTGGTCGGCTCGTCAAGTATATACAAACTCTTCCCGGTAGAACGCCTGGAAAGCTCGGAAGATAATTTAACCCTCTGGGCCTCCCCTCCCGAAAGAGTGGTTGCGCTCTGCCCAAGCTGGATATAACCCAGCCCTACATCGTACAGGCACTGAAGCGTGTTCTTCAGGCGCGGTATGTTTCCAAAAAGCTCCAGAGCTTCTTCAACGGTCATCTCCAGGACATCAGCTATGGACTTTCCCTTGTACTTAACTCCTAAAGTCGCATCATTGAACCTCAGCCCTTTGCATAATTCGCATTTTACGTATACATCCGGGAGAAAATGCATCTCGATCTTCTTTATCCCGTCTCCTCCGCACGCTTCACAACGCCCGCCCTTGACATTAAAAGAGAATCTTCCGGGTTTATAACCGCGCTGGCGGGCCTCCGGGAGGCGGGCGAATAAATCCCTGATATGGGAAAAGACCCCCGTATAAGTAGCCGGGTTGGAACGAGGTGTCCTGCCGATCGGCTGTTGGTCCACGACAATCACCTGGTCGATATTCTGCACCCCGGTTATGGACTTGAAGGCCCCCGGCTTGGTCTTTGAATTGTATATCTTTTGGGCCAGGGCAGGATAAAGCAAATCGGTAACCAAAGTTGATTTTCCCGAGCCGGATACCCCGGTTACGCAGATGAAACTACCCAAAGGAAAACGGACATTGATATTCTTGAGGTTATGTTCACAGGCGCCTTTAATCTCAATATATTTTTTCTCCTTCCAGCGCCTCCTTTCTTCAGGTGCGCGGATAGAAAGTTCCCTGCGTATATATTTAGCGGTCAGTGAATTCCTGTCTTCAAGAAGCTTGTCTTTACTGCCTGAAAAAACTACATTGCCGCCGTGTCTTCCCGCCCCGGGCCCCAGATCGACGATATAATCAGCGTTTAAAATAGTAGCCTCGTCATGTTCCACGACTACCAGCGTATTCCCCAGGTCGCGCAGGGCCTTCAAGGTAGAAAGAAGTTTTTCGTTATCGCGCTGGTGCAGCCCTATGCTCGGTTCATCCAGGACATACAAGACCCCGACCAGCCCGGATCCTACCTGGGTAGCCAAATGTATTCTCTGCGCCTCGCCACCGGATAAAGTCGCGCTTTTGCGGTCCAGCGTCAAATACTCCAAACCGACGTCGCTGCAGAACTTCAGTTTACGGGTTATCTCTTTGAGGGCATGGTGGCCGATATTCTTTTCTTTCTCCGTCAACTCAAGTCCGGAGAAGAATCCGGCCGCTTCTTTTATCGACATACGGGTAACCTCCCATATGTTCTTCTGGCCTATCTTTACGGCGAGGCTCTCCGGGCGCAGCCTTGAGCCCTTGCAGGCAGGACAGGGCAGGCTTGACATGAACCTGTTTATCTCCCCCTTCAGGTAATCGCTGCGCGTATCCCGGAACAGCCTTTCCAAATGAGGGATAACCCCTTCAAAAGGCTTGCTGCCTATTATCTCATGCGATCCGTAAAGAATGGCTTTCTGGACCGGACGGGGCAGTTTTTTGAACGGTTCATCGAGCGAGAATCCAAGGCAGCGGCTCAACTGCCGCATTACCCAGCGGTAATAAAGAATATACCCTCTGCCTCCCCGCCGCCAGGGCTCGATCGCTCCTCCGTTAATGCTCTTGTTTCTATCCGGGACTACCAGCTCCGGGTCAAACTCAAGTTTATTCCCCAAGCCTCCGCACTCGGGGCAGGCCCCGTAAGGCGAGTTGAATGAGAAATTGCGCGGGTTTATCTCCGCATAGCTGATCCCGCAATGGACACAGGCGTATTTCTCGCTAAAAACAGAATCCCGCGCCTGTCCTTCTTTGGCGATAAAAACAGTGCCTTTTCCTATTTTAAGCGCCGTCTCTATAGAATCAGTCAGCCTCTTGATAAAATCTCCGCCCTTATCATCCCCGGCTGCTTTTATCTTTAAACGGTCCACCATAACATCTACGCTGTGGACTTTATATTTCGCCAGCCTGCCTTTGAAAGGAAGCTCGTATATGCTTCCGTCAACTCTGCACCTGACAAAACCTGCCTTCTGCATCTGGGGAAATACGTCTTTATGCTCGCCTTTCCTGCCCTGGATTACCGGGGCGAGAATCTGGATATTCTCCCCCTTCATCGAACTGAAAATGGAAGAGACTATCTCCTGCGCGCTCTGGCTTTTTATTTCCCTGCCGCATTTATAACAATGAACCCTGCCTATGCGGGAGAAAAGCAGCCTCAGATAATCATAAATCTCCGTCTGCGTGGCCACGGTAGAGCGCGGATTCCCCCCGGCTGAGCGCTGTTCGATGGCAATCGCAGGTGACAGACCCGATATGAAATCAAGATCCGGTTTCTGCAGTTGTTCGAGGAAATGCCTGGCGTAGCTGGAAAGGCTCTCCACGAATCTTCTCTGGCCTTCCGCATAAATAGTATCGAACGCCAGACTGGACTTTCCCGAGCCCGACAACCCGGTTACCACAATGAGCCGGTTACGGGGAAGGTCCAGGCTTATATTTTTTAAGTTATGCTCCCTGGCTCCGCGGATTATTATGTTCTCCGTATCCATATTTTGAGTATTACCTTCCTTTCGCATCAAGACTTTTTGCCCAAGACAGATAACCGGCTGCTTCTTCCCCTCTGCCGGTTCTTTCGCACAATTCCGCCAAGAGTATTGCATTTTTACGGAAAAACGGGTTTTGCCTGAAGCTCTCTTTGGCAAAACCGACGGCTTTATCAAATTCATTTGTTTTAGCATAGCATAAACTTACGGAATAGTTAGTAAAAAAACTTCTTTTTGCCACCAATCCGTAATAAGCCAGGGCCTTCTCCGGCTCCCCCGAAGAAAGATAGTACTGGCCCCGGCAGATATATGCCGCCGGAGTGTCCGCATATTCTTTTTCCAGTTCTTTTATTGCCTCGCCGGCCTTGGTAAAATCACCCGATTCGATATACGCAAAAACCAGGTTCTTTAATAGAATACTTCCCGGGGGAAGAAAGCTTAATGTCCTTTCGTAGAAAGACACCTCGTTTTTCCAGTATTTCCTGTTAAGAAATATGGCGCATGAAAACAGCAATACGCACACCCACACGATCAATACGCCCCTCCTGTTCAAAAGGCATAAATATGCCGCAAACAGGCAGAAACCTGCACTGGACAGGTAGAGCCAGTTCTCCGCCATAAGCGCCCTTCCCAGTCCTGCGTAAGCGCCGAAATAAAAATAGACCGGGAAAAGTCCGGCAAAAAACCAGAGCCACGCAAAGATTATCTGTCGGGGAAGAAACTTTTTCTTAGCGAAGGCGGCAAACAGGACAAGGCCCAGTACCGAGAAAACAAGAATAAGCACTGGCAGGTTCACGTTATTTATAAATCCCAGGGAATGGAACATACGCAAGTCGACAGGATAAACCAGGAGCATGATGTAGCGGGCAATTATGTTGAGGAAATTCAAAAGGGAGAAATACGGCCCTCCCGAAGCCGGGTGCATGCTCAAACCGGAAAACCCGAAAACTGCAAATCTTACTCCGGCATAAACAACCGGCAGCAGCATAAACGCCCAAAGAGACTTAAAGCCCGCTTTCCTTGCGGGCATAAAATAATTGGCAAGCATCAGGAAAACCGGCAGGAATAAGGCGTTCTCCCTGCTGAAGGTGGCCGCCAAAGCCGCCAGGAAACTGAACACATAAAATACTTTCTTCGCTGAAACCGAATACCTGAGGAACAAAACGCAGGATAGAAGTATAAAGAAAGTGCTTAATAAATCCGCCCTGCCGGCAATATAAGCTACCACGGAGATATGCACCGGATGGGCCATGAACAAAATCCCGGCACAGGCGGCAAGCAGTCTGTTTTCGAAAATAAGGGAAAGCATGTAAAAAATGAGCAGGGAATTAAACAGGTGAAGGAGTATATTGGTGAGACGGAAGCCCGCCGGGGAACCTCCCCATATCCCGTAATCGATAAGGTAAGACACCGTTTGCACCGGCCTGTACATGCGGTCGTAAGGCTGCCCTCCGGTCCAGTAATCATACGCCCCGGTCCTGAATATATCCGGGAAAAAAGCGCACGATTTTACCAGCGGGTTCTCTTCCACCAGTATCTTGTCATCGAAAACAAAACCGTTATTCAGGTATCCGCAATAAGCGGATAGGCAGACGCATATAAGAAGGAAAAAAATAATTTTATTCATTGTCCGCAGGGAGAGAAGAAAGCAGGCCCCTGCAGATCCGGAAAGATAATATCGGCTCTTTCATGCAGGGGCCTTACTTTTGCAAAAGGCAGGTTATCTCTTTTTCTTCTTTTTCCCGCCTCTCTTCATCTTAGCGCAAGAAACATCACCTTTCTTATCCAGGAAATAAAGATAGCCTACTTTTCTCTTGATGCCGCATTTAGCTACCTTTTTAGGGTTACCTCCCTTTTTGGAGCCTCTGGCCATCTTGGCGCAAGAGACATCTCCCTGTTTGTCGATATAATAGAGATAACCTTTTTCCCTTTTTACTCCCACCTTTACTACTTTATCTGCCATGCTATACTCACCCCCTTTCATAATAAGCGCATAATCAGCTTATGCGCCGATTCAATCAAGTCCCTATCCTTACCGGATTCAGTATCTGCCTTAAAGTGGCTATTGCCGCCAATACAGCCAGGAAACTGGTCTTGGGGTTCTGCGGATGGAGCACATTCTCGGTCCGGGTAAATATCTTCGCCGCATCCGATATTATTTCTATCTCATGTATATTCCTGTTTACCGCCGGACTTGCGATTATGCGCACCTGCGTCTTATACATCCCGATACCCGCCAATCCCAGGATTGCCGCAACATTCACGTTTTGCGGAAAATACTTCACCGCCCGGGCGGCATTCCCTTTAAATAAAAGCTTGTCGCTCTTTATCCCCGAAAGATCAAAATGCTTCTTCACATAATCCACTCCGCTGAACGCCTTGGGGTTCTTGCGCGTGGTCAATACGACGCTCCTGATTCCTGCCGCTTTTGCCCCTTTCAAGGCATCTACCCCGGAAATCGCCCCGCTCGGGAAATACGCCATGGATTTCCTCTTCAGGCATAATTTATAAAGTTCATCCCAATGCCCCACCATGCCGCCCACGCTCATAACCATTATACTGCTCCCGGAAGACAGGGATTTCCTGGCTATATCCCACGAGGCCATCGCGGAAGAAGCCTCGACCACCAAAGAAGAGCGTTTAATAAGTTCCCGCAGGCTGCCTGCGCATATTCCAGGGCTACAGCCGATCTTATGCGCTAAATCGCGGGCCCTATCCTTTTTTATGTCATAAAGGGCGGATAGGCAGGCGCAATCGCGCATATTGCAGGATATCTCTTTTGCCAGTGAAGAGCCTATAGCCCCGCAGCCAACGACCCCTATTTTCAGTTTTTTTGCCATCGTGTTTAAGTATCCTTGATTATCGTATTATCTATGAGCCGCGTCCTGCCGAACCTTACCGCTAAAGCGATCAGGTCGCCGGATTTTACTTTCTGCACTGCCTTCAAGTTACGGCGGTCGACAATTTTTATATAATCGATCCTGGGCGCGGCGTTCTTTTCGATAAGGTTTTTCATGGACTTTATAATCCGCGCACTGTTACGCTGTCCGTTCTTAACCATAGTTTCCGCCAGTTTAAGCGATTTAAAGAGCACCGCGGCCGAAGCCCTGTCCTTTTCCTTCAAATATGTATTGCGCGAACTTAAAGCCAGGCCGTCCTTGCCGCGCACCGTAGGGGACACTTTTACCTTCAGGGGGAAATTTAGGTCCCTGGCCATCCTGGATACGATTACCGACTGCTGGGCATCCTTTTGCCCCATATAGACGGTATCGGGAAGCACGATATTGAATAATTTGCTCAACACCGTAGCCACTCCGCGGAAATGCCCGGGGCGGCTGGACCCGCAAAGGGCATCGCTCAAGCCATCCACGTTCACAAAAGTAGAATAGCCTTCGGGGTACATATCTTTGGCGCATGGTGAAAATACAAAATCCGCCCCCATCCTGCGGCAATAAACGGTGTCTTTTCCTGACTGGCGCGGGTATTTCTTGAAATCCTCACCGGGCCCGAATTGAGCAGGATTAACGAATATGCTTACGGCAACTATATCATTCTCTTTCCGGGCCTTCCGGATAAGGCTGAAATGCCCTTCATGCAAGGCGCCCATCGTGGGGACCAGCCCGATACTCTTGCCTGCCCGCCTGCATTTCCGCATCTCAACGGACATTTTACCCGGTTGGCGGATAATCTTCATAGCGCCTGCTCCAATGGTGCCAGCACAAACTTTCTTTCAAACATCCTTGGGTGAGGCACGACCAATCCTTTTCTTTTTATAGTTTTATCCCCGTAAAGCAGAATATCCAGATCTATCGTTCTGGGCCCGAAACGCACGGTCTTCTTCCTGCCAAGATGTTTTTCAATCGACTTCAAGCGCCTCAAAAGTGAAGAAGCGGACAGGCCGGTCTCTATCTTTATGACCCCATTCAGGTAATTCCCCTGCCCGGCAGGGCCTCCTTCTGGCGCGCTTTCAATCACGGCGGATTTCTTAATTACCCGCGTGTTCTCCAGCCTGCCTACCTCCTTTACGGCAGATTGGATATTGCCGTGCCGGTCGCCAAGATTGGAACCTATCCCGATATAACATACCGTCACCGGGACACCTTCTTGATCCTTTGCACTGCCTCCTCTATGCGTTCCTTAGGCACAGTCAAGGCCATGCGGATAAACCCTTCTCCGTACTTTCCAAAACCAACCCCGGGAGTAGCTACAATATCCGCTTCCTTCAATAACCTGGCGGCAAAATCTATCGAACCGGTACGGGAAGGAATCTTTATCCAAAGATAAAAAGTAGCCTTGGGTTTTGCAACATCCCATCCCAGCGAACAAAGGCCTTCTGTAAGAATGTCGCGCCGTTCCTCATACATGCTGCACATTGCATCCACATGTTCCTGTGGGCCCTCCATCGCCGCCACGCCCGCCAGCTGGAGAGCGGAAAAAATACCCGAATCTACGTTCGATTTTACCTTGGCCAAAGCGGAAACCAGCTTCGCGTTGCCGCTTGCCCAGCCTACCCGCCAGCCGGTCATATTATAAGTCTTGGATAAAGAATGGAATTCGATGGCCACCTCTTTGGCTCCGGGGAATTCCAGCAGGCTGCGCGGCTTATACCCGTCATAACTCATCTCGGAATATGCCAGGTCGGAAACAATAATTATCCTATTCTTCATGGCGAATTCGATAAGTTCCCGGTAAAAATCATCATGCGCGCAAGAACCGGTCGGGTTATTGGGGTAATTTACAAATATGAGCCTGGCCTTTCTGCGTATGGATAAAGGTATCCTTGCCAGATCAGGAAGAAAACCGTTTGATTGCATCAAAGGCATGAGATAAGGCTTACCCCCGGCCAGGATAGTGCCGCCTTTATACGGAGGATAACACGGATCAGGCACAAGGGAGATATCCCCTCCGTTTATGAAAGCGAGCGGAAAATGCGCTATCCCTTCTTTAGAGCCTATCAAAGGCAGTATTTCGCTGTCCGCATCCAAGGCAACATTGAACCTGCGCTTATACCAGGAGCGTATGGATTGCCGCAAAACCGGCATGCCCTGATCAAGGGCATACCTGTGGTTTGCCGGTTCCCGGCTGGCCAGAGATAACGCCTCGATGATAAATTCCGGGGTAGGCCGGTCCGGGTCTCCTATGCCAAAATCTATTATATCCCTTCCCTCCTGCCTGGCCTGGCGTTTAGCCTTGTCGATCTCGAGAAAAAGATACGGAGGCAGCGCCTGCAGCCTTTTTGAAAATTTAAACATATCCTTGGACATCAATCTCTCCTTAACCGTTCAGCACATCCTGCATGGAATAAAGCCCGGCCGGCCTGGAAGAAACCCATTTGGCTGCCTTTACCGCCCCCACCGCGAACAAATCGCGCGAATGTGCTTGATGTTTAATTTCTATGCGTTCGGAATTTCCGCAAAAAATCACCGTATGGTCGCCGAATATATCCCCCAGGCGCACGGAATGAACCGGGATATCTTTCTTCGTAACCCGCTGGATCACCTCGGCCATCTTCTTTGCCGTCCCGCTGGGGGAATCTTTCTTCCATTTATGATGCGCCTCTACTATCTCCACGCTATAATCAGGGCCCAGCCTGCCGGCTATTTCCCCGAGAGCGGAAAACAAAACATTCACTCCTATTGACATGTTAGGGGAAAAAACCACCGGGACAAGTTTGGAAATCTCTTCTACCTTGCCCATCTGCGCCTGGCTTAATCCCGTAGTCCCCAGGACTACCGCCTTCTTATATTTGGCCGCATAATCCAGATGTTCTTCACAGGCCTCGGGTAAAGTGAAATCCACCAGTACGTCCGTTAAGAAAAGGCCGTCCAGGTTGGAGGAAACCTTCATCCTGCCTATTTCTTTACCGATCAAAGGAGTGCCTTTCTTCTCGAGCAAGAGGGCAACCTCTATATCCTTGTCTTGCAAAGCAAGTTCATATATCCTTCTGCCCATCTTCCCGCATGCTCCGGCTATGCCCAATTTCACCATCTTCTCTCCTTCGTTTTATTCCTTTATAAACCCGTTCAACGTTTATTTTTTTAATAATCCGTAATCAACCAGGGACTTTTTAAGCTTGGCCAGGTTTACAGAAGACATGGCGCACATGGGAAGCCGCAGGTCCGGTTCGCACATATTCAACAGGCCCATCGCCGTCTTGACGGGAATAGGATTCGTCTCCAAAAATAAAGATTTGATCAACGGAAGCAGTTTATAATGCAGCGCGCGGGCCTTTTTTATGTCGCCTTTCTCAAAGGCAGCCACCAGGCTTGCCGTCTCGCGCGGAACGATATTTGCCGCCACGGATATAACCCCTGTGCCTCCTATGCTCATCACGGGCAGGGTAAGAGAATCATCCCCGGACACAAGCTGGAACCCTTTGGGGCAAAGGGCCTTTATGCGCGACATTTGATCGAGATTGCCCGATGCCTCTTTAACCCCTGATATATTCTTGCACTCTTTCGCCAGCGCGGCGATCGTATCAGGCTCGATATTGACCCCGGTGCGGCTGGCGATATTATAAAGCAATATGGGGATTTTTACGGATTGCGCGACAGCCTTAAAATGCCTATAAAGCCCTTCTTGCGTAGGGCGGTTATAATAAGGGGCTATCTGCAGGGACGCATCCGCTCCCGCGCTGGCTGCCTGCCTGGTAAGCATGATCGCTTCCTCGGTGGAATTGGAACCTGTGCCGGCAATTACCGGGACCCTCTTGTTTACCTGTTCTATGGTTATCTCGATAACTTTTTCATGCTCGTCGAAAGTCAAAGTCGCGGATTCCCCGGTCGTACCGCACGGGGCGATCCCGCTGGTGCCGTTCTTAATCTGGAATTCGATCAAATCCCTTAACCTCTCTTCATCGACCTTCCCTCTGCGGAAAGGGGTAACTATGGCTACGATCGAGCCTTTGAACATTTTCCCTCCTTATAAGACATTTTACAGGCGGTAAAACAATTTAACCCTCCTGCCAGACCCCCCGGTAAACCTTCCTTGCGCTCCCCTCGAGCCAGACATCCGTGAATTTATCTTTTGCTTTCTGAAAATATACCGTCAGCACTTCTCCGCTCAATGTTTTAACTTTTACTGTATTATTTAAACCTTTTTTTGCCGCAAACACCAAAGCGGATGCCGTGCTTCCCGTGCCGCAAGCCAGGGTCTCGCCCTCGACCCCTCTCTCATAAGTACGCACGCTTATAGAGCCGCATCCTGTTTCCTCCGCAAAATCCACGTTAGTGCCTGCCGGAGCGAATCTTGAATAATACCTTACCATGCGCCCGATCCCGTCTACGTCGATATTCTCCAGCCCCTTCACGAAAATTACCGCGTGGGGGACTCCCGTGTCGATACAATTCACCCGGATCAGGCGCCCGCATACCCTCACCGGCACATCTTCGCGCATACCCCGCGGGTCGGTAAGCCTGATTTTCACATTTTTTCCGGAAACCCTGGCTTCGATCAGCCCGGCGAGCGTGCTTATTCTCGGATTTTTCCTGCCGCTGTAAAGCGCGGCGCAACGCGCCCCGTTCCCGCACATCTGGGCTTCTGAACCATCCGCGTTAATGATACGCATGGTTAAATCTGCGCCCCTGGCTGCTCCGCCTAACAAAAGCAGCCCGTCCGCGCCTATCCCGAACCTCCTGTCGCACAACCTGGGCGCCAAATACTTCGGGTTCCCGGGCAGCTTACTGTCAACGACTATAAAATCATTTCCCGAAGCGACCATCTTGGTAAAATTCATCTTTTCTTTTGTCATATTAAACAATCTCGTTGCGGACCAAATCCGCGTAACTCTCTCTCTTCCTGATCAGTTTAGCGGTACTGCCGCATACCATTACTTCAGCCGGCCTGGGGCGGGAATTATAGTTACTGGACATGCTGAATCCGTACGCCCCCGCGCTCATCACTGCCAGGTAATCCCCTTCCCTTACATTAGCGATATTGCGCTCCTTAGCGAAAAAATCCCCGCTTTCGCATATGGGGCCGACAACGTCCGCCTTCTCTGTTTTTGTGATTTTGCGCAAAGGAAGGATATTATGGTATGCCCCGTATAAAGCCGGGCGCACCAGATCGTTCATCCCGGAATCGACGATTATGAATTTCTTTTTCGGCGTTTTCTTGATGTAAAGGACCCTGGCTACGAGTATCCCGGCGTTACCCGCGATAAATCTCCCCGGCTCCATAATTATCTTCAGGCCGGTCTTTTGCAAAAGCGGGATAATCTCATCTGCATACAGCTGGGCGGTTTGCGGCACCTCGTTATCGTAAACTATACCCAGGCCGCCTCCTATATTAAGATACTCCAGCTCCACCCCTCTTGTCTTGAGGCGGGCAATAAATTCCGACACCTTGCCGATCGCCGCCAGGAAAGGTCCGCTCTGCGTAATCTGCGAGCCGATATGGATATGCAGGCCGCAGATATTCACATTGCGGAATTTATCCTTCAGGAACAGTATCTTTCCGGCGCTCTGCAAATCTATGCCGAATTTATTCGTGAGTTTCCCGGTGGTAATAAACTTATGCGTCTTTGCCTCTACGTCGGGATTTATGCGTATAGCCACCCTGGTAACCTTGCCCAGGCCCCTGGCGATACGATCGATGCTTTTTAATTCGGAAAGGGATTCCACGTTAAAGAAAAGTATCCCCTTGCGGATGGCCTGGGAAATCTCTTCGCCCGTTTTCCCTACAGAAGCATATACTATTTTGGAGGCCGGGCAGCCGGCTTTCAGCGCGCGAAAAAGCTCCCCCCCCGAAACTATATCCAGGCCGGCGCCCTCCTGGACCAATGTCTTGAGTATGCCCAGGTTGGAATTCGCCTTCACCGAATAGCAAATAAGCGGGCTTATCTTCGAGAATGCCTCGCGCAGCTTGATAAAATGGCCCGTAAGGGTATTCCGGCTGTAAATATAAAGCGGGGTCCCGAAACGCAGCGCCAGCTCGCTTACCTTGAGTTTCTCGCAAAACAAGTTATTGTTTTTATAGGCAAAATCGTGCATTCTAAACGGTTACCTCAACTTCCGCGACCAAATAGCCAGTTGTTTTTTCACCAATCCCGGGTTTGTGCTGCCGAAAGATTTCTTCAAGTTCACAGACGCCCAGGCATTAAGTATGCCCTTTACGTCCGCATCGAGCCTTTGGGAATATTTTTTCAATTCCTTCACGGTCAAGGAGGATATCTTCCTCCCCTTATCCAGGCAGTCACGGACCATCCTCCCCACAATATCATGCGCCTGGCGGTAAGAGATCCCTTTCTTGATCAGATATTCCACCACGTCCACCGAAAAAAGAGACTCGTCTTCTATCCTCGAGACAATCGCCTCCTTCTTGACCCTTATATTCGCAAAAAGCTCCCGCATGATCTCGAGCATATCCGTAACCGCGTCCAGGGAATCAAAAAGCGGCGGTTTATCGAACTGCAAATCCCGGTTGTAGGAAGTGGGCAGCCCCTTCATCAGCATTATTACGCTTGAGAGATTGCCTTCCACTCTGCCGACGGAGCCGCGTATCAATTCCAGGATGTCGGGATTCTTCTTATGGGGCATAATGCTCGACCCGGTGCAAAAAGAAAAGTCTATATCGATAAAGTTGAATTCTTTTGTCGACCAAAGTATGAGGTCCTCCGCAATACGGGACAGGTGTACCGCGATAAGCGTCATAGCCGCCAGGGACTCGATTATATAATCCCGGTCGCTGACCGAGTCTATGCTATTTGAGGTCAACCCGGCAAACTTAAGCTCCTTCCTCACCATCTCCCGGTCGATCAAAAGGCCGGTCCCGGAAAAAGCGCATGCCCCCAGCGGCATGAGGTCTATCCGTTTTCTCGCGTCAACCAGCCTGTCTTTATCCCTTTCCAGGGACTCTATGTAAGACAACAGATGGTGGCCCAAAAGAACACATTGGGCTACCTGTAAATGGGTATAGCCCGGGATAATCACCTCTATATTCCCCAGGGCGAATTTCAACACGGCCTTTTGCAGCGACGAAAGGAGGCTGGCGAGATTATCCACCGCGTCTCTAAGGTAGAGCCGGGTATCCAGGGCAACCTGGTCATTCCTGGACCTGGCGGTGTGCAGCCTGTGCGCGGCCTCTCCGGCCTTTTTGTTCAGAAGCTCCTGGATATTCGAATGTATGTCTTCGGCCGAAGGGTCGAACTTAAACCTCCCGTTCACGACATCTTTCAATATCGCATTTAACCCGGAAACTATCTTGCGCCCGTCCTTGGCGGAAATGATCCCCTGCCTGGACAACATTTTGGCATGGGCCATGCTCCCGAGTATATCGTACTTTGCGAGCCTTTGGTCAAAAGTGATGGATGAGGTAAACCTGTCGGTAAGCTGATTGGTTTTCTTTTTGAATCTTGTCCCCCAAAGTTTCTTGGCCATTTTACCCCCGTGATCGCTGCCGTTCCCTGAAAACCTTGATTTTCATCTCTTGTAAGGCATTCCCCAAAGCCTGATAAAACCTTCCGCCAGCTTCTGGTCGAACTTGTCTTCCTTGCCGTAAGTGCTCATCTCTTTCTTGTAAAGAGAGTTGGCGGATTTCCTGCCGACCGCAACGCAGGTACCCTTGGACAGCTTTAATCTTACCGTCCCGCTGACCATCTCCTGGGTCTTCTCCACGAAACCGTCCAGCGCCCCTTTCAAAGAAGAGAACCATAACCCGTAATAAACAAGTTCTGCGTATTTTAAACTGACCATATCTTTAAAATGGGACATCTCCCTGTCCAGGACCAGCGCCTCCAATTCCCTGTGCGCCGTATGCAGGATAGTCCCTGCGGGAGCCTCATAGATCTCCCTGGATTTTATCCCCACGAGCCTGTTCTCCACCATGTCGCTCCTGCCTACGCCGAACTGTCCGCCCGTTTCATTCAGGTAATTTATAATATCCTTGAGCTTCATTGTTTTTCCGTCAACCTTAGAAGGGACGCCCTGGTAAAGCTTATATCTATATACTTAGGATAACTCGAAGACTGGTTCGGGCTCCTGGTGATCATGTAAGCGTCTTCGGGCGGTTCCTGTTCAAGGTTCTCCAGGACGCCCGCTTCTATGCTTATGCCCCAGATATTGCGGTCAATGCTGTAAGGCTTCTTCTTGGTAACATCTATCGGGATATTGTATTTCAAAGCGTAATCTATCTCTTCTTCGCGGGACTTGAATTCCCATTCCCTTACCGGTGCGACAATCTCAAGCTTGGGGTCAAGTATCCCCACGGCAACCTCCAGCCTCACCTGGTCGTTACCTTTTCCGGTACATCCATGGGCAACCGCCCCGGCCTTCTCTTTATGCGCGATCTGCACAAGGTATTTGGCAATCAAGGGCCTGCCCAAAGCGGTGGCCAAAAGATACTTGCCCTCGTAAACCGCGTTAGCCTTCAAAGAAGGAACGATAAAATCTTTGATAAATTCATCCTGCAGGTCGCGGATATACACCTTTACCGCTCCCGCTGCCAAAGCCCGCGCTTCTATATCTTCAAAGCTTTCTCCCTGCCCCAGCCCCTGGCCGAGGTCTGCAACAAAACAAATGACTTCATAACCTCTTTCCTTCAGCCACCTGACTATACAAGAAGTGTCCAATCCTCCGGAATAAGCCAAAACTACCTTTTTCATTTCTGCTCCTGTTTAAATTGCCGCTTCGTTCGCGAACGCATTTTCCGCGTTAGGCGGATTTCAATAATTTGATCAAAACTGCCTTTTGTACGTGCATCCTGTTTTCCGCCTGGTCGAAAACGACCGAACTGGGGCTGTCTATGACCTCATCGGTTATCTCTTCGCCTCTATGCGCGGGCAGGCAGTGCATTACCAAAGCCCCTTTCCCCGCTTTAGCCATGAGCGCTCCGTTGATCTGGAAATCCCTGAAGGCAGCCTTTCTTTGGCCGCTCTCCTCTTCCTGCCCCATGCTCGCCCAGACATCGGTATAAACCACCTGCGCGTCTTTAACCGCGGAGAACGGGTCATTCCCGATTTTTATCCTGCTCCCCGAGAGCTCGGCAAAAACCGATGCATCCTCCACTGATTTTGACGAAGGCGAATAACCTTTAGGGGTAGCTATGGATATATTCATCCCGGTTTTGGAAGCGGCAAAAAGCAAAGAGTTGCACACATTGTTCCCGTCCCCCACATAAGCCAGGGTAACCTTCTTCAGATCTCCTAATTTTTCTTTAATCGTGAGAATATCCGCCAGCGCCTGGCAGGGATGGGAGAAATCCGACAGTCCGTTTATCACCGGTACGGAAGCGGCTTCGGCCATCTCCAGGCAATTCTTATGCTCAAAAGTCCTAAGTACGATACCGTCGACATAGCGGGAGATCGTCCTGCCCACATCCGCGATGCTTTCCCTGACCCCCAGGTTTATCTCCTGCGGAGACAGATAGAGAGAGTTGCCTCCCAGCTGATACATGCCCACCTCAAAGGAAACGCGCGTCCTGTTGGACGGCTTCTGAAAAACCAGGGCCAGGGTCTTCTTCGACAAGACCTTTGAAAACTTATTCTTGTTTCTTTTCAGGCGCCTGCCCAATTCAAGTATGGACTCGATTTCAGAAGGCTCCAGGTTTTCTATAGAAAGCAGGTCTTTTTTCATTATGAGCACTCCTTGAGGGATTGTTCGATTATCTTCAGGCATTTGTCTATATCGCTTTTACTTATATTTAAAGCGGGCATCAGCCTTATCACTCTTTCGTGGGTGCAATTGATCAATAGCCCCCGCTCGAGGCATTTTTCCACCAGCTGCCTCCCCGGGACATTAAGCTCGAAACCCAGCATCAGCCCCACGCCGCGGACATCTTTGATCAACGGCGAAGATTCTTTCAAAGAGCGCAATTTATCCTTGAAGTATTCCCCCATCTTAAGGCAATTCTGGAGCATTTTATCCTGGCGTATCGCCTTAAAAACCCCCAGAGATGCCTTGCATACCACCGGGCCTCCCCCAAAAGTGGAAGCATGCATGCCGGGAGTAAGCAAATCCGCAATTTCTCTTTTGGCCACCATAGCCCCTATGGGCATGCCTCCGCCCAAAGCCTTGGCCAGAGTCATTATATCAGGGGTAATGCCGTAGTTTTGATAACAAAACATGCTCCCCGTGCGTCCGATTCCGGTTTGCACCTCGTCTACGATCAAAAGCAGCTTCCTCTCATCGCACACCCTTCTTATCTCGAGGACAAAATCCTTCGTGGCGACGTTGAGCCCTCCCTCTCCCTGGATAAGTTCAAGCATGACCGCAGCAGTCTTATCGTTAAGCGCGCTCCTGAAAGCGGCGGTATCGTTAAAGCTAACCTGCCTGAAACCCTCCGGCATAGGTAAAAAACCATCCTGGTATTTCTTCTGTCCGGTAGCCGCCAGCGTGGCGAGGGTTCTCCCGTGGAAAGCGTTCTGGAAGGTAATTATTTCGAATTTACCCGAACGGGCCCCTGATTTTCTGGCCAGTTTTATTGCCCCTTCGTTTGCCTCCGCGCCGGAATTTGCGAAAAAAACTTTTCCCGGGAAACTCCAGCGGATCAATTCTTCGGCAAGCCTGGCCTGGAAAGGGTGGTAATAGTTGTTCGGGATGAATATGAGCTTGCCGACCTGGTCCCTGATCCCCTGCATAACCTTGGGATGGCAATGCCCCACGCTGCCCACTCCCCAGCCGGGGAAAAAATCAAGATATGCCTTGCCCTTTATATCCCAAAGGCGGGACCCCTTCCCTTTTACGAATATGACGGGCGTCTTGTTATACGTAGGCATTATATTGTCTTTATAGGAAGCAAATATGTCTTCGGATTTCATCTTTTTCCTTGATACGGCGCCTCAGCAGATAATTTCAGTTCCTACTCCTTTATCGGTAAAAATCTCCAGCAGCAGCGCGTGCGGAGTGCGCGCATCGATAATATGGGTCTTTTTTACCCCGCCCCTCAAGGCGGCGATACAGGCATTCACCTTGGGGATCATCCCCTGCTGGATAACTTTGCTTTCGATCAACCCGTTCACTTCTTTTATCGTAAGGGTGGATATAAAGGAATTCTTGTCGTCCGGATTGCGCATGATACCCTTAACGTTTGTCAACAATACGAACTTTTCCGCCGGAAGGCTGGAAGCTATACAGGAGGCGGCCTCATCGGCGTTTACATTGTACACCTTCTTGTCCTTTCCTGCCCCCATGGGCAAAACCACGGCCACCTTGTCCTTCTTCAGCTCTTCGTTCAACAATGCGGAATTGACCCCCTTGATATTGCCCACCAGCCCTATATCGATTTTCGCTTTCTTCTTTTCCGCCTGGATAAGGTCGGAATCCTTGCCGTTCAAGCCAACGGACTTGGCACCCAGGTCATTTACTTCCTGCACGATCATCTTATTCAGCACCATCAATTCTTCCTCTACAACCTTCAAGGTCTCTTCATCCGTTACGCGCATGCCTTCCACAAATTCCGTCTTCTTGCCGGAAGCGCGCATACGGTCGCTTATATTCGGGCCTCCGCCGTGGACAAGGATAGTCCGCAGGCCCATAAAATTAAGAAAAACTATATCTTCGAGCACCCCGTTGCGGATCTTGGCATCGCTCATCATGCTTCCGCCATATTTGATCACGATTACTTTCTTATGGAACTTTTTGATGTAAGGCAACGCCTCAATCAAAACATCCGCTTTCCTGATCGCTTCTTCCATCTTTCCCCTCTAATTGTACTGCGCGTTTATCTTTATATACCCCGGGGTAAGGTCCGAGGTATAAACGGTCGCTCCCGCTTTTCCGCAAGAGAGCCTTACCGTAATTTTTATATTCCTGCGCTTGAGACTGCTCATTTTTATTTTTAACTGCCCCTCTTTGATGCCGAAACCGCTGGCCCCCACCGCAGCGACTATCCTCCCGAAATTGGGGTTTTCCCCGAAAACGGCGGTCTTGAACAAAGCTGAATTGGCTATCCCCAATGCTATCTTTTTCGCCTGGCTATAATTGGTTCCCCCGAGCACGTCTATCTGGATAAATTTAGTCGCCCCCTCCGCATCCATAACCACCATCCTGGCCAGTTCCATGCATACGCATTCGAGCGCCTTGGAAAAATCCTCGAGATCCTTTCCACCGGAGATAAGCTTGTTCCCCGCTTGCGCATTGGCCATAACCAGCACAGTATCATTAGTGCTCATGCATCCATCCACCGAAATACAGTTAAAGGACTTATCCACCGCCGCGCCCAAAGACTTGTCCAGCGCTTTCCCGGATATCCGGGCATCGGTCATAATAAAACACAGCATTGTGGCCATATCCGGGGCGATCATTCCCGCACCCTTGGCTATAGCGCATATGTTCACTTGCCTGCCCCCGATATTCAAACAGACGCTTATCTCCTTGGGGAAAGTATCGGTAGTCATAATTGCCTTCTTTGCCAGCCGGATCCCCTCGGCGGATAGCCCGGAAACCAAATCCGGTATCCCCTGTTTGATGCTCTGTATATCAAGCCTCTTGCCGATAACGCCCGTAGAATTGACCAAAACGCTGTCTTTGCTTACGCCCAGCTTCTCTGCCGCGTACCGGGCAGATGCCTCGGCATCCCTGATCCCCGCATTCCCCGTAAAACAATTTGCGTTTCCGCTGTTGACCAGGACTGCACGCACCCCGCGGCATGAAGCCATATGCTTCTTTGATACTATAAGCGGAGCGGCGAGAATACTGTTTGTGGTGAATTTGGCGCAGGCCAGGGAGGGCCGTTCGGAATACAATAAGGCTAAATCGTATTTGCCCGATTTCTTCAAACCGCAGGCAACTCCATTAGCTTTAAAACCCGCGGGTAAAATAGCTTTCAGCGCTTTCTTCATAGTAATCCGGTTGTCTCCGGCAATCCGTACATAATATTCATATTCTGCACAGCCTGCCCGGAGGCGCCCTTCAACAGGTTGTCGATCGCGCTGATCACGATCACGGTGCGGCCGAAATCTTTCACCCCGATATCGCAAAAATTGGTCTTTACCGTATCCTTGATCCTCGGGAAAGAGCCCTCCGGCCTCACGCGCACAAAAGGTTCGCTTTTATAGAACTTTCTGAATAAATCATGCACTCCGCCTGGCCGGAATTTCGCCCCGGGAGCCTTCTTGATGTAAACGGTAGAAAGTATCCCCCTTTCGATAGGCAAAAGGTGCGGCACAAAAACTATCTCCAGCTTTTTTCCGCAAAGCCTGGAAAGTACCTGGTTGATTTCGGGTGAATGCTGGTGGGTATTGACTTTATAAGCCCTGAAATCGCCCTCTATCTCGGAAAACAAAAATTCCTTTTCCAGCTTTTTACCCGCCCCGCTCACTCCCGATTTGGCGTCAACCACGATAGAATCGGTTTCTATTGCGTTCACCGCCAAGAGCGGAGCAAGGGCTAATATTACCGAAGTAGGGTAGCAGCCGGGATTTGCCAGGAGGGCAGCCGATTTGATCCCCGCCCGGTAAAGTTCAGGAAGTCCGTAAACCGCCTTCTTAAGGTTCGCCTTGTCTTCATGGCTGACTTTATAAAATTTCTCGTATACGGAAGAATTGATTATGCGGTAATCCGCGCTCAAATCTATGACCCTTTTATTCATTGCGATGAGCTTGGGGACAAATTTCATGGAAACGGTATGGGGCAAGGCTAAGAACAAAAGGTCGCATTCCTTTTTTATCTGCGTCCAATCCGGTTTCGTGCAGGCAACATCAAGCCTGTTTTTGAACTTGGGGAAAAAATCGGAAATAGGCCGGGAGACACCTCCCCCTCTTCCCGAGTTGAACAGGCGGGTTATTCTTACATTGGGATGGTCAAGCAAAAGCTCAATCAGGATTTCTCCGGTATGCCCGGTCGCCCCGATTATGCCTACATTGATTCTCTTTTCCATTTATCCTGTTATTGAAAAATGCGTTAATAATCCAATTGAATTATATTAGAATAAAAATATCTCCCCGTCAAGAATTTTCTCGTCGGGATAAAACCCGGGAAACAAAAAAAATCCCGCTTTTCAGCGGGATTTTCATTTATCGTTTTCGGTATGACCTTACCTCTTTGTCCACTGGAAGCGCTTGCGGGCGCCTTTTAAACCGTATTTCTTGCGCTCTTTCATGCGCGGGTCGCGTGTCAGGTAACCGTTCTTGCGGAAAATATCCTTGAAGTTGGCATCCGAAATAAGCAGCGCCCTGGCTATGCCCAAACGCAGCGCCCCGGCTTGCCCGGTAAGTCCGCCTCCGTTAAGCCTGGCAAAAATATTAAACTTGGCCGCAGTATCCGTAAGCACCAAAGGCTGTTTGGCAATGATCCTGTCGGTTTCCCTTAAAAAATACCTGTCAAAAGGCTTGCCGTTTATCGTAATTTTCCCGTCTCCGGGTTCCACGCGCACCCTGGCAGTAGATTCTTTACGCCTGCCTAAGGCTACATACCTGGTCAACTCGGTCATTTATCTTTAAACCTCCAGAACAACCGGCTTTACGCCGGTAAGTTTATGTTTGTCGTCAGAATAAATCTTCAACTTCTTGATAACGTCCCTGCCCAGAGGTCCTATGGGGAGCATTCTTTGCACCGCCAAATAGATCACTTTGGAAGGATTCTTCGCCAAAAGATTCTCCAGGGTCATCTCACGCAGCCCCCCGGGATAACCGGAATACCTGCGGTAAACCTTCTCTTTGAGCTTGCGCCCTGTAACTTTGATTAAAGCGGCATTGATTACAATTACACAATCACCGGTATCCAGATGGGGAGTAAAGATCGGCTTATGCTTCCCTCTCAATACAGTAGCGACCTTGGCCGCCAGCCTGCCCAAAACCTTCCCTTTGGCGTCAACGATGTACCACTTTCTCTTGATATCTTCTTTCTTTGCAGTATATGTCTTATTCATAGAAGATTAATTATAACAAAATAATAAATAAAGTCAAACACTTTTTTTTCAGATCATTACCGGTATCTTACTTTCAACAGGCACAACCCCTTTGCCGGCAGGGTCGGCCCTGCTGACCTGCGGTTGCGCGATTCCAGTATCTTCTTCATGCTCCCCTCGGGAAATCTCCCCCTGCCTATCTCAAGGAGGGTGCCGGCAATATTCCTCACCATGTTATACAGGAAGCTGTCCGCCTCGATATCTATATGCAGCAGATCCTTGTCTTTCGATATGCGGATGCGTTTTATGTTACGTACCGGGTTCCTCTGGCGCCGTTCGCTTGCCTGGAAAGAAGTAAAGTCATGCTTTCCTAAAAGCACTTTTGCCTCCCGGCGCATCAACCCGGCGTCTATCCGGTGGCAGAAAAAATAAACTCTGCGCGCCAGGAGAGGCGACGAATATTTGCGGTTTAGTATCGTATACCGGTAAAGTTTCGATTTTGCGCAGAAACGGCTGTTAAAATCGTCCTTCGCCCTACTGATGCGCAATACCTTTATATCTTCGGGAAGCAGGCAGTTAAACGCCCAGCGCATCCTGTTCAAAGGCATGGAGGAGGAACTTTTAAAATTAGCTACCTGTGAAAGAGCATGTACCCCGGCATCCGTGCGTCCGGCTACGGTAAGCCTTATATCATCCTGCAGGACCTTACGGATTACCCGTTCCAATACGCGCTGGATAGTTTTTTCCGAGCGGCTGGAATAAGACCCCCCTTTGCCGTTCTGCACCTGCCAGCCGTGGTAAGCTGTCCCGTCGTACTCTATCGAGAGTCTGAAATTAGGCATTCGGCTATCTGGACGGCGTTGGTGGCGGCCCCTTTACGCAGATTATCCGCGACAACCCATAACCATAAGCCTCTTTTATCGAAGGAATCACGGCGGATGCGGCCTACAAAAGTCTCGTCTCTGCCTTCCGCATCTTTAGGCATGGGATAAATATTATTTTCCGTATCATCCGCAAGGACTATGCCGGATGATCCGGAAAGGACAGCCCTTACCCCCTCGGCAGTAAGCGCCCTGGAAGTTTCTACATAAACCGATTCGGAATGCCCCGTCTTTACCGGCACCCTCACTGTGGTGGCGGAAATCCTGATCTTCGGAGCATGCATGATTTTATGGGTTTCTTTGACCAGCTTCCACTCTTCATTGGTATATCCGCCGTCGGTAAAGCTTCCTATATGGGGGAAACAATTGTAGGCCAGCTGCTGGGGCATAACCCTGGATACCCCATCCGCCTGGATGCTGGCAAAATTCCCCCCTGCGATCGCCGCAGTTTCGTTATTCAACTGCTCTACCGCCGCTTTTCCCGCCCCGCTTGAAGCCTGCAGCGTAGTCACGATTATTTTCCTGATCCCGTATTTTTTGTGCACAGGGTTAAGCGCCACCACCATCTGTATAGTGGAACAGTTTGGATTTGCGACGATGCCCTTATGCCCCTGCAATCCGCCTTTTCTGCCGGAATGCATCCACTTTTTTACCGGCCCAAGGTCGCGCGCGTTGACCTCCGGCACAACCAAAGGCACATTCGGGTCCATGCGGAAATCGGCCCCGTTATCTATGACTACCGCCCCTTTTTTGACCGCCTCCTGCGCATAGGTTACCGCCGCCCCTTTTTCCCCTTCGGTACCGGCAAACAGGGCAATATCTATCCCGCTGAACCCTTCCGCGCTGACCGGCTCCACGGAATACTTGTCCCCGTCGACATTTATATCCCGCGCCGAACGGGCGAATACTTTCAGGCTCCCTGCCGGGAAAGCGCGCTGTTTCAAAACCCGCAGCATCTCTATCCCCACTGCTCCGGCTCCGATAACCGCAATATTGTATTTTTTCATACGGGCCTCTTGTCCTTACGGATTACAGGTTGTTAACCACCATGTCCCCGATCTGGGAAGTGGAATACCCCATTTTCCCGGCGGCCAAAGACTTCAAATCTTTATTCACTATCCCGATCACCGAACGTTCGATGGCGTCGGCGGCCTTGGCCTCCCCGAGATTTTCCAGCATCATGGAAAGCGCACATATGGCCGCCAACGGGTTGATTACGTTCTTTCCGGTGTATTTGGGCGCGCTCCCCCCTATCGGTTCGAACATGGAAACCCCCTGCGGGTTAATATTGCCTCCTGCGGCAATCCCCATCCCGCCCTGGATCATCGCCCCTAAATCGGTAATTATATCCCCGAACATATTGTCGGTAACGATGACGTCGAACCATTCCGGATTCTTTACGAACCACATGGTAGTGGCATCCACGTGCGCATAATCAGTGGCAACGTCAGGGTATTCCTTGGCCAGCTCATTGAACGTTCTCTGCCAGAGATCCCAGGCGTAAGTCAACACATTGGTCTTGCCGCAAAGGGTGAGCTTCTTTCTCTTGTTGCGTTTACGCGTATATTCAAAGGCATAGCGCAGGCAGCGCTCCACTCCCTTGCGCGTATTATAGGAAATCTGGATCGCCACTTCATCCTTGGTGCCCTTATCCTTGAACTCCCCCATCCCCTTATACAGGCCCTCCGAATTCTCGCGCACTACCACAAAATCCACGTCTTCCGGGTTCTTGTCCTTCAATGGGCAGTAAGCGGAATTATAAAGCTTGACCGGGCGCAGGTTTATGTACTGGTCCAAAGCGAACCTCAGCTTAAGCAGGACTCCGGTTTCAATGATACCCGGCCTTACATCAGGATCGCCTACCGCGCCAAGATAAATAGCGTTGCATTCCTTAAGCTCGTCTATATCGCTGTCTTCGACAAGTTTGCCTGTCTTCAAATATCTTTTCCCGCTGAAATCGAACAGTTTAATCTCATATTTAAAACCGAACTTCTTCGCGGCCTTTTCCAGAACCTTTAACCCTTCATCCACCACTTCCGGGCCTGTTCCGTCGCCCGGGATCACAGCTATCTTATACATCACTTGCTCCTATCCTTTTTATGTTTCTTGATATAGTTTATCAATCCGCCGCATTCCACGATCTGCTGGAGAAAAGACGGGAAAGCCTGGGTATGATACTGTTTGCCCTGGGTCAGATTATTGATCAGCCCGGTATCCAGGTCTATTTCGACAATATCTCCGTGGCGTATCTTATCCGCATCATCCGACTCCAAAAAAGGCAGCCCTATATTTATCGCGTTCCTGAAAAAAATGGCGGCAAAACTCTTTGCGATTACCGCCGCCACTCCGCACCCCTTTATCGCCAGCGGAGCGTGTTCGCGGCTCGAACCGCAGCCAAAGTTATTCCCCGCAACAATTATGTCGCCCGGTTTGACCTCTTTTGAAAATACGGGCTTTATCGTTTCCATGCAATGGGCGCCTAATTCCCCGGCATCCGTAGAAACAAGGTATTTGGCCGCAATGATATCGTCCGTATTTATATCGTCGCTGAATTTATGGACTCTTCCTTTAATGATCATTTCTTTATCTTTTCCGGATGGGTTATCCGCCCTGTCAGCGCCGAAGCGGCGGCCACGGCGGGATTCGAGAGGTAAACAAAAGATTTCGGGCTGCCCATCCTCCCGAGAAAATTCCTGTTTGTAGTAGCTATAGCGGTCTCCCCGTCGGCCAGGATCCCCATATGCCCTCCCAGGCATGGTCCGCAGGTGGGAGTAGAAAATATCCCCCCCGCCTTAACAAAAATTTCAGCCAGGCCTTCTTTTACTGCCTGCAGGTAAATCTTCTGCGTAGCAGGAAAGACGATGAGCTTAACCCCTTTGGCTACTTTCTTTCCTTTAAGCAAAGCAGCGGCTATGCGCAAATCGGAGATTCTCCCGTTTGTGCACGAACCGATAACTGCCTGGTCTATCCTGACGCCTTTTAACCCGGAAACGGGTTTAACGTTGCTCGGCAGGTGCGGGCAGGCCACCTGAGGCTCAAGCCTGGAAACATCCCATTCGTAAACCTTCTCATAACGGGCGTCTTTATCCGAACAGTAAAACTTTGGCCTGCGCTTAAAAGCAGACACGTATTTTCTGGTCTTTTCGTCCGGCTCGATCAACCCGGCCCTTGCCCCGGCCTCGATAGCCATATTGCACATGGAAAACCTGCCGTCCATATCCAGCCGCCTGATTACCGGGCCGCAGAATTCCATTGCCCTGTAAAGGGCTCCGTCGACACCGATTTTTCCTATGGTATAAAGGATGAGGTCTTTACCTGACACCCATTTCTTAAGCTTCCCTTTGAAGATGAACTTGACGGAAGCCGGCACTTTCAACCAGCATTTACCGTCTATATAGGCACGCGCCAGGTCGGTAGAACCCATCCCTGTGGCATAAGCCCCCAAAGCCCCGTAAGTACAAGTGTGCGAATCCGCTCCGATAACCAGGTCTCCAGGAAGCACTATTCCCTTTTCCGGAAGCAGGGCGTGTTCTATGCCCATACACCCCACCTCAAAATAATTCTTTATCCCCTGCTCTTTGGCGAAATCCGCCAGCACCTTGCATTGATTTGCGCTCTTTAAATCTTTTGCCGGCGCGAAATGATCGGGGACAAGCACTATCTTGTTCTTGTTGAACACCTTGGCGAAACCGGATTTCTTGAATTCCGAGATTGCCAGCGGCGCGGTGATGTCATTAGCCAAAGCCACATCCACATCCGCCTGGATAAACTCTCCCGGATTGATCGATTTGCGCCCGGAATGCCGCATCAGGATTTTTTCAGCTATTGTATATCCCATATTTCCTTGAAAATAGTTTACTTGAATTTCTTTACGATTAGAGAGGCATTGTGCCCGCCAAACCCGAGGGAATTAGACATGCATGCCGTCACGTTTACTTTACGCGCTGCGTTGGGGATGTAATCCAGGTCGCAATCCGGATCGGGGGTTTTATAATTGATCGTAGGAGGCACAACGCCATCCCTGATAGCCAGGCAACAGGCCACGAATTCCACCCCGCCCGCCGCGCCGAGAAGATGCCCGGTTACGGATTTTGTCGAAGAAACCATAAGTTTCTTGCTGTATTCCCCGAAAGCCTTTTTCATAGATAAAGTTTCGATCTTGTCATTCATCTTGGTCGAAGTCCCGTGGGCGTTTATATAGGACACGTCCTGCGGGTTCATCTGCGCGTCTTTCAAAGCCATGGTCATCGCCTGCGCGGCTCCCAGCCCTTCCGGGTCAGGGGCGGTTATATGATAAGCATCGCAGCTCATGCCAAAACCCGTAATCTCGGCAATTATATTCGCGTTGCGTTTTTGGGCATGCTCCAAAGTCTCCAGCACCACCAAACCGCATCCTTCCGCCATAATAAAGCCGTCCCTGTCGCGGTCAAAAGGCCGGCTGGCCGCCTGGGGATCGTCATTTCTTGTAGAAAGAGCCCTTAAAGCGCAGAAACCGCCCACCGCAGTAGGGACTATACAGCTCTCCGTACCCCCGGTAAGCATTATATCCGCATCTCCATAAAGAATAGTCCGGTAAGCCTCTCCTATGGCATGAGAACCTGAAGCGCATGCGGTAGCCACGCAGGAATTCGGGCCCCTCAACCCATGCACTATAGCAACCATACCGCTTGCTTCATTGACAATGAGCATGGGGATCAAGAAAGGAGAAAGCCTTGACGGGCCTTTGTTGAGCAGGATTTTATGCTCTTCTTCGATAGTATACAAACTGCCTATGCCGGAACCTATAAGCACTCCTATCCTGGACCTGTCTTCTTTCTCAAGCTCCAGCCCGGAGGAATCGACCGCCTGCTTAGCCGCAGCGATGGCAAACTGCACGAATTTAGCCGTCCTTTTGGTCTCCTTATAAGAGATCCCGTAAAGGGCAGGATCGAAATCCTTGATTTCTGCGGAGATGCGCGAATCGAACCCCGTGGCATCAAAACTCTTGGTAATCCCTACCCCGCTCTTCCCTTCTTTCAGGGATTCCCAGAATCCCGGCACATCATTACCCACCGGGGTGATTGCGCCCAAACCTGTAATTACGACTCTTTTTTTCATGATTATCCTACACAAATTTACCCCGCCGAGTTAAAATGCGGGGTAAATTTTTATTTACGACTATTTAAGAATGTTATTTGGCGCTTTTTTCATCAATATACTTGATGGCGTCGCCTACAGTAGTGATCTTTTCCGCGTCCTCGTCGGGAATCTCGATACCAAATTCCTCCTCTAAAGCCATAACCAACTCAACGGTATCAAGAGAATCGGCCCCCAGGTCATCGACGAAAGATGCCTCGGGAGTAACCTCTTCGGGCTTGACACCCAACTGCTCCGCTATGATAGATTTCACTTTTTCCTGTGATGCCATTCTTTTCCTCCTTGTGTGGAAACACTCCCCTGAAGACTGCTTACTATGCCTTAAATCCTGACAAAAACGCCCCGGGGTGTTTCGTATATTTTACGCCATGACCATACCGCCGTCTACCGTTATTACCTGGCCCGTTATATAACTTGACTCCTCGCTCGCCAGGAATAAACAGGCATTTGCCACATCCTGGGGTGTGCCGAGATTCGCCAGCGGGATCGCCTCTTGCATCTTTTTCTTGATATCTTCGGGCAGTTTGGCGGTCATCTCTGTCTGGATAAAACCGGGGGCCACGGCATTGGCGTTAATATTACGGCTTGCCAATTCTTTGGCTACTGTTTTTGTGAGAGCAATTATGCCTGCCTTTGAGGCGGCGTAATTTGCCTGCCCGAAATTGCCCATCAGGCCGATTATGGAAGCTATGCTGATGATCTTGCCGCTTCTCTGTTTGACCATCGGCCTGGATACGGCTTTGATGCAGTTGAATGTCCCCTTAAGGTTGACATTTATGACCGCATCCCAGTCTGCCTGGGACATCCTGAGCAAAATATTGTCCTTGGTAATCCCAGCGTTGTTAACTAATATATCAACCTTTCCTAATTTGTCAAGAATTTTATTTATTCCCTCTTCCACTTTTTCGTAATTTGTCACGTCCATGTCGACAGCAAAAGCCTTTCTGCCCAGGCTTTCTATATCGGAGCACGTTTTCTGCGCTATTTCAAGGTTTACATCGGCAACCGCGATATCCGCGCCTTCTCTGGCAAATGTCATGGCTATTGCCTGCCCTATCCCTCTTGCCCCTCCCGTAACCAAAGCCACCTTATCCTTTAATCTCATCTCGCCCCTCCTAAGACAATTGTTCCAGATCCGAGAACTTTTCTATATTGACCACCTGAACCCCGCTGTCGATACGGCGCATCAACCCTTTCAGCACCTTCCCGGGGCCGAATTCGTAGAATTTCCTCACCCCTTGAGCAAGGATAAAACGCATGGACTCTTCCCATCTTACCGATCCTTTTATCTGATTTACCAGGTTTTCCTTGATCCGGCTTTCTTCGGACTGGGGTTGAGCTGTATAATTGCTTATTACCGGGAAAACCGGGGAGGAAAAGCTTATCCCGTCAAGGACGTCCTTCAGCCCTTCGGCGGCCTCCGACATCAAAGAAGAATGGAATCCCCCGCTTACCTCAAGAGGTATGACTCTCTTTGCCCCCGCCTGGGCGCATAACTCCATTGCCTTGTTTACCGCCTCTGCCCTGCCGGTAATTACTGTCTGTCCGGGGCAATTGAGATTGGCGATCTCCGCTCCCGACAAAACGCAGGTTTCCTTTAATTTCTCCGCAGGCAGCTCCAGCACTGCCGCCATCTTTCCGGGGTGTTTCTTTGAGGCATCCTCCATAAGACGCCCTCTCTTGCTTATCAATCTTATCCCGTCTTCGAAATTCAAAGCCCCTGAAGCGATCAACGCGGAATACTCTCCTAAACTCAAGCCTGCGGCAAAAGAAGGAACTATCTTGAACCTGGCCTTAAACGCCTCGAAAGCGGCTATGCTCGCGGTCACTATCGCCGGCTGGGAGACATCTGTAGCCTTAAGCGCCTCTTCCGTCCCCCCAAAACAAGCCTCCTTCAAAGCAAACCCCAGTACTTTCTCGGCCCCGTCGAATATGCGGGCAGCTTCGGGAGATGCCTCATAAAGGTCTTTTCCCATCCCTACATACTGGCTGCCCTGC
>Ga0265297_10001997_pt1 | contig 43819 bp, 65 predicted proteins | sample Munlanlwell13791_FD_192502 | JGI IMG/M metagenome (GOLD analysis project Ga0265297, IMG submission 192502) | Leachate microbial communities from a municipal landfill in Southern Ontario, Canada - Leachate well 137-91 | ecosystem: Engineered > Solid waste > Landfill > Unclassified | place... | reverse complement strand
GCTCAGCTTCTACCAACACAGGTGATCGCTCAGCTTCTACCAACACAGGTGATTGCTCAGCTTCTACCAACACAGGTTATCGCTCAGCTTCTACCAACACAGGTGATCGCTCAGCTTCTACCAACACAGGTGATTACTCAGCTTCTACCAACACAGGTGATTACTCAGCTTCTACCAACACAGGTTATCAAGGAAAGTCATCTGTAGACAAAGATACATCCATAGCTATTTCTACAGGCAGAGAAGGAGTGGCAAAAGGCAAGATTGGTTCTTGGATTGTTTTAGTAGAAAGAGATGAAGAGTGGAATATTATAGGCGTTAAATCAGTGATGATAGACGGCAAAAAGTTAAAAGAGAATACTTGGTATAAATTAGAAAACAAAAAATTTGTTGAAGCAAATGACAATTAAACTACCCACAATCATCATAGAAAAAGATAAGTACCACACATATTTATTCGCTTTCTGGGTAAGTAAGAGAGAGATATTTTTGAGAATTAGTAAATTAATTGTAAGAATAATATGAACAAACTAATCTACTTTATCTTTGCAATTACTGTCATCGCTACAATTACTTACTTTATAGGGTTTGTACCAAGATACTTAAACGAGTTTAGAGAAGCTAATTTATATAATCAAACCTATGACCAAAACCATAATTAAAATCTGGCAAGTAGAAGTAAACGAACCATCTAAAGCTCTTTGCAAACAGGCAGTATTAGATTATGCAAACAAGTACCCACCTGATGAGGTGATTATAGATGATGGAGAAACTAAAAGAGGGTTAGAGTTTGGTAAGTTTATTAGCGGTATTTATAAATCATTGGAGGGAGTGAAATGAAAGTAAAATTAAATACAATTTATAAAAGTGGTGATGGTCAATATTTTAAGTGTATAGATAAAGATGGAGAATTATGTTTGCAAAATCCAAGTTACCCATTTGTGTTTTTGCCAAAAGTTTTAGAACCATTAGAAGAAATAGGAGATGTTGAAAAATATGAACATTTGATTGAAAAAGTTGATAATCAGTTTTTTGAGGGAGATACATTAACTGTTGAAGTTACTGAAAATGGACTAGAAGTTAAGGAATAAATCATGAACCAAAACAAGCAAGATATAGAACAGAGTTTAAAAAGTCTTGAAAAAGTAACAACAGAACTTGCTAATAATTTAGAAATAGCTCATGGAGTTAGAACCTGCAAAGTCTGTGGTCATACACCAGAGGTAATGTATAAAGAGGTTGAGAAGTTAGTTCTTAAAGCAAGACAAGAGGCTGTTGAGGAGAAAGATAAGCATGTTTGTAGATTGGGTGATTCATCAAGGTTTTTTTGGTCATCAAAAGATATGCCAACAATAGTGAAAAAAATAAACGAAATTATTGATTTTATAAATAATGAATAACTACGGGCGTAAAAATATCAGCGAGGAAACTATAGCCATAGCAATTAAAATGGTATTGGATGGTTATTCGCACTCACTTGTTGCAGAAAAGGCAGGTGTTAGCAAGGGATTAATTGGCAAGTGGATGAAAAAAGCTGGAGTAGAGCAACCTAAAGAAACAAAAATAACGAAACCAAGAAACAAAGAGTCAATATTTGTGCAAGATTGGGACAAGGTTAAAAACTATCTTGAAGCACTCTCATCAAAGAAGGAGGAGAAATGAAAATAATAATGTGGGCTGTTTATAATTCAGAAAAGTCAAAAACGCCAAGAGCTATTTTTCCAAGAGAGGATGAAGCTGACTCATATCATCATGGTATGCATTGGGGGATTACCAAAAGAGTTGAGCTTGACTGTATTCAAAATGAGTTAGTAATTTCACTAAGGATGCATGAGTATAGATATATTGAAAGAATGGAAAAAGGAGCTAAGGAATCTAACTATTAACTAACAAGGAGATAAACAAATATGAAAAACAAAAACCTCAGGTATAAGCTGAGGTTTAAAGGAGGGTTAACCGAGGTTAACACCCACCGCCACTTGATTTAATAAAACCAAGAAAAAATAATTATAACATAGTTTATTATAAATACAAAAGGAGAAGTATGATTCAATCAAAAATTAAATATCCAAAAAGCAATAAGGCTTGGGATTACAAAACCAATCTCAGTAAATGGTTATCTAAAGACATCGAGTTTGACAAGATAATAAAAGCTGAATTTACAGATGCAATGGTTTTAGGAGTAGTAGAATTTGATAAAGATAATTGTATTTATGTGTTAGTACCAGAGGAGATCTTCAAAGGAGATAAACAAATATGAAAGATAAAACAATAAGTGAAGCTGAACTAATGGTAGATAAAATCTACAACTTAATGGAGGATGAATGGAATCCGCTAGACGGGTCTCATAAAGCTGGACTAATTAGTGATTCAAATATGGATATGGCTATTAAGATAGCTGAACTACTCAAAGCAGGTCAAGCACAAGCACTAGACTGGGTTGAGAAAGAAGTTGAACAAATGGATAGTTGTTATGTCTTAAATGGGAGCATAACAAAACATAAGGCTGGACACTTAATTGATAAAGATGACTTACTTTCAGAACTAATTAAACAACACTCTAAAAACAACCAATAACTATAAAGTAGTAACTAACAACTATATAAATACTATAAAGTACTATGAACATACTAAAACTACTCAAAAAATACTTCACTATTAAAGAAATATATCGTTGTCCTTATTGTGATTTTAAGACTGATAGTAAACGAGGACTAGCGATACATAAGGGGAAGAAGCATATATTAAAAGCGTGTAGGAGGAAAATGAGATGAAAAAAATACTAATCTTGATTATCCTAGTAGGGCTTATTTCTTTACTAATACCTAGTTCTGGTGAGGTCAAAACAGGCTCAATAGAACCTATAATCACACCAATCGAACAGCAAAAAGCCGAAATTGAGGAGCTAATAAACAACTACAGGTTAGAAAATGGCAAATCTACTCTTAGAAAAGATAGTTATTTATGTGAACTAGCCACTTTTAGATTAAATGAAATAAAAACAGATTGGTCTCACGATGGATTTCATAAAATGAAAAAAGACAAATATTCATCTTTTGGTGAGAATCTAGCCAAAAACTGGACTACTGATAAGGAAGTTATGAAAGCTTGGATAGATTCTCAAACTCATAATGATATCTTACTTGGTCATTGGACTAATTTTTGTGTAGCAGAGGAAGAAGGTTATTATGTGTTGATAACTAGTAGATAAGTATGTCAACTAAGATAATTGATATTAAGCCAGAGCCTAAACCTAGAATGACTAGGAGCGACAAATGGAAAGAGCGACCAGCTGTTATGCGCTATAGAGCTTTTTGTGATGAACTAAGACTTAAGCTTGGCAGCTGGGAGCTTCCGGCTCAGTTGGAAATAGAGTTTCATATCCCTGTTTTTAAGTCTTGGAGTGAGAAAAAAGTAAAAGAGATGCTTGGCAAACCTCATCAGCAGACACCGGATATAGATAATTATCTTAAAGCGGTGCTGGATGCTTTATGTAATGACGATTCATATATTTATGATCTTAGGGGATCTAAATACTGGTGTGCAATTGGTAAAGAAAAAATAATAATTAGACACTACGACAATGGATATAAACCTTCCCACAAAAGAAGTTATAAATGAATATTTAAAGGTAAATTCTAGAAATTTACTTAATGTTTTAAAGGTTCTTGATTTAACGAAAGAGGATGATTATAAGCTGGCCTCTAGTCTAATTATTAGACTAATTAGAAAAGTGATGATGGATAGTAACAATTTTATTTTTCTAGATACTTTAAACTGTCATGTTGAAAATGAAAGAGAGTTTGCCATGCAACTTGGTTGGAATGAGGCAATAGAAGAGTTTGAGATTTTAAAAGAAAAATTAGAGTCTTTGCTAGATGACAAAGAAAACTAAGAGTAGAAAGAAAAGAATTTTGTCTCCTGGTTTAGAAGAAGGAATAACTAGTATTTGTAAAGATAAGCTAGGAATTGTTTGGGTAGTTAATCCTAAACATTTGGCTAGAGATAAAGTTATCTCTACGCTTCGTAAGAATAATTATACTTTTAAACTTATTGCATATTTATTAGATCTTGGATCAGCTTCAGTTTTTCGTATTTACTGGAATCATTATGAAAGAGTAAGAAAAATAGAAGAAGCTACTTGTGACATTTGTGGTAAATATGATCCTAAAGATGTTGGCTGGAAAGATGGACTTTATAATATTTGTTCAGAGTGTTATGCAAATATCCAGGAAATAAAAAAGATTAATAATACAAATAGATATAGAGTAATAAAAGCGGAAGTATGGGATCTTTTGGAAGACCATGGTTATTCTAAAAATGAGAAGGAAAAATTAATCTATGAAAAAGGTTGGCATTATAAGACTCCTGTGAGTGAAATTAGAAAATATTTAAACGAAGAACTAAAAACACTAGTTAACAAGGAAAAATAATAATATAATGAGGATGCACCCTCAGTTTTTAAGATTTTTTTCTGGGGGTGCTTTATTTTTTTAATATCCTAAATTTTTTACCCCCCCAAAGCTTAGCTTAACTCTTTGTAACTTTTAAAGTAAAAATATATTCACCCTCAGTCTGGCTCTATCTCTAGTGGGTGCGAGTAAAAACCGACTTAGTTTCTGAAAATTAGAAGGGGGGGGTTGTTGCCTATGATCAGGCGCGCGAGTAAAAACCGACTTAGTCTTTGAAACTTTACCGATTTTTTATATAGACAAAAGAAAACCCGAACCTAGTTTCGGCTCGGGTATCTTTCTATTATTCTGGGTGCTGTTTGCTTTTAATCCGTTGCTTGAGCCTGTTATCTGCCCAATCTAGCAACCATCTAAGCAGTAACCCTGCAATGATCCAATCCATATATAAAACTCCTTTTTTTAGCTTCTAATTAGCTTTGATCTGTTGCTTGTTGATATAGTTTCTCATTGCCTCGGCCTCTTTGACAGTAACTAACCGGCGCAGATATTCCCCGTATTTATCCCCGGCTCTGCTAATTTTAGCTAACATTTTTATATAGGTGCTAGTCAATGTTTTATCTGACATGTACGCGTCATTTTTCATAATCGTATTTTATTATATTATTATACTTTTAACTTGTTAAGGTGCCTATAAGCTAGTAACTGCTTATAATAGGCCGGTCAAATTGTGTTTAACCGGCCTATATAATCAGTTGTTTTTTTCTGGCACACCCGCCCACTCTAACAGTAACACGTCGCCAGACTCTATATATTCAGCCAATGATTGCAACTCTGCAAGCTCTAGATAGCTTATTCTCTCGGCTTCAATCTCACCCCTAAGATATTCAAGTCTGTTTTTTATTTTTTTATTTGTCATTTTGTTTATTTTCTACTACTAATTAGTAACTTGATATTATCTTCTGATACAGGATATATCTCTGTAATATCAAAATTTGCTCTGTCATAATCATATTCAGTTTCAATATACTTTTTAGCTAGTTCTTCTTTCTCTTGATATGTTAGATCTATATTGCCAATAACTACATCTGACTGTGTAGAAACACCGTTATTAAAGCAGAATATATATAGCGTTTTCATAATTAAGCCTTTTTTATCATTCTTAATAATGTTTCACCATCGGTGGTGATATTGTGTATCTTAAAATTACCATCTTTTTGCTTGTTTTCTAGTTGGTACTCGTTGGCAATTCTGGTTATTTGTCCCTTGTATATGCCGTCAGTGTAAACTACATATACTCGTTTGTTATCGACTAACGCCTTTTTGATTGTGTTTATCATTTTTAATCTTCCACTGTTTAATTATTAAACACTCAGCAATTCCCCAATCTTTTTTTCTCCTAGCCTGTCTTCTTCTGGTTGCTTTTTGTCTATCTCTAGCAACATCTCAAGCAAATCATATTCTTGCTGTTCGCTACCTGTGAAAAACTTACGATCTACAATCTTCCAATCTTCTATCATATAAATTCCATTATCATAATTATCACAATCTAGGTTTTTAGTTTGATCTATACCAATAGAGTTTTCACCACCCATAAAGTTTGCTATAACTTGGCACAATCTAGCCCAGCCATAATTGTCTCTCTCAGGTTTTTTAAAGCCTCTGAACTCACAATATCTCAAGAATGGCTCTATACTATCCCTTCCACCGTTCCAATGCAGATAAATGCCTAGTTTTTCGCCTGTTTCTGGCTCTTTGTTATCTGCTGTTGTAATTACTGCTCTGTTTCCCATAGTTTTGTTTCCTTTATATTAAATTGATATTTATTAAAATCTCTGCTCTTTTTGTGTCATATCCGTCATCTGCATAATAGTGATAAAGTTCAACACCTGCTTTGTTTATCAGTTCATAAACTTTTTTCTCTGCTTCTCTTTGTTGATCTAAGCAACCTTGACAAATTCCATAACCTCTTGTTTTTTTTAGCCACTCACAATCACATTTTTCTGGTTTTGGATAGTCAAAACTTAATTCAACCCAACCATAGGCTGTACCCCTTCCGTTTACACATCTCAGGTTTTGGAAATGTCCTTTTAGTGCTTTTTTGACTTGTTGTGCTTTTGTCATTTTTTTATTCTTTCTTGCCCTCTTGATCTAATTTTTAATCGCTCTAATTCTATGATCAGCTCTGCTCGTCTGATCTCTTCTAACTCTTCCCGGTAATTCTCCGGGTTAATCATCCAGGTTGTTATATCCGCCTCCTGTTTGCGTGTTGGTTGGTATGTGTTCATGTTTACCGCCTCCTAACGGTTGCATGTTATTGTATATAGCTTATATAAACTAACACTAGACAATAGTACATATGTGCTATATTCTAGTTAACAGTTAACTGTTAACAGTTAACTAGATAATAGAACATTGGTTATAGTTCATAGTTCATAGCAAAAGAATAAGTATAGTTACTATTTACTAGTAACTAGTAACTAGTAACTTGTTACTTTTAACTTTGTAACTAGTAACTAGTAACTTGTTACTTTTAACTAGTTACTTGTAACTGTTTGTTGTTGTTGTGAATGTGCTTTGATCGACTATTTAAGAGTGTACTACAAACTTGCAAGCTTGTAAACTAGATCTTTCCCTATCATAATTGTTAAACATTAGTTTTAACTTTTACCTTGAGTATGGGAGCTTGTAGCTTGTTGCGATGGTATTTGACTCGGGGAATGGGTAGTTTAAGGCTCTGAAAACGTCTATAACCGGTTGCTTTTTCACTTTTGATACAGTTTGATACTGTTTACTCTTCACTTTAGCACTATACCCAAGTATATAGCCACTAGTTGATAGTAAATAGACTATATCCCTTGTTAACTTGGAGCTTGTTACTTGAGGCGTGTCGCATAATAAATATTGTACGACATAGACTTGTACCTCGAGACGATACACTTTGATACAGTATGACCCCCCCACCCCCCAAGACCGGGGTACCAGGCGTTACCGCTACCCCCCACCCCTTACAAAACTGCAACAATTTTCTGAAACACATCTAGTCTCTAGTTGCTAGTCACAGGGTAAAGGGTATTAGTCTCTAGTTGCTAGTCACAGGGTAAAGGGTATTAGTCTCTAGTTGCCAGTCACAGGGTAAAGGGTATTAGCCTCCAGTTGCCAGTCACTAGTTGCCAGTCACCAGTCACCAGATACAGACACTTAGCTTATCCTATACACTTGCAATCTCACGTTAATCTAGTTATACTGATGTGATATGAAAGGTATGAATGGATATGTAATTAGAAAATGTCCTATTTGTGGGGCAGATTATTATGCTCATGATTCACAAAAGATATGTGATGAATGTGAGAAAGTTCGATTATGGGAGAAGAGAAAAAAAAGATTAAACGACCCAAAGAATCCAGACCGTCCCCTCCCAGTAAAAAAGAGGGAGTTAAACATACTTGGGACCGTAAGAAATCTGGGGACTGGTACGATAAAGAAATAAAGAAGCCAGAGCGATATACTCTAAAACAGAGAATGTTCGTTCATGAGTATCTTCGTACTGGTAATGCTTCTGAGGCCTACCGGATTGCTTATGATGGGAATCCTAAGTATGCTTCTAACTCGGCACATTTATTGATTCACCAACCTAAAATTGCTAAGGCTATTAATGCTGCACTAGATGCAGCTGATTTTACTGATGATTTTGCTGCGGAAACGCTCAAGAAGGTAGTTGAAGCTGGAAGTAACAATGCCGAAAAGGCTACTCCTGCTAATGCGATTTCAGGTATCCGGCTCTTTGCTGAAATGAAGGGCTACATGGATAAAAAGAAGGAAGATCCCAAAGATGATTTAATTAAAGGGTTTCAACAAAAAACTATTCAACAATTAAAAGAAGAAATTAAAAAATTAAACAATAGAGAAAATGAGCTTTTGAAAGTTCTTAGAGGCTCTTTTGTTGAAGGGGAGGTAGAAGATGAAAACTGAGTTTTTAGGAATCACCGATTTTAATCAAAATATTTGTAAGCATATTAGAAATGTTAAAGATGAGGATACTCTTTATTATCTTACCTGGAGAAATAAACCTGTAGCTGTACTCATGGATAATGATGCTTTTAACATGATGGCTCAGGCCATAGAAGCAGCTGCTAAAAAAAAGGCTAAATAATGGGATTTGATAAATTTATTAAACAACAAGTTAAAAGTAAAAAGAAACCTCATACAGTTTTAGAGGAAGAGGAGTTAAAGAAAAAACAGAAAGGTGAAGCTCAAGATTATTTAACAGCAGTAGGATCAGAAAGCGAGGATACTGGAGCAAAATGGACGATTGAAGCTCAAAAAGAAGTTGACAAAGAAGAAGAGTTGGAAGATCAAAAGGCTCAAGATGATCTAGAAAAGTCAAAGCATAGAAGTAAAAAGGACTATTTAATTCAAGCTAGCTTAAAATTAGCTGAGTTAGCTGATACAATTGACTGGCCAAAAGGTTATCGTTACAGGTTAGGATATGATGGGTTAGATAAAATAAGTTTAATGTTTCATGATAAAAATAATAATGTTTATGCCAGAGGTATTAAGTTAACAGGAACCGTTTTTTATGATGTTAATGCCCTACATATTTTAGTAACTCAGGCTGAAAATACAGTCGATCAACTAGAGGGTCAATTAGCATCCCAGAAGGATATTGTTAACAGTTCTGTCTGGAAAAAAGGTGGAATCTTAAAAAGTTATCTAGATGACAAAAATAGCCCAAGCTAAATATGAACTAGCTGAAATTGCTGCCAAGAAGCAAGAAGCGATTAAAGATTTAGAAGCTCAGACTTATCTAAGCAATCTTTATCTTTTTAATACCCAGGTTCTAGGGGTAGAAGAAAGTAGTGAGGATAAAGAGTCTGGAATCAAGGAACTAGCCACTATTCACAAGCAACTTTGTAACTTTGTTCAATACTCCAGGAAACAGTATCTACTCATTGAGATGCCAAGAGGCCATCTTAAATCTACCCTAGTTACTGTTGGCTACAGTCTCCAGCGAATTTTAAAAGATGTTAATACTCGTATTCTAATTGCCAACGCTACCGCTCCTATGGCTCAAGCTTTCTTGGGTCAAATTAAAAATCACTTAGAGAGAAACAAAACAATCCATAAATACTGGGAGGATCTTTCACAAAAGACTGATAAATGGAGAGATGATCTAGTTACTTTTAGAAACTCCAAAGCATACAAAGCTAAAGAGGCAAACTTAATTGCTTACGGTCTTGGGGGTTCTCTAGTTTCTCAGCACTATGATGTTATTATTTTAGATGATCCACACAATAGAGAAAACACTGGTACTAAGGATAGAATTGATAAGGTCAAACTCCAGTACAAAGACTTACTCGACCTACTAGAGCCGGGAGGTAAGTTCATCGTGATTGGTACTCGCTGGCATGATGATGATCTTTATGGGGATTTAGAGGACCCGGAGGGTCCCAATTCCGGTCAGTTTGAGATCTTCAAAGCTAGGGCAATTGAAGATGGGGTGATCGAAAAACAAGAGGGTGGATCTTATCAAATTACACAAGGGAATATTCTCTGGCCTGAGAAATATTCTAAAGATATACTCAACAATCTCCTTGAGCAGAAGGGGATTTACGAATTTAGCTGTCAGTATCAAAATCAGCCAGTCGATAGAGAAAATGCTGTTTTCAAACGTTCCTGGTTTAAATATTATGAGAAGACTGATCTAAGAAACAGGTTGATGAACACCTTTACAGCTATAGATCCAGCTATTTCACTTAAAGAAAGAGCTGATTATACAGTTATTATTACCATTGGTGTTGATATATTTAAAAATATTTACGTTTTAGAGATTAAAAGAGACAGATATACTGAGTATCAAATGGTTGAAGAGGTAATGGACACATATAGAACCTATAAACCTAAAGATATTGTTATGGAAACAGTCGCTTTTCAAAAGACTCTGCAAAATTACCTAGTAGATATAAGTAAAAAAAGAAAATCGTATTTACCAATCAGGGAAATTATGCCCGAGGGCGGTGAATCCAAGGAAAAACGAATTAGGAGTTTGCAGCCTTACTATATGCGTGGTAGTATATTTCATGAGAGTAATCTTAAAAATATAGATTATCTAGAAGATGAGCTTTTAAGGTTCCCTCGTGGTAAACACGATGACACCGTAGATGCTCTAGCTTATGCTGTTAGCTGCGCTAGAGAACCTAGACAAAATTCAGCAGATGAAGATGGTAGAAAAAAGTCTAGTTATTTGTATTAAAATAAGCCTATGAGCAAAAATTCACCCGGTATCAGAGCGCGTTATAATCCAGGAGATGATGAGAAAGAGGTTTTAGGATATATTTACAAAAGAAGAACCCAGATGAACGATGCTCGTTCCCCCTGGGAAAAGATCTGGGACAAAGCTGATAAACAGTATGAAATGTATCGAGAGCCTAGAGATGATTGGAAGTCAAATATTACAGTCCCCACGACTACCGCCATTGTTGAATCGCAACTAGCTGAGGTCATTGATCAGCAAATTCGTCCTAGGTATTTTCCACGAGGTAATAGAGATAGAGCTAGAGCTAAAATATTTAACTTAGTTAGTGATTTTGCCTGGGATATGGGTCGTACTGACGTTGAAATGTTTAAAGGAGTTAAAGATGCTCTAATTAGAGGTACCGGCATCATTCAAGATTACTACAGGAAAGAAGATCGGTTAGTTCAGGACATTGTCAAGATTAATGATAAAGGTGAGGCTGATTATGAAGAAAGAGTAATGAGTGATTATGATGATCTTTTTGCAGAAGTAGTAAAATTAGAAGACTTCTGGGTTGATGAGGCAGCCAGGGGCTTTTTTGGTAGTTATCCAGCTAGAGACTGTATTAGAAGATACATCTGGCATATTGATGATTTTAAGAAATTCTTTAAGGGCAATAAACTTTGGGACCCATATAACAATGCCCAATATGTAGAATCAAAAGCTGGGGGTGGTGATTTAAATTACTACGAATTTTACGAGCCTCCTAAGCGTTTAAATAAAGAAGATGAAGTAGAAATTCTCTGGTACTGGGCAAAAGTGCCAATTCCAACAAGAGAAAAATATTCAGATAGTTTGGTCATTGTAGCTAACGATGTTTTAATTTATAAAGGACCAAATCCATATCATCATAAGCAGTTACCTTTTGCCAGAATCGTTGACATAATGAACTCTCATCAGTTTTATGGTAAAGGTGAATCTAAACTTTTAGAGTCAATTCATGAAGAGCAACAAACTTTAAGGCGTATGGTTCTAGATAGAAATCACCTAGATATTGATAAAGGCTTTTTAGTTTCCAACAGAGAAACCGACTTAATGGAGGATGACATGATTGCCAGACCTCACATGATGATCCCTGTTGAAGATCCTGGAAATGTAGTTTCTCTTGAGTATGGGGATATTCCTCAAACTGTTTACTGGTCGCTTGGGAAACTAGATGAAGATGCTACCAGAGTTACTGGTTATTCTGATAATATGCAGGGGGCAAGAACTCCCGGTACTGCAACTGAGGCAGCTATTCAAAAAGAGGCAACTTTAAAACGTCTCAAGGGTAAAATCTGGCTTTTGAAAAATTTAACTACCTATAGAATGGGACAACTTAGAGAATCTAATATTAGACAGTTTTATACTCAACCTAAAGTAACTCAAATTGTTGGGGATATGTCTGATCCTGGCTATCAACAAGAAATTAGAGAGGCATTTAAACTTAACAGACTTAAGATGGTCGATGGAACTCCATATAAAGAGGAGTATAGAAGGATTAGGCTTGAAGATCAAAAGTTAGTAATAGGTGAAAATGATGTTGAGGTTAAAAAAGATCGAGGCACTCACTTTTTTGAAGCAACTCCAGAGATGCTCACTCCTTATCATGGCTTTTTTGATGTGGCACTTGTGGCCAGTCCAGAGATACCAATCTCCAAGCCTCTACAACAAGAGCGAATGAGTATGCTCTATGATAGAGTTATCCAAATAGCTAGTAGCACCGGTGCTTATGATCTAGTTAAGACCACCGACATGTTACTTGATCTTCACGATGTTAATCCTTCTGATCTAAAACCTGATAAATCGGTAGAAGAAAAGTTTGAAGAGGGTAGAGTTGGCAAGTCAATTCAACTAGCTACAGTTGAAAATCAGATGATGGTCGAAGGTCAAGAGTTGCCACCAACTCCATTTGCTCCAAGTCAACATACTGAGGTACACATTGCCTCTATTAATAGTCCAGAGATCATGGAACTTGAGTCAAATAGCCCAATTTTAGCTAATTTAACCAAACATATTATGGGTGAAATTCAGCAACAAGAGCAAAGAAAATCACAAATGGCTCAAGAACAAGGTCCTGGTATGCAATATAAACCTCCTTCTGGTCCTTCTGCTATAAGTCAGGGTGGTTCGTCCCAGGTTACTGGGGATCAGGCTTTACCCCAAAGAGGACAAACTCAACAAATAGCAAATAATTTAGGAGGAGTTTTCAATGCTGGATAAAAAAACAACTCAGTTAGCCTTGCAAGATCTACAAGCTTTAGCTGAATTATCTAAAACTAAGTATTGGGAGGTTCTCAGTAGGGTTTTAGACAATAGAAGGGAGAGAGATAAAAACTCTATTATCTATCTGCCTGAACAAAAACCAATAGAACTAGCTACTAAGAAGTCTTTTTATCGAGGTAGAATTAGTGCGGTTAAGTTAATTATGGATGAAGTAAATGATGCTGGTAAAAATTTAGACATTTTAACCGAGAAAGGGGAAAAAGAAAGATGAATCTAAAAGAAATATTTGCCAAATTATTTAGTACACTTAAATCTTCTGGTCAAGATGATTTAGTTTCTCCACTTCCTACTGATGGTAGTGAGGCTGTAACTTTTGGCAAGAAAGAAGACAAATATGAAGGAGCCAATGTTCATCCGGACGATGCTTTTATTTTTAAAGGTGAAAAATACGCTGCTGGACCTAAAACAGAAGAGTTCAGACAACCACCAGCCGAAGTTGCAGAAATTTTAAAAGACTATTTCCCTGATGAAGCTACCCAGTCAGCGGTAGTTGCCATGAGTGAGTCCGGCTATAACCCGGATGCAGTTGGCACAAATGCAAATAAGAGTATTGATACTGGTCTTTTTCAGATTAATTCCAATACTTTTAAAGATTTTATGGATAGAGCTAATCGTTATGGAATTAATCGTGGTAAGTTAGAGGAATATGGTATTAGTGACTATTCTCAAATGAAAAATCCAATTTTTAACGCAGCAATGGCCAAAATTATCAAAGATGAACAGGGTTGGGGAGCATGGTATGGACCCAAAGACAAAGGCTATAACTTAGATCAAGGTGATCTGGCAAACTACATCAAAATGTAACAAAGTTGACTTTGCTTATTTTCTCTAGTACGATACTTATAATAAAAATTATCTCTTAGGATAACCTAATAAAGGTCCTTTGAAAGGCTATTATGCCAGAAATAAATGATGCTGATCCCAAAAAAGAGGACAATCAGCCAGAAATTAAAAAACAAGACGATGCTCCTTCTCAAAAAGAAGATAAGGCTCAAGAATCATGGTGGGACAACCTGAGTGAAGACCAAAAGCAGGAAGTTGAGAAGACTGCCTCTCAAAGAGGTTTCAAGTCTGTTAAAGATTTTTGGCAATCTTACCGGGAAGCTGAGAAGAAAATCAGCAATCAAGGAGAAACCTTGGGTAAAGCTAAAAGATTTGAGGAAACTGTAGTTCCTATTTTAAGGGTCATACAGCAAAACCCAGAACTTTTAAAGCAAGTCCAAGATCAACTGAAAGGAAATACAACCATGAGTCAGCAACAAACTAGTAATACTCAGCAGACGAATCAGCCTACTGATAATGATGTGAGATCAACCACCGAGTCATTAATCGTTTCCAAATTTGAAACCGCACATGGAATCGACAAACTCGATGAGGAATCACGAAAAGAAGTGCGACAAATTATCGGGAAAAATATGGCAAGATTTGTTGACCCTCAATCTGGCTTAAATCTTTCTAAGCTTGAAAGCCATTTAGAGGATGCTTTAATATTAGCTAAAGATAGGGATGACAAACTTAAGAACATGTTGGGAGCGATCTCGAAACAAGATGAACATGGCAAGCTACCTTCACAATCAAGCTCTAATAGCGATGATGAGGGTAAAGTTGAGCTAACAGAAGCTCAGAAAAAGGCTGCCGCTGGTCTTCTTGGGGGAGATTTAGAAAAATATACCCAAGGTGTTAAAAAAGTTGAGAAGACCTATAAATAATAATTAAATAAATAGGAGGACGAAATGGGCTTCAAATTTTATAAGCACCTACTTGGTGCAGATAACCCAGTAACAGTCCATCAACTTATCGGAAACAGCAAAACTGTTGCTGTTGGAGATATGGTAAATACTTCTACTGGTTATGTCCAAAGAGCGACTGCAGGCAGTTTAGTGCATGGAGTTTGCGTTGGCATAGTCAATAAAGATGGTATTGACCTGAAAAATGCTTCAACCGATACCTATGATGGAACCTATGACGATGATGCTCAGAGCTATGTCTCTACGAGCGACAACGTCACAGATAAACTGGTCAAAGCTATAGTTGTATCTGATCCTTTTGTTATCTGGGAAGGCGCAGCTGATGAAGCTGTTGGCGTTACCGATAGATTTCAGTTTCTTGATCTAGTCGACCACGATACGGTTGACGGTGATAGTAATACTGAGAGTAAAGGTCAAGTACAGTTGTGGGATTTTGATCCTAACGACACAGATCGTGTGTTCGTTCGTATTGGTGAGTGGGCAGGGTTCCCCTACGCTCAGCAATCAGAATAATATTAATTAAATAAGGAAAAATATGTCAGCTTATAGATCAAATTTTGCCGACGTTCTTGAGCCTGGATTCAGAGAAATCTTTGATGATAGGTATAAAGAGATCCCACAAGTTTTTCCTCAGATCTTTCAAGTTGAAAGTTCAGAAGAGCAGGATGAAAAAGATTCTGCTGTCTCTGGTTTCGGATATTTTGATGAAACTAGTGAAGGTGAATCAATCAACTATGAAGACCCGGTACAAATGTATGATGTGACTTATACTCACAAAAAGTACACTAAGGGTTTTAAGATTTCAGAGGAACTATATGAGGATGGTCTTTACAGGATCATGAGGCGAAAACCTGAGCAGCTTGCTTTGGCTTCAAGGCGAACTGCCGAATATTATGCAGCGAGTGTCCTAAACAATGCGTTTAGTACCAGTTATCAAGGAGGAGATGGTGTGCCTCTTTGTTCCACCGTTCATCCAAGAGCAGATGGTGGCTCAACCCAGTCTAATGCTTCTTCAACAGGAATTATCCTGAATGAGGAAAATTTAAATACTGGACTTGTAGCTATTGAAAGCCAACTAGATGGTAAGGGAATGAAGATTGGTGTCGAGGCTAAGACCCTGGTTACAGGGCGTACGCTTAGAAAAACAGCTTCTATCTTGTTAGAGTCTGATGGCAGACCAGAAACCGCTGATAATGATATTAACTATTACAGAAACCAAGGCATGAAGAACATTGCTTGGCACTATATTACTAGTACCACGTCATGGTTCTTGATGGATAATCTTGTCCATCTTTTGACCTGGTTCTGGAGAGTTAAGCCAGAATTTAAACAGGACAATGCTTTTGATACAGGTATGGGACTTTATAAGTCTCGTATGCGTTTCTCAAAAGGTTGGTCCGACTGGAGAGGTGTATGGGGAAGTAAAGGAGATGCTACTTCATACGCCAGTTAATAATTAGTACGAAGGAGTAGCTTATGGCTTCAACACACTTTCGCAGATTTGCGGGGAGACTTCGTACTGATACAAGTAATCCTACAGATCCTAAGAGCGGTGAGGTGTATTATGACACCGATAATGACCGTCTTATGGTCTATAATGGGACTACCTGGGTAGGAATACCGATGACAACGAGTACATCGACTTCGACTTCAACATCGACATCGACCTCAACGAGTACATCGACTTCGACTTCAACATCGACATCGACCTCAACGAGTACATCGACTTCTACTAGTACAAGTACTACTTTGTAGTCTGGTCAATTAAAAAAATAAAAATTAAACAGTCTTCCGGGGGGAGAAATCCCCCCAGGATGATTCAAAAGTAATATATGAAATATCTTAAAAATCCAACGGATAACCATTTAAAAATAACCTATGGTCCTAATGGTCTAGGAACCAACTATTATATTAAACCTAAAGAGATTGTCGCTTTTATTGATGAGGCTGAGCTTATTTATAAAAGATTCCAAGAAATTTATGGTTTTTTAGTTGAACCTAGTGAAGAGGAGATAAAAAAATCCGATAATAAGGGTAAATATGAATGTAAATATTGTGGAAGAGACTGTAAAACTGTCCTAGCTTTAGAAAAGCATGAGGAAGCATGTGAAAAAAAGGAAGAAGGAGTTATGTTTAATGAGATTAGAACTATCCACCCTATGGCTAGATCTCATAAAAAAAGTGAAAAGCAATCAGATAGGTCTAAACTAGAGGATAAAGATTTTGGCAACACTGATTTAGCTGGGGTTGGTGTTAGGCAGGGTGAAGAAATAATTGGTAAGGAAATAAAAAAAGTAGTTTATGATAGAGATGGTGTTGCTTGGTATGGACCAGGCGTGGAAAATGACATGAGCATCTCTGCAACAAAAAAAGCTGGAAATTTTAATTAGAAATTATTTAATTTATTATGATTAATAAACCAACAAGTTTAAATTCTCAAAATGTTCTAACTACAAGTGGAGAATTGACAAAAGCTGGAGATGAGATTGGCATGCTTTGTCTTTCAGCTGGTGATAGCGCTGCTGCTACTTTAAATGTTAGAAAAACAAATGTTAGTGGTGATATTGTTATTAGCTTAAAAGCAACAGCGGGTACAACTGTCTGTTTACCTTTAACAGGACCTTTGACATTAGCTACAGTAGCTTATGCTCAAATCTCTGGTACCGGGGCAGTAGTTTCTTTTGGAAAGTACTAAACCCATTGACAAAATCTCTCTTTTAGACTATATTTATCTTGCAATTATATAGTACTAAAAGGTTGTATGAAAAAAATCTGTATTGTTACTAATTTCAATAGTGCTGATCCTGCATATTCTTTAAATAGGGTCGTTCAAGATCAAATTAAAATGTTAAAAATCGGAGGTTATACTCCGATTGTTATTGTTTCAGAGCATTTTGAGGCTATTGAGGCTTATAAAGATGCTGAAATTAGAAAAATTCCTGCTGTTAACTGTCATAATAGTGTTAAAAAAGATGAAACTTTCGATGAGGATGTAAAAAAACTAGAAGAATCTTTTACCAAGCACCTGGAGGATGTCGATGTTGTTTTAACCCACGATATTATTTATCAGCCAGCTGCGCTTAAGCATAATTTAGCTGTTAGACAGGTTGCAGAAAAGAATTCTAAGATTAAATGGCTTCATTGGATTCATAGCGCCACTCCCCCATATACAATTGCTAATTTAAGACCATATTTTCAAGAGGAATATTTAAAATTAATTGAAAAACCATTCCCTAACTCCTTTTATATTTCATTTAACAATGTTTCTCAGGATTCTATTGCTAAAAACTTTAGGATAGATCCATCTAAAGTTAAAATGGTCCCTCATCCAATTGATCTAGTTTCTTACTATGGGTTTGATGAAAATTCAAAGAAATTATTTGAAGAAAAAGAGATTTATAGAGCGCAAGCTATCTGCTGTTATCCAATTAGATTAGATAGAGGTAAGCAGGTTGAGTATGTTATCAAGACTATGGCCGAGTTAAAGAAAATGAAGATGGAAACTAGAACCGTTATCTTTGACTTTCATTCAACCGGAGGGGATAAGGTTGACTACAGAGAAGAGTTAAAAAGCCTGGGGATTGATGCTGGATTAACTCCAACTGAATTGATTTTTGCCTCAGAGATTACCCCAGATTGGAAAACTAGAGTTCCTTGGGAGCAAGTAGTTAAATGGCTTCAATATTCAAATGTTTATATTCACTCTTCTGTTAGTGAAACTTACTCGCTAACTACTCAAGAAGCAGGGGTGGGTGGAGCAGTGCTGGTGTTAAATCAAGACTTCCCTCCTTTTAGAGATATTTACGGACCAGATGCAATCTATAAAAAATACTCAAGTAATTGGGATGTAATGGCTGATCTAGCTGATGCTTATGGGGAAAATTCTCGAACCAATACTCAGTATGGACCAGACAATGTTCCAGAGTTTTCAAGAAAAGAGTTTGAAGAGCGCTATCATCATGGAACAGCTGCTAAAATAGCTTATCATTTGAGATATGATCCTTCTCTTGCTATGCAGATTAAACTAAGAGGAGAACGCAATTTGCACAATGTGTTTTATAATTATCTAGAACCATTATTATTTTCATAAAGGAAAAGCATGAATTTAACTCCAAAGGAAAAAGCCAAAAAAGCTGTTGTTATTGGAGGGCTAGGTGTAGTTGGTAAAGCTACTCGCAAAATGTTTGATATAAAGGACTATTTTGATCTTCAAGGTAGTAGTTTGAGTCTAAAAGAAATAGCCAAACAAAAACGATACATCTTCTTATGCCTACCAACTCCAGCTAATGATTATGGGTATGATACTTCTCCTATTCTTGAAATTATAAAGCAGATTGAGCAACAAGAGGGTGGTCAGCATATTTATATTAATCGCTCTACTGTTTTGCCTGGTACTACAAAACATATTAATGATCTTCTTGAGCTAGATTGCATAATTCATAATCCTGAATTTTTGACCATGAGAAGTTTAGATCAAGATATTAAAGCTCCAGATATTGTGGTAATAGGGGCAGATAAGCGCCCTAATTATGGAACAGAAATTTTAGACTGGTACGGTGACATTATTAAAAGTAAAGATACTCAGTATTTTTTAACTGGTACTCTTGAATCTGAAATGTGTAAATTAGCTATTAACAATTTTTACGCTCTTAAAGTAACTTTTGCTAATCAAATTTATGATGTTTGCCAAGAAGCAGGAATTGATTACAAACAAGTTAAAAAGATTCTATATCAAAGAAAATGGATCGGTAAAAATCACCTAGATGTTTGGCACGATGGTAAAAGAGGCTTTTCAGGTATGTGCCTTCCTAAAGATAATCAAGCATTTAACAGAGCCTTTTCTAAGCCACTTTTACAGATGGTAGAAAAATTAAACGGATTATATTTATCAGTTCCTAGAAAAAAATGAGATATTCAATTATTACCCCTGTTAAGAACTCACTAGATTCGCTCAAGATGAATATGCTTAGTATTGTCAACCAGACTAAATCTGATTGGGAGCATATTATTGTTGACGATGGATCTGATGAACCTGTGGATAAACTAGTGGAAAAGTTTAAAAAACAGATACCAGATAATTATCAATATTTAAGAAACGAGCAAAATTTACAACGAGCAATCTCAAGAAATAGAGGTATGAAAGTAGCTAAAGGAGATTGGATCTGTTGGCTCGATGCAGATGATTATTATTTGCCTCATTATCTTGAGGTAATGGATCAAGCGATTGAAAGGTACCCTGAAACTAAAGTGTTTAATTTTAATGGGATAGTTGTTTGGAACAATTGGGGAGTTACTGTCAAAAAATCTAGGCAGTTTGAAAGAAATGAGGAGTTTAAATCAGGGGAAATTATGTCCGGAGCTTTTATCTTTAAAAGAGAAGCCTTGCAAAAGTCTGGATTTTTACCAGAGGTGAGTGATCCTTACTTATTTGGTCGAGAGATGAAATGGACTTACAGAGAAATAGAGGGAATGTACCCAGATAGAGAAGATTTAGGTAATCCCTGGGGTGATGACTGGGCTATGTTTTATAAACTAACTCGTGAGTATCAACCTCAGTATTTAGATATCTCTCCTTATGTGGTTAATATCAGGGGTGAAAGGAAACTAACATGAGTCCTATAGATATTGTTATGACCACTTGGAAAAGGGAAGAGTTAACAACTCTAAGCCTATCTGTTCTTGAGAAAAATACAAATTATCCTTACCGATTAATCTTAATAGACAATGGATCAAAGGAAGATGCAAGAGAGTTTTATGCTCAAACAGCAGACATTTATATTAAGTTGGATAAAAACTATGGACTTGAAAAAGCCAAAAATATCGGAATGGATTATGTTGAGTCTGATTATTTTATTTCTACCGATAACGATATTCTGGTGCCTCCAGAAGGTCCTCTTACTGATAATCAAGGTGATTGGCTTGAGTCTTTAATCATGCTCAAAGATGGTTTGCCAGAGTATGCCGCTATTGCTCTTCGTCCTCAGACTTTAGTTGGTACAGATGACAAAAAGGTATTTACCGATGAAGATAGTATTATTACAGAGTTTTCCCATATCCCTGGTTACATGAGAATTATGGACACTAAACTTACTAAAGAAGCTGGCGCCTGGGGTGATAAGCGCCCTCTTCGAGGTCATGAGGAGCTTTGGATTAGTAACAAGTTTAAAGAGATGGGATACAAAGTAGGTTGGGCAACTCAACTAAGATGTTGCCATTTATTTGGTGAAGATAATTGGGGTTATGGAGATTTGAAACCAGAGGAACATGGCCATATCCCAATCTGGCCAATGCCAAAAGATAATTTTGAATATATTAAAGAGCATTTTTTAGGAGAATAATATATGATTCAAAAAATTAACATAGGTTCTGGAGAAGTTCCTTTACCAGGATATTTAAACATAGATGCTAGAGCAGACTTACTAGGTGTAGACCTAGCTTGTGATGTTCGTAAATTAGACATGATTGGAGATGAAATGTTTGATGAGGCATTTGCTAAAGATGTTTTAGAACACATGCCAAGAAGAGAGTGGCGCAATGTTTTAGATGAATGGATTAGAATCTTAAAACCAGGGGGAATTTTAAAGCTAAGGTTTCCAGATTCAATTTTATTATTTGAAGCTTATAAGGGTGGACACATTCTTTTAGAGCGATTGTTCCAACTCGTTTTTGGAGATCAGGATTGCCCTGAAAATGCACATTTGTCAGGACTTACTAGAGAACTAGTACTTGATTATTTAAAAGAAAAAGGGTTAACAATTCTAAAAGATTGGCGTGATGGCCATGCTGATATTAGGGTGTCTGCCTCTAAAGGAGAACTAAATCCAGAATTATCAATTGATCACCCAGACTATCAATTTAAATGAAAATTTTAATAATAGCTAATTTCCCTGGATGGGCTTTTGATAATATTGCCCAAGCTATCAAAAAGTACGGTTCTTTTGACTATGACATTATTTATGAGGCTGAACATAGACGAGAGCGCCTAGATAAAAAACCAGCTAAAATTAATTTTGATCAATATGATCGTATTTTAAATTTAGGAGTTTTTCAAGATTGGGTCAATTTACCCCATAATAAAACTGCTTGTGTCTTCTGGGAAAGAGGAGAAATGGACGGTTTTAGAACAGATGACTGGTACAGGGCTATTGTCACTAGTGACATAAACTATGAATATATTAAAAATAAAGAGAATGTAGTTAAAGTTAAATGTGGCTATGATCCAGATATTTTTCACCGATTTGCTGGACAACAATCTAGAATACCGGAGGTGATTGGCTGGGTGGGATCGAAAACAGCTCATAAAGAGAAGAAAGGATTTGACCAATTTTATCTGCCAATTGGTAGTAGCTTTAAACTAAAACCACATTTAAAAGAAACTGGAACAATACCCTATAATAAAATGCAAAGTTATTATTATTCAATTGATGCTTTGGTTGTTACTTCCTCCTGGGAAGGCAATCCCTTGCCCTTAATTGAGGCTTTAGCTTGTGGCACTCTGGTTATTTCGACTAGAGTGGGGGTGGCTCCTGAGTTACTACCAAAAGATCAAATTGTAGAGCGTGACCCTCAAGCTTTTATTAACAGATTAAAACAGGGTAATCTTAAAGCTCCTAGTGTTTACCGTCTAGCCTGGGATAAACTGGTAGCAGATTGGGAGGAGGTTTTAATATGATCCACGAATTTGGAACATCTAGTGCTATATATCATCAACCTAAAATTGGCAAAGGAGTTAAACATGGTGGAACTTTGTTCATTGATTGCCAAGATCAGGTCACGATTAAAGATTATGCTTTTTTAGGTCATGACTGTAAAATTTTAACTGGGTATCATGACTACTTTAAAAAGAATCTTGAAAGGCAACAAGCAATTTTGCATAAACCAGTTACAATTGAGGTAGGAGTTTGGATTGGTAGTTTTGTTATCATCCTACCAGGTGTAACAATTGGTAAAAATGCTGTTGTTGGTGCCGGGAGCGTAGTTGCAAAAGACATACCTCCTAATCAATTATGGGTTGGCAATCCAGCTAGAAAGATAAAACAGATATGAAAATTCAAGGACACGAGATTTTTGGCAGAATAACCAAAAAGAATATTGAAACTTTAACTAAATATGCAAAACAATGTAAAGTTAAGAATCCAATATTTGTTGATGTGGGAACTTTAGCTGGTTTATCAGCTGTAACTGTTGCTCTTGCTAATTCCGATGCTAGAGTGATAACAATAGATCCTGTAAGAAATGATTTATTACCCATTAATCTTAAAACATTAAACTTAGAAAAAAGAGTTAGTTACATTGAGGGGACAACCAAAGATCTTTTTACTCTTGAAGATCAAACTATTGATATGATTTTTATTGACGGGATTCATGATTATAAGGGAGTATTAAATGATTTAAATAATGCTTGCAAGAAACTTAAAAAAGGAGCCTTCATTTTGTTTCATGATTATAGTTTGTATGATGGTATAAAGAAAATTGTTGATCAAATGGAGGGAGTTTTATATAAGCGTTTAGAGATTACTCCTCAAGATTTTCCTAAAGATGCTAACATTTATGTTGGAATAAAATTATGAAAATAGGAGTAGCTGACCCCAACAGTTTCAAATTTTCCAAACAACTAATTGACCATTGGCAAGCACAAGGCCACGAGATAATTAAGCATGTAGCTAATATAGATAAACACAATGATTGTGATGTAGTTTTTTATGATATGGCCTCTAACAATGTCGCTTTTTATAGCAAGAGTATGCCCCGGCAGAAAAAGACTATTGTAAGAGCTTTAGATATAGAAAATTACATGAACTATTATCAACAATTTGACTGGGACAAAATTGACTATCTAATTTTTATTAATAACGCCCAGAAGGGGCTTCTTACTAGACATCCAGATTTTACTTGTCCAGACAACAAGATCAAAGTTATTCCTCCTGGGGTGAATTTAGACCAGCTTACTCTACAGGTTAAAAAGAAATGCGAGAAAAAGGCTGTTTTTGTTGGTAGGGGTTGGATCGGTAAAAATACTGCCGGTGCAATTGATGTTATTTACGAGTTAAATAAACTTGACCCAGGCTGGGAGCTTCATATTAGAGCTGATAAATATGATCCTAGATGGTGGGAACGATATGTCTCTTATAGAGCAGATAGCTTAGGGGTAAAATGTATTTTCGATACATTATACACTCCTTCAATGAACTCTTATCTAGAGAATATGGACTTGATGATAGTGCCTTCTTTTAAAGAGGCATTTTCCTATACTGCTGCTGAGGCACTAGCTAAAGGGATACCAACAGTTATCAATAACTGGTATGGAGCTAAAGAGGTTTGGCCAGAAGAATATTTATACAATACTCCTAGTGAAGCAGCCAAAAAATATCTAGAACAAGTTAAACAGCCTAAAGAAACTAGGAGACAGTTAATCAAAGATAGATATGATGAAAAATATATGTTTGAAAAGATAGACTCTCTCTTATGATAAAAAATATAGTTTATAGGGGCAATTTACAAGCTAGTTTTAGACCAGGCGCACATTCATTTGTTACAATCGACATTCCATTGGAAAAAATCTATGGAAAAAACAGAACTAAAAGACGATTAGGGCTTAAAATATTCAAAGAGCCAGTAGAGCCTATTAGCGACACAATTCAGGGTTTTAAGTGGAAGAAGCAACTATTGTTAGAATGTACTAAAATACAGAATTTATACGCATTTGAAGGGGTCGCTCCACGTATCTTTGACCTAATTTTTGTTAAAGATGCTACAATGCAATGGAGAATTGCCCAAGTTACAGAAATTTTAGAAGATAATGAACGAGGAGCTAGTGAAATAGATAATGAGAAGGTACTTGAAATTAGAAGAAAATATAATGTTTTATATGAGATAGATCCTAACCCTAACCATAAATATAAAAATTATTTTGTTGATTTTAGCTCACACCGATTTTCAGGAGATATATATGAAAACTTTGTTAAGGATAAGGTCAGAGAAAATATTACCTGGGGAAGTAATCCTAAGCCTTATCAAGGAATCCCTGAACTAAATATAGAAGGACAAAGAAATTTAAAAGGACGAATAAAGGCCTATGACTTTGACAGCCTTGATTTTAACAGTAAAACAGTTCTAGATTATGGTTGTTCTGGTGGCCATATGTGTTTTGAAGCAATAAACAGAGGGGCTAAATATGCTGTTGGATTAGATTTACCTCAAGTTGTAGATGGAGCCAAGCACCTAGCTAATTATCTAGGCTATTTTAATATTGATTTTTATGGAGATAACTTTAGTCATAAAGGTGGTAGAGATGTTTATGGTCAAATTAAGAATTACACAGGAGAATCTAGATTTGATATTGTCTTTTATTTTAGTTGCCAGCAACTAGGTATGCCAGACTATCTACCAGAAATAGTGGGAAAGTATTTTTATTTAGAAGGACATTCTGGAGATCACAAGGAAACTTATGAACAGCAATTACAAACTATCTTCGGCCAAAGTAATGTCGAATTTATAGGAGCATCACGAGATCACTCCATACGCCCAGTATTTCGTGCCATTATTAATGAAAAATTGTAAAATTTGTAATAAACCATTACATGAGGGGAAAATATATTGTAGCAATAAGTGCTATGGAATAGATCGTATTGGGAAACCAAGCGGAATGTTTGGGAAAAAACATTCTAAAAAAACCATAGCCTTAATTAAAAAAAATGCAAAATATGGCAATGACAATCCTGCAAAAAGAAAAGAGGTTAGAGAAAAAATTAGTAAAAAACTAACTGGTAGGAAACTTAGTAAACAACATATTGAGAATATAAAAAAAGGAGGGGGTGGTTTTAGTAAGGGATGTGTCCCTTGGAACAAAGGAATTAAGTGGGTTGAACTTTCTTTAAAAAGAATGAGAGAAAATAATCCAGCGTGGAGGGGTGGGACATCTTTTGTTGGATATGGAAAAAAATTTACAAGAAGTTATAAAAAAGATATTAGAAAAAGAGATGGAAATCAGTGTTTTTTGTGTTTAAAGTGTCAAAAAGATGAGGGGAGAGCATTAGCCGTTCATCATATCGACTATAATAAAAATAACAATAGTCTAGACAATTTAATAACTTTATGCTCATCCTGTCATTCTAAAACAAACATAAATAGAAAAAAATGGATAAAGATTTTTAATGAAAGATAATTTTTCAGAGCCAAAGTTCAATCTTAATTTTGAACTTAACCAGCCACAAGACAAAGAACCAGAGTTAGAGAATACTTTTGTCATTCCTTTTATTAGGAACGATATGATTAAACCAATGTTAGATAGTCTGTACCAATTTACAGATCCCAAGACTTTTAGAGTAATTGTTATTGATCAATCTCCTCAAGGAGTTTATGAACAGATTAAAGATCAAGTTCACATGTACATTCGTCCTTATAGGAACCTAGGCTTTGCTAAGGCAATGAATACTGGTATTAGGTTAGCTGATACTAAATATGTTAGCTGTTACAACGATGATGTTGAATTTTTTAATACAGACTGGTGGTCTGGGATTAAAGCTACCTTCCAAAAGTTAGAAGGAACCTGTTTTGGAGTCAATCCCATGAGTCCTAAAGAAGCAGCCTGGGGGTATGGACACAAAGCACCAGAGGGACGAACATTAACCGAAGATAAAAGAGGCGTTGTCTGGTTACATCAGGGAGAACCTTTGAATTTAGAGAAATGTAAAACAGAAGAAGGCTACAAGGCACTAAGGGGTAAAGTCCATGGCTTTATTGATGGAATTGCTATGTGGGGAGTTACCTTTGAAAGGGAACTATTTTATGATATTGGGTTATTTGATGAGAAGTTTTATCCTGGTGGCGGTGAGGACTATGATCTTAATGCTAGAGCCTATGACCCTGATTTTGGAGGCGGTAAATATAGAATCGTAGCAACCTCAGATTCTTGGGTCTATCATAAGTGGGGTTCATCTGGTTCTCCTGATACTAGCAACAAGTCTAAAGAAGAAATAGAAAAACAAGGTATTAAGTTTGATGACTCTTATCGTTGGAATAATTGGACTTCTCTCTGGAAAGAACCAGGACACCATCCCACAGTTTCTAGAGGCAGAATCTTGCCGGTACACGAGATTGATTTATAATTTCCCATTTTTATATTTTCTGTTACACTAGAATATAGTAGTTGTAACTATTTTTAGTGTATGATTATTTTCTTCACATCTATTTTCCATAGCGAAAGGATAAATTATGGCTGATACAGGTTGGGTTTCACCAGGAACAGTTGACGGTGGATCTGGAGATGATAATTGGGTTAATCCAAATAATGTTAAAGTAGATGATACTAACTATGCCCATGGCAACCCATCTGATTCATCTATGGTTTCAGATGGGTTAATTTCTACTAATTTTGGGTTTAATATTCCAACCAATGCTGATATTGATGGGATAAGTTTTGAGTATAAAAGGGTTGATTCTTCTGCATTTTCAACAAGTGAGTTTTTAATCAGATTGAGATATAACGGTTCTAATATTGGCGATAATAAATCAGATGATTTTACAACATGGGATGATGAAATAGAGATTATTAGTAAGGGTGGGTCAACAAATATGTGGGGGACTACACTAACTCCATCACAAATAAATGATTCAAGTTTTGGAATTTATTTTTCTGCTCTTATTGAAAATCTTAATGAACCAAGGATCTATTACATAAAACTAAAAGTTTATTACACAGAATCAGCTACTTCAACCTCAAGCTCTACATCTACAAGCACGAGTAGTTCAACCTCAACTTCAAGTTCAACAACGACTACTTCAACCTCAACCTCAAGCTCTACATCTACAAGCACGAGTAGTTCAACCTCAACTTCAAGTTCAACAACGACTACTTCAACCTCAACCTCAAGCTCTACATCTACAAGCACGAGTACTTCAACCTCAACTTCAAGTTCAACAACGACTACTAGCACTTCAACTTCAACTAGTACCACAACTTTAACATCCACTTCTACCTCTACCTCTACCTCAACAACACTAGCTCCTTTTGAAGGAGGCTTAGCTTTTGGAGAACAGACCCCGACACAAGGTGAAGTTGCTGTTAGCTGGCAGACATTTTCAGATGGAGCTAGTAGCACGCCCACAGTAATAGGAGATTCAGACTGGGGCAAAATGGAACTAGACTATACTCAAGAAGGGAGAAGTAGAGTTTATGATTTTGGTACTGATAACGAGAGAACTTACACTTTAACAGAAAATAGGTATGGCTCTGGACAAGAAGATGCCAATCTTCAAATAAGGGGAAGCACCACCCCCTTTTCCCAAGATGACAGCGAACCTCCTACCTGGGAAGACTACTCTGGTCCTATATCTAGGTCTTGGAGATATGTCCAGGTCAGGGAGGATAATAGCTAATGGCTTGGTACAATGCAAACTGGGACTATCGTGTAAAAGTAACAGTTCAATCTAGCAAGGTTGATGCTACTCTTTCCAATTTTCCTGTTTATGTTAATTTAGCTGATTTACCCGCTGGTTTTCATACTAATGTTAATCAAACTGATGCTAGAGATATTAGAGTAACTACTTCTAATGGAACAACTGAATGTCCAAGAGAAGTAGTCTTTTATACAGCCGCTTCTGATACTGGAGAACTTCATTTCAAAGCCCCTAGTTTATCTTCAAGTGCCAATACTGACTTTTATATTTACTATGGAAATAGTGGAGCTAGTGAACCAGCCATAGATTCAACCTATGGTGCTGAAAATGTTTGGGATAGCAACTTTAAGATGGTTCAACACATGAAGGATGCTACAACTTCAACTGTTGTAGATAGTACATTAAATGACAACGATGGAACTAAAAAGGGAGCTAATGAGCCAGCTACCGCAACGGGGAAAATTGGTGCTGGTCAAGATTTTGATGGCTCTGATGACTATGTCCAAGTTTCAGATAGCAATAGTTTAGATATAACTAGTGATCTTTCCATTTCTTTCTGGGTCAAAATGGATTCAGAGCCAGATGCCTTGCAAATTATTCTTGATAAAACTGGATTAAGTGGAAATAATTATCAATATGGTGTTTGGTATGATAACCGCTCATCTCAAGGCTCTCCAGATAGAATTAGATTTCATTATGGTCAGGGTACAAATCCGTATGCAAATTGGACTGGAGCTAATTTATCTAGTTTTACTTTAATTCATTGTGTTTTTGATGGTTCAGATTATTATATTTATGCAAATGGCTCACAGGTAGCAACCGCTTCAAAACCAGTTAATTGGTCTGCACAAGCTAATGCTTTAGATTTGTTTATTGGAAATGCTCTATCTAATTACTTTTTTAGTGGTGTAATTGACGAACTAAGAATCTTGAGTAGAGCTTTAACTTCAACTTGGATCTCGACTGAATACAATAACCAAAGTTAAACAGATACTTTTTACACAGTAGATAGTCAGGAAATAACAACTACAAGTAGTTCAACTTCTACTTCAACTTCGACAACTACTTCAACTAGTACTTCAACCTCAAGCTCAACATCAACTACGACTACTAGTACTTCAACCTCAAGCTCTACATCTACAAGCACGAGTAGTTCAACTTCAACAACAACGAGTACATCCACAAGTACTTCAACTTCGACTTCAACTTCAACTAGTACTAGCACAAGTACCTCTACCAGTAGTTCAACTTCAACTACAACCACTAGTACTTCAACTTCAACCTCAACAAGTACCAGCTCTTCAACTTCAACTAGTACCACAACTAGTACCAGTACCAGCTCCTCGACTACGACTACTAGTACCAGTACAACTACAACATTGCCTTTTCAAATAGATGATTTAATCTTGGAGTGGGGAACTACAACTACTTCTACTTCAACTTCTACTAGTACCTCAACCTCAAGCTCTACATCTACAAGCACGAGTAGTTCAACCTCAACTTCAAGCTCAACAACGACTACTTCAACCTCAACCTCAAGCTCTACATCTACAAGCACGAGTAGTTCAACCTCAACTTCAAGCTCAACAACGACTACTTCAACCTCAACCTCAAGCTCTACATCTACAAGCACGAGTAGTTCAACCTCAACTTCAAGCTCAACAACGACTATTTCAACCTCAACCTCAAGCTCTACATCTACAAGCACGAGTAGTTCAACCTCAACTTCAAGCTCAACAACGACTATATTAACCAGCACTAGCACAAGTACCTCTAGTTCAACTAGTACAAGTACCTCAAGTAGTACTTCTACCAGTAGTAGTTCTAGTACTTCGACAACTACGACTTCAACTAGTACTTCAACTTCAACTAGTACTAGTACAAGCACTTCTACAAGTACTTCAACCTCGAGTTCTACGTCTACAAGTACAAGTACTTCAACTAGTACCCTTACAAGCACCAGTACCACAACCACTACGCTACCGTTTCAGATAGATGATTTAATCTTAGAATGGAGTGGAACATCTACTTCTACTAGTACTACAACGACTAGTACTTCCACTACAACAAGTTCATCAACAAGTACCTCAAGTAGCACGAGTACCAGTAGCTCAACTTCAACTACAACTACATCAACAAGTACCTCAAGTAGCACGAGTACCAGTAGCTCAACTTCAACTACAACTACATCAACAAGTACCTCAACTACAACTAGTACCAGTACCAGCACTAGTACCTCAACTACTACTTCAACTAGCACCAGTACCTCAACTAGTACTAGTACCACTACAAGCACCTCTACTTCTACTAGTTCCAGCACTAGCACCTCGTTAACAGAGCCTTATCCAAATGCTCCAATGATAGTAATTGAAGATAGTGTTGTACAGATTAATGTTTATACAGATCAAGATTGCCCTCAAATTGATGTTAGTAACAATGAAAATATGATAGAAGCTAGTGACTTTGATGATGCTCCCCAGATAGAAGTTGGGGATGACGAACCAGACTCAAATGTGATAGCATAAAAATATGTAGTGTATAATATTATCTAATTATTTAACTTAATATGGCAACAAACTTCCCAACCTCTTTAGACACTCTTAGTAATCCTGCGGCTAGTGACAAGCTTAATTCTCCTGCACATGCTACTCAGCATATAAGTGCCAATGATGCCCTTGAAGCTTTAGAAGCTAAGGTGGGGGCTGATAGTTCTGCTGTAGCTACTAGCTTAGATTATAAAATTAGAAAGGGGCTAGGTATTCAGAGTAATACCCCTGTTGCTGGATCAGTAACATTAGATTTAGCTAGTAAAAATGTTCACGATGTAGCTATGAACGCTGCTACAGTAACTATTGCCTTGAGTAATGTTTCAACTGGACAAGCTTTTGTAATTAACTTGGTACAAGATGCAACTGGAAGTAGAACAGCTACTTGGTTTAGCGGTATTAAGTGGCCATCTGGAAGCGCTCCAAGTTTATCTACAAGTGCTAGTGCTGTTGATAGCTTCGGGTTTATTTGTACAGGAGCCGGGGCTTATAGAGCATATTTCTTAGGTTTCGACTTAAGTTAATAATTACAAAAAAATATGAAAACAGTTTTTAAAGTTATTGGTTACGAAATAAAAGATCCTCAGGGTAATTTTTTAGAAACTTGTATTGTTTGGGTCTTTGCAAAAAACGCAAAAGAGGCATTAAAAAAAACTAAAGACAAGGGGGTTGAAAAAAAACATTGGGAGATTATAGAAATTATTGAAAAATAAGTGTTAAATCCTGACATTATTATTCCTTTTGACGGAAATCATGCTGACATTCCTTCTGGTTTTACTCGTGAAACTTCTTTAGATGGTAAATTTCCTAAAGCTTGGGGGACACAAGATCCCAATGTGACTGGTGGAAGTGCTACCCATACCCATACTTCACCGGCTCATTCTCATGCTATAGTTTCTCATACCCACACAGTTACTACAGCCGATGCAACTACAGCAGACTATAGTTCTGATGATGCTGGAAGTGGAAGTGGTACAAGGACTAATCACAATCATGGCTCAAAGGCATCATCTACAACTTCCGGTGGTACTCTTAGCGATGCAATTACTTATCAAGCAGTTTCTAGTAATCCTGCTTATTATGAAGTAATTTTTATAAAATCATCTGGTTATAGCTTTATTCCTGTCAATGGGATTATCTTAGGAACTGGAACAACAAGAGAAAGTTTAACTTTTCATTCTGCTAGTGCTAATAAGTTTTTAAGAGGAGCTGGCACAGGAGAAGATGCAGGTGGAACAGGTGGTACTTATAATCATGAACATAGTGTATCTCATACTCATTCAGCGGTTAACCACTATCATACTGGTACTACCAACAATTCTGATTCTGGCGATGCTGATGCTAGTGGTTCAACTGCACAAGTTACTTATTTCCCACATAGTCATACTTATACTACTGCCAATAGATCTCTTGCTGGCAGCGCTTACTCTGGTAATGCAGGTTCAGCAGATACAGTCCAACCTGCTTTTAGAACACTTAATGCTTTTAAAAATGAGTCTGCTAATCCTATTTTACCTCAAGTTGGAGATATAGCGATGTTCTTAGGGACAGAGGCACAAGTGCCTATAGGCTGGGTTGCTTGCAATGGAAGTAATGGTACTTCTGACATGAGAAATAGATTCTTAAAGATTCCTTCTGCTGCAAGCGCTACTACGACAGGGGGAAGTAACACCCATACTCACGCAGCTAGCAACTCTCATACTCATGGTTCATCTGTCCACTCTCATACTTCTGGCTATACAAATTATGTGGATAGTAGTGTTATAACAGGAGTTGGATCAAAAGCTGGACTAGGAAAACATCGACATACAATTACAATAGCTAATGCAACAGCTACCTGGGTTTCATCAACAATTTCAGCTAGTTCTGCCGATGCACAACCAGAGTATAGAACAGTTATCTATATACAAATGAAATTTTCAGCTATGGGTGGAGCTAGTTTCTTTATGAATTTATTATAATAAACATACTATGAGAGAAATACACATTAAAAATCCTAAAATTTTAGAAACACCTTATTCTATTATCTCTGAAAAATATAGTTCAGGGACTAGTCTTACTATTGAAGATAGTAGTGGATTTTATGATGATGATTTAATTTTAATTGGTGGAGTTGGGAATGAAAAATCAGAGGCAACAGATTTAACAGCTACCCCTCCCAATGATACTACTCTTACAGTTTCTTCTTTAAAATTCATCCACGACATTGACGAGTCTATAGAAAAAATTTTATGGGATCAATTTGATATTCAATATAAAACTACTGTCGCTGGCTCATGGATTGATCTAGTCACAAGCAGAAGTTTCTCTTGGGATAAAGATATTACTAGCTATGTACATGAATCTGGTGCCTCTACTTACTATTATCGAAGTAGATATTATAACTCTGCTACAGAACAATACTCTAGCTGGTCAAATATTGCCTCTGGAGCAGGATTCAATCGAAATGAGGCTGGTTTTGTTTTGAAACAAGTTAGAAAGAAAACTAAAACAGTTGGAGATAAGGATATCACCGATGATTATATCTTTTCACTTTTTAACGATGTACAAGATATTGTTAAAGGTTTTAATAAACGATTTTGGTTCCTAAAAGATAAACATGCCTTTGTGACTGCAGCTTCAACTAAAGAATATAGTGAGTTACCAGATGATTTTGATCGAGGTCATAGGCTTAAATTTAATTATGTAAGTGGTTCAACTGATAAAACTATTGACTTAACCTATAAAACACCAAAAGAATTTGACTATCTTACTCAAGATAATACCATTTCAGATAGTGACTATCTTAAAATTTATACAATTGATGAGATTAATGAAACTATTAAGGTGGGACCGGCTGCTCCTGAAACTGCTGATTTAGATTTAACTTTAATTTACTATAAAAAACTAACTGATATTGATAGCTATAGCGATGAACTATTGATTCCTTTACCTGGTCTATATCTCCATTATGCTTGTAAAGTTATCTTTTCTGATAAAGAGAATCCTGAAAAACACAACTATCATGATGGAGAATTTTCTAATTTACTTGAGATAATTAAACAGATGAAAAATAGAGTTGATAGACCTAGAAGTTTTAAACTTTATAAAGGCAGAAGTGGAATGGATGAAAGAAGTGGCTCACTTACAGAATACTCTGATGACAATAGAGAAAAAAATTGGTAAATAAAACTTAATATGAAAGAGTGGCAAATATACCCAATTCGAGATCTAAGTGGAGGGATGCAAATGATGGTTTCCCCCTTTCTCATTAACAAAGACGAGTTTAAATTTATTAAAAATTACAGTCTTGAAGTTCTTGGACAGTTAAGAAAAATTACTGGATATTCTCAAAAAGGAACTGCTATTGATGGAGCTACCTCTGTAGCCGGAGGCACTCCTTTTTATACCACCTCTCTTCAAAAGGAGGTGGTGGCTATTGATAACAGCACTAGTATTGATTTTTACATTTATGCTCCATCTACCGATACTTGGACTGCTCAATCTCAAAGTTTAACTACTGGTTCAAGAGTAGAATTTGCTCAATTTCTAGGCGGACTTTTTAGTACTAACTATGAAGATAGTCCCCTTTACTATGATGGTAGCAGTTGGAGTGATTCAACTAATTTAACTTCTGCCCCACAAGCTAAATATGTTATGCCTTACTATGACAGGCTTTATTTGATTAACATCCAATATAGTGGGAACGATCATCCTTCAAGAGTAGCTATGTCTAGCTTACCTGACGATAGTTACAATATTACTTGGGATTTATCAGATACAGGAAATTATTTTGATATATCCCCCAAAGATGGTGATCAGTTAATGGGAGTAGGTAAAAATTTTAACAGGCTTTTACTCTTTAAAGAAGAATCCTTATGGAGATATGACACAAATAGTTTATACCAATTTCCTGGCGCTCCCGGTACCAACTCTCACAGAAGTATTGTTAATGTTTTAGATTGGACTCTTTATTTTCATAAGTCTGGAGTTTATGGAGTTAATGGTGAAAGTGTAGTTAAGCTTTCGCGGTCAATTCAACCAATTATTGATGGAGTTAAGTCAATTAATTTAAGCAATATTTGTGCTTATGGTAAAGGTGATTATTATTATCTATATTTAAGCGATGTTGAAAATTATGAAGAAGATATTAAAATTGATAACTGTTTAGTTGTCTTAGATGTAGCTAATATGCGCTGGAGTATTGAGGATTTAGGTCATAGTCCACTAGCATTTTGGAACTATAGGGATGATAGATCTAATATGACTTATGATGATTCTAGTTACGAATATGATTACCCTTTAAAAACTTACAATGGACTAGTTTCTGCCGAAGACTTTATTCACTTTGGAGATGATGCTGGAAACATTTATGAATTTTCTAGTGACCAGTTACAGTTTGATAGTACTGATATTATTTCATATTTTGAAACACATAACTATTATTTTTCTGGTCTTGAAGGATTTGGTAAACTTCAAGCTGTTAATCTTTATATAGAAAATGCGAAGAGAATTAAACTTTATTACAGCATTGATGATGGTCCCTGGAAAGCAATTAAAAAGTATGAATATAAAAATGATAGAATCTATCTACAATTTGATAATGAGATAGTAGCCAATAGAATTAAATTTAAAGGAATTGATAGTAGCAAGGGTACTAGGGGGATAGTGAGAGGTTTTGATATTTTTTATACTAGTTATAATCAAATTGTATAATGGAAAATAATAATAATGAATCTGGAGTCGTAATCAAAGATCTAGTTTCAGATAAACGACCAGAACAAGAAGAAAGGGAAAGAAAATATAATCGTTTTTTGACCATTAATCCTAGACAAGAAAGAGAAGGTCTATCTGGTACTAGAAGAGAAAAAAAGTTTAGAGATTTTTCAGATGATATGATTATGGATAAGCCTCTTAAAGTAAAACCTTATGATGAAAGAAGTAGACCACTAGGCGAAAAAGGGAAAATGTACTATGATAAAACTAATGACATTGTTAAAATTTATATAAATGATACTGTTAAATGGGCGCATTTCCAAATAACATCAACAAGTACATCAACTACAACTACAAGCACAAGCACTAGTAGCTCGACATCAACAAGTACATCAACAACAACATCAACGAGTACATCAACAAGCACATCAACAACAACTACATAATATGGCCGGACTCAACACAGCACAGATTATTGACATAGCAAAATCAAGAGGAATAAATATTTCTTCTGGAGAAGCACAATCAATTTTAGATCAAGCTTGGGATCAGTCCCAGTATGGAGCTGATAGAGGCAGGGTTGAATCTCTCTTGGGATCTGCTGGGAACAGTTCTGGTTCTTCAAGTAGTTCTTACTCACTACCAGATATCCAAATTCCTTCTGTAGAAGAATACATCCAGGGTATTGTTGATACAATGCCAGAGGCTCCACAAAAATATAGCGAGGTAAATCCGTTTGCTTTTGATGAGGAAAATGCTAAAGCACTAGCTTCTGCTGAATTTGGACCATATTATGATGAACTTTTAGCTGATTATCTTGGTGACGTAGAAACTACAATGCAAAGAACTGGTGACGATAAACAAAGAGCGGTGGTGGAGTTAGAGTCACAGGAAGATTATTTTAAAGAAACAAATCAAAAAAGCTTAGATCAGCTTTTACAAGGGATCAAAGAGGGATATTCTAACAAGGGTTTATATTTCTCTGGTGACAGAAGACAAAAAGAATCTTGGGCAGAGGAATCATCACAGGGTCAACTAGATGATTATTTAAGACGTACTGGTTATCAAAAATCTGGAATCACCACAGATGCACAGAGAACTTTGGAGGATTTATCTAAACAAAGTGGTAGATACCAGAGAGATCTTGGTCGAGAAAAGCAAGGTGCAATTACCGAAAATGTTTTGCAACAGCGCGGAGAGGCAGTCGATCAATATTTAACTGGTATGCAAACTTATTATCAAACTCCTAATTGGGGGGCTTCATAATGGCAACACAAGACTATTTATCAGAAATTCAATCATATACAGCTCCAGCTAGGGAACAAGCGACTGCTGCTGGAGTCAAGGTAGCAGAGACTCTAAAAGGTGGTGCTACGCTACCTTTTAAACTAAAAGAAGCTTTAAACGAAAAATTAAACTATAACAAAGATTTAATTGAACAACGCTCAGGGGCAATGGCAGATTACTTTTCTGCTCCCTCTGAGGCTAGAGCCAAATACGAAGATGTTTGGAATCCATTTCAAAGAGAGGCTTTAACTCAAAGATATACAGCTCAGCAACTAGCTCCGTTTCAGACTTTAACCTCATTGCTTGATCAAAGGATGGGATCTGTAGCTGATGTTGTTGGTCAAGGAGTAGCTGGTTGGCAGGGAGTAACTCAAGCAGCTCAGCAAATGTCTAATTTAGCTCAAACCCAGTATCAATCTGCATTTAACGAATATGCTAAAGCTGCAGAGTTACAAAAAGCAGCAGAACAAATGGCTCTTCAAGAAAGACAGATGATGTTACCTTATGAGCAACTGACTAAATATCAGCAAGAGCAATTAGATTTAGATAAACAGAGATTAGCTCAATCTGGATCTGGAGGAGGAAGTGGTGGTGGATTATTTGGAGATCTAGGATTAAACGATGTTTTAAAATTATCAGAATTTTTTGGTAAAGAACCTCCAGAAAAGGCAGCTGATCTAAGAAGTCTGGTTGGGGCAATAGATAAAACATTAGGAGATCTTGGAGATAGTGGTGGCTTTGGTGGAACTGGACCACTAGCCCAATTCTTCCCACAATGGGCTGCTGGTGGAGATGTAAGAACAGCCATTGATTCTCTTGCTACAGATATTAGAAAAGAGAAATTTGGTACAGCTATTACTGAATCAGAAGCAAAATCAGCCGGTTGGCTTCCTGGTAAAGGGAAAGTAGAAGAATCTAATAGAGTTGCCCTTGAAACTATGAGAGATTCAAAAATGAGAGAACTAAGGAACCAACTTAAAGATGCTGGATATAGTAATGAGCAGATTGATTCATACGTTCAATCTGGAACAACTCAAACACCAGTAGATATATTTAATCAACTTTTATCATCAACTAGTGGTTATATGTTCTCATACGCACAATGAAAATAAAAAACAATTTAACCGGTGAACTTGTTGAAATTAGTGAAGAAGAGCGAAAAAAGCTAATTGAACAAGGCTTATTACCAAAAGAACCAGAAGCTTCTCAGAGCCAAGGACAAGATCAAGGCATGTCTCAAGAACAGGCAATGATGGCTCTTTTATCTGGTCAAGGTGGACCGGAACCTGCTACTATTGATCCTAATTCTTCTGATTATATTTCCCTAGAGCCACCTGTAGCTAGTAAAAAAGAGGTTGGACCAGATTTCTCAAGAGAAGCGACTGATAAAAATTTACTAGAGAAACTAGGCAACTTTTTTGCTAGAAACATTACTAGTACCGGTCAACTAGCTGCAAGAGGAGCAGGAGCAAAACAACAGTTACCAGAAACTCAGGCACAAATTACAGAGTTAGGCCAGCAGTCTAGAGACTTAATAGCTCAGGCTCAGGCTACAGATGATCCGGCAGAAAAGCAAAGACTGTTAGAAGAATCTAGAAAAATTAGTGAACAGATTGATTTACTTGGAGCTGGTGCAGAGCGAACAGCTGAAACTATGATTGACAGAGGTAATGTGTCAGAAAAAGACTTGGATAGAAGTAATTTAGAATTTGCAACAAGAAGAGGAGCTGCTACCGGACTAGAGGGAGGTGCTATTTTAGCTCCTTATGCTATGGCAGGTCCAACTGCGGCTTTACCCATGATCCAACAAAGAGCTATTGAGGGACTAGTAACTGGTGGACTAGCCGGAGCGGCAGAAGCAGCTACCCAAGCTGAAACCCCCGGTGAAGCTGCTGGTAAAGTTGCCCTTGGAGCTGGAACCTCAGCTGTAGCTAATGTTGTTATCGGTGGGGTAATGGACTGGGGTAAAGAAAAATTATCTAGTACCTCACAATGGGCTAAAGATGCTGTAAAAAACCTATATAAAAAAGATCCTAACATTGACGGAGATGAAGCTGTTGGAGCTATCCAATCAAAAATGGCAGAACTTGACCAAATGTTAAAAAGGGGACAAGTTTCCCAGACTCTATCTCCAAGGCATAGTGTTATAGAAAAAGGAATTATTACAGAAGGAGATAAGCTGGGGGTTAATGAAACTATTGACTTTATTGCTAATTTAGATATGCCACCTGATCCAAAGCTTTTATTTAGTGAGTCAATAGATCAAAAGAAGAACTTTTCAAAAACTATTGAAAAGTTTATGAAAGAAGGAGCTGGTAACTTACCTAAAATTGACATGGAAAAAATTACTAGTGAAGCTTTAGATGATGAAATTTATAGGGCAATTAGATTAGAGGATGAATCTTCTTTTAATGCACTAGTCACTTTGAGAGAGAAAATGGGAAATAAGGGACAGATTAGTTTTAAAGAAGCTTACCAATTAGCAAAAGACTTTGGGCAAGAAGCTAACTCTGTTTATAGACTAGACAAAGCTCCTAGTGAAGTTAAGACAATTACCACTCGTGGTTATACATTACTTAATAATAAAGCTAGAGCTAATTTGTCAAAAGCTGCAGAAGAGGCAGGTCATCCAGAATGGAGCGAGTTAATGAATAATTATCATCAATGGTCAAATATCGAAGAAATTACTAAATCGGTACTAGCTGATAGACAAGGTAAAATTGGCTCAATTAAAAATGCTATCTTCTCAAGATTGTTGCCACAGATGTTAGTTAATGATAAACTAAAATGGGCTGCAGTCGGTGGAGTAGGAGGATTAACCTATGGAGCAGTTAATCCAGATGAATCAATGATGGGAGGTGTGGTCAAAGGAGCTGCTGCTGGACTTGTCTTACCGGGAGTAGCTAAGCTTGGGACAACAATTGCTCCAATTGCTGCTCAGCAGTCTAAAAAAGCTTTGGAGTTTTTAGCTCCACAAACAGGAAGAAGTATGCTACAACACTATCTCGCAGAAGAAGAATAATGAAAAAAAAACAACTAACACTACTACACAACAAGTATGCAAACAATTAAAGATAACTCAATTAATATATCTATTACCAAAGTTATCACGGGTTTACTTACTGCGCTGGTTATTGGTGGGATTATGGGTAGTCTTAATGTTGTTAGGACTTCCGATGCTACATCACTCATTGTTGCAGGGCAAGGAATCAGACTTGAAAAACTTGAAAATAATTATGTGCCACGAGCCGAAATTGAACAAGAGTTCAAACATATTGGTGAAAGTTTACTGCGAATTGAGAAATCTATTGATAAATTGTCCGTAGAAAATAAAAAGTAAGTTAAATGACAAAATATTAACAATTTACCAGAGAAGAACCCTTTTAAACATAGTAAAATCGGCTTTTTAAATATACTAAGTATTTTGAACTATGACACCAGATCAATTTATCTCAAAATGGATCGGAAAAGAAGCAGATTGGGATGGAGCTTATGCTGGACAATGTGTAGATTTATTCCGTTATTACTGTCACGAGGTTTTAGGAATAAAACAACCAGCTGGAGTTTGGGGCGCAGCCAACTTCTGGACCAATTTTGAAACTGATCCAGTTTTAGTTAATAATTTTGACAAAGTTCTAGACACTTCTGATTTTACTCCCAAAAAAGGTGATGTGATGATCTGGAATTTTGATGCTGGTAAAGGATATGGTCACATTGCAATCTGTACCGGTGAAAATTCAGGGTTACAATATTTTAAATCTTTCGATCAAAACTGGTCCAAAATTTCTTATTGCGAAATAGTTAATCATAATTATAAAAATGTATATGGCGTTTTACGTCAAAAGGTCAATATGCCAAATCTAAACGATGAAATTATTGGTAAAGCCAGCCAAAGAGATAAAGTGGTTAATCATTACAAGTTTGAAATAGGAACAGCAAAAGATGATGAGTTACTTATTAAGGTTAAAGATCTTATTAAACAGAGTGATGACAAAGCTAAAGACTGCAATAAAAAACTTAGTGATATTGTCGAAAATACAACTAAAGAAGTTGTTGAAGAAATAAACAAAGCCTTTGAGAACCCTCAGAAAGAGCCAAAAGTAGCCACAATTAAAAATGCTATAGGTGGTTTACGAGGACTTATTACTATTAAAGAGGGGGAGCTTGAAGCAAAACAAAAGGAGCTAGACGAGTGCAAAAACTTGCCAACTGACCCAGTAGGATATTCATCTGGTGAAGTTGGAAAAGAATTAATGAGATGGTTAGTAGTAGGATTAATCCCTGCAACCTTAACTTATCTAGGAACTATCCAAGCAGAATGGGCTATAGTTGCAACTGTAGCTCTAAAGTTAATTGACAAGTCTATCCATGAATATGGTAAGGCGATTGACAAAGATTGGTTGATTAAAGGTCTTACGAGGTTTTAAAAGGTTAAAAAAGACTGATACAGCAACCGTTGTATAAATAAGTACAAACAAACAGCTCAAGACTTACTCTGCTAAAAAAAGAGCCTGTCAAATTTCAGTTAGTCGGTGAGGAGAGAGGGACCGGGAAACTGGTCCCTTTTTTTTATGTAATTGACAAAATAGAAAAAAAAGATTACATTAAAATTATGAAAGCAAACGGTAATCTCAACAAAAAAACAATTGTTTCTTAAAGTAGCCTCCTGTGGTCTTACTACCGTTTCACCACGGGGGGCTTCTTAAGGAATTTATGCAAGGTTGGATAAAACTACATCGAAAATTATTAGACTGGGGTTGGTATTATGATGCCAATGTTTTGAGAATTTTTATTCATCTCCTTTTAACTGCTTCTCATACTTGTAAAAATTGGGGAGGTATAAAAATAAAGCCAGGAGATATACTTATCAAACAGCGTGACTTAGCGAAAGAATTAAAAGTAACACACCAGCAACTCAGGACAGTACTTGAGAAACTACAATCAACACACGAAATAACAATCAAAACTACTAATAAATATAGCGTTGTATCAATCAATAATTGGGATGATTATCAACAAAATAACACACAAAATAACAAACGAGTAACACACAAACAACACACAAGTAACACGCTGACCTCTGGGCTTAAGAATGTAAAGAATGTTAATAATAATAATACCTTTAAGGAAAAAAATATGGAAAACCTTGTGGATAAACAATTCCTTGACAACTTAAAAAAAGAACTAGGTGGTAAATTTTCTTTTAAAAAATGACAATTGAACAAGAAACAAATTTACTAGCCTTAGAGGATCTAAAGGAACGTTCAAAAAACGATGTTGATCGAGCGATCCTCGAGATGAGGATCAAGTTTCTTAGGAAAGGTTATGAGACTACAGGTGAAAAAGAGGAGAGAGAGATAACACAAGAAATTAAAAATACTCTATTTTAATCTCAAAATCGACCCCTTTTGATACATTAAGATATATTTACAAACTTGCAAGTTTGTGGTATAGTTATAAACATAAATAAATCGGGGGGTGAGCCTCCTTTCTGAAGCTTAGATCGACTATTCTTCTAAACTCACCCCCTAAAAACCACATTAATTATTTATTGGAAGGTTACTATGGAAAATAGTCTCAGTTTACTAGAAAGACTTGTGCTTATGTTTGTCCCTAAAAAGAAAAAGGTTTTAGTTGATACAGATACAGGCACCAGGGTTCTTTATACTATGGAATATAAAATTTTTAGGGGAGTTACCTTTATTACTAAATTATATGAAGGGATCTAATGAGTAACACCGATAAAAGAAACATAAGACGAGCAGGTTTTTACTGGAACAAGGACAATGTTCCTTATCCTTCTGTTACAGAAATTTTAAAAGTAATAGATAACCCGGGTCTTAGATATTGGTACGGTCAACAAATTTATTTAGCTGTGTCAAAAGATCCTACTATAAATGAAAAAGAGGCACTAGCTTCTCCATACAAAGTTTCCGAGAAAGCAGCAGATAGAGGGACAGCAGTTCATAATGCCATAGAGTCTTATGGGTTTGGTAAGAAGGCTCTAGATTTTGTTGATGAACTTTATCAGCCTTATGTAGATGCTTTCAAAAAATGGGTAAAGGACACTAATCCAAAGTTTATAGAAAGCGAAAAAACTATCTTCAACCATAAGCATGGTTATGCTGGAACACTAGATGCTATTATTGAGATAGGAGGTACAAGGAAAATAGTTGACTTTAAGACTAATAAAGATGGTAATATTTATGAGAGCGCTCATATTCAAACTAGTGCCTATATAGAAACAGAAGATGATATTGATGAGGGTTTAATTGTCTGTCTGGCCGCTACTGGTGAATATAATCAGCAGTCAGTTGATAAAAATTTTGAGGTATTCTTGGCTGCTAAAAAGATTTGGGAGTATAAAAATAAAAATAAGCTAAAGAAAGTCGGTTATACAAATTATTCAATATAACGAAAGGAGGTAAATATGGCTAAAGATAATGCTAAGACAGAAGATGGTTGGCAGGAGGTAGATCCAAGAACTGATACAGTTCACGACTTTATGCAGGACAGCACTCTGGTTGGTACTTATATTGCTCGTCAAGAGGAAGTTGGTCCAAACTCTTCTACTCTTTATCAAGTCCAAAAGGATGATGGAGAGAAGGTTGGTGTTTGGGGTAATAGTGTTCTAAATGATCGTTTCAATATGATTCAGATCGGAGATAGGGTCAAGATTGTCTATACAGGCAAAGAGACTAGTGAGAAAACCGGTAGACAATATCACAATTATCAGGTTTATCACAAACAAGCAGACTTTAAAGAAGTCTAATTAAAATGTCAAAGATAAGTAGCGGTGAGCTTGCAGGATTAGTACTAGCTACCATTGCACGACTCACCGTTGCTCATCTAATTATAAAAATTGTTTCAATTATCACTCAAAAAAAATGAAAATCATAAAGCTCAAAGCAAGTAATATTAAAGGATTAAAACAGGTAGATATTAAGCCTGATGAAAATTTAGTCCTAGTTACAGGTAAAAACGCACAAGGTAAATCTAGTTTACTAGATTGTATTTTATATGCTCTTGGGGGTGGGTCGGTTATCGGTGACAAGCCTATTAGGAAGGGTGAAACTAAAGGGGAAATTGAGCTTGATTTAGGGGATATTATTGTTCATAGGAGTTTTACTGATAAAGGAACTTATCTAGATGTTAAGACTAAAAAACATGATGCCC